>ENA-OOYV01001439-OOYV01001439.1-human-gut-metagenome-genome-assembly--contig:-NODE-1439-length-13924-cov-2.751965_pt1 | contig 13924 bp, 13 predicted proteins | sample MGYA00241704_ERZ501380 | MGnify/ENA primary metagenome ERZ501380 (study PRJEB25962, sample SAMEA2042984) | human gut metagenome | biome: human gut; feature: human-associated habitat; material: faeces...
GACGAGTATTACAGCTGGGCAAAAATGATACATAACGGCCAGATAGAAGGCTATATCGGCAGCCACCTTGGCACCAACCCGGAAGCGGTTGAAAAGTGGGCCAACGGCGAACTGAAGGTTGACCTGGTTCCCCAGGGCAGCCTGGCAGAGATGATCCGTGCCGGCGGCGCAGGCCTTGGCGGCGTTATCACCCCCACCGGCGTAGGCACCCTGGTAGAGGACAGCCCGCTGGTACGCGGCAAGGTAAATTACGATGGCAAGGATTACCTGGTAATGAAGCCCCTGCGCGCGGACGTTGCGCTGATAGGCGCATACAAAGCGGACAAGGCCGGCAACGTATGGTACAAGGGCAGCGCGCAGAATTTCAACCGCGTTATGGCCGCCGCGGCGGATCTTGTAATAGTAGAAGCCGAAGAGCTTGTTGAGGTTGGCGAGATTGAGCCCGAAAACGTTATGACTCCGGGCATACTGGTCAACTATATCGTAGTCAGGGAGGGCAAATAAAATGGAAAAAAGCATGATCAAACCCTTAATAGCAAAGCGCGTTGCGCAGGAATTCACTGACGGCATGGTTGTCAACCTTGGCATAGGCCTGCCCGTTCTTTGCACCAACTATCTGCCCGAGGGCATTCATGTTACCGTTCATAGCGAGCTTGGTATAGTCGGTCAGGGTCCCGCGCCCGATGCCGAGCATGCCGATCCTATGCACATTGTTGACGCCGGCGGCAGTCCTTCCTCAGTGGTACTCGGCGGCGCATTCACCGATTCCTCCGATTCCTTTGCCCTTATCCGCGGCGGCCATGTGGACGCTTGCTTCCTGGGCGCGCTGGAGGTCGATGCCGAGGGCAACCTGGCCAACTGGATCATCCCCGGCAAGAAGATGCCCGGCATGGGCGGTGCCATGGACCTGTGCGTGGGCGCCAAGCACTGCATTGTGTGCATGGAGCACACCGCCAAGGGCAACCCCAAGATCTTTGAGAAGTGCCGTCTGCCCCTGACCGCCTCTCACTGCGTGAACAAGATCATCACCGAGATGTGCGTGTTTGAGGTCACTGACAAGGGCCTGCTGATGACCGAGATCAATCCCGAGTTCACTGTCGATCAGATCAAGGAAGCCACGGCCGCTCCCTTTGAGGTCGCCGTTGACCTGAAGAGTATGCTGGACTAAGCACTGTATGCTGTATAAAGGACCCCCGGCTGTGCCGGGGGTCCTTTTCTGCCAAAAACAGGGGGGACGGTTGTCGGCGGTGCGACTTTTCACAGAAAATGTGAAAAACTATTGCTAAACCGCGGAAATTTGTTATAATGACAGCATCCGGAAGGACAGCAGAGGTACCTCTGCATTTGCGTTTTAACGATCTTAAAACGATGCGTCCTGCGGAAATATTTAAAACAAGGGGAATATACAATGAAGAAGTTATTGGCAATGTTCCTGACGCTGATGATGGCACTGGGCGTCACCACGATGGCGTGGGCGGAAGGCGAGCCGACCCTGAGCAATGGTGTGTGGTCTAATGTGACGAAGGACAATGTGCAGGCTCTGCTGGATGGCGAATACGGCAACATAGATAACACGACTATCGTGCTGTCCGCGGGTGATTACAACAAGCTGAAACTGCGCGCAGCCATTGTTGGAACAATGTATACCTGCCCTCATAACGACTCTACAGACAATACTGGCCCTTTTACCTTTAATACAGTAGATGAGTATAAGAGCCACATGAGCGACAAGCCGCATCATGGCGATGCTCGCGTGTTTACGCGAACGATAAGCAATTTGACGATCTCGGCACAGGATGGTGCGAATGTTGCAGGACTGGACCTTTTATCCAGAACCTATGATGGTGACCAAGACCCATTTGTAAGTGAAAAGACAGGTTACCGCGTTGTTTTTAATGTAACAGGATTGACATTTTCAAACGTTAATTTTACAGGGAGTGTGGTGATTTCCTCAAAATTCAGTGAGGATACGTCTATCAGCGGTGTTACATTTGAAAACTGCAAATTTACGACTGGCGGCACTGCCACCGGAAATGGACAGGCTATCAACTACAGCAACGATCTCAATAATGGGAAGGTAAAAGACCTCGTTGTGAAGGACTGCGAGTTCAAAAACTGCTATCAGGGTGTATATACAAACGGCATCACGAATGTGACTGTCAAGAACAATGCGTTTGACACGATCGGCCACAACGCAGTTGCCATCCAGAGTCCGACTAATGCATCTACGAACCACGGCAATGTGGTCATCACTGAAAACTACTTCAATAACGTTACCGACCGGGTATTCCGTTTCAATAAGGCGGGAGAGGGCACGAACGTTACCATCAATAACAATGTGATGGTGAACTCCGGGAATGAGAATGGTGAGTTGTTCAAGGCAACTACCATTGCGGAGGGTGCTTCCGCTAACTTGGAGAACAACTACTGGGACGGAAAGGACGCTGCAACGGCGGTGAGCAATAATGGTGGTGTGACTGTGCCTACTAAGATCGGCGTTACCGGAGGTACGTTTTCCGTGGACGTGACGGACTATATGGCTGATGGCTATGAAATGGTCCCGAACGGTGACGGTACTTACACCGTTAAGAAGATTGTTCATTATTACTACCACCCCACCACTGACACCAAGGCCGACGGCACCAAGGGTTCTCCCAAGACCTTTGACGCGGGCGTGGGTATCTACGCCGTGACGGCGATGCTGTCCGTGACCGGTATGGCGTGGGTCGGCAAGAAGCGGCACTAAGTCAACAAAAAAGAAAGCCCGTGAGGGCTTTCTTTTTTTGACATTTGCGGGGGCGAGGGCTGTGCCTGCGGGCGGCTGCGCTTTTATTTTTCACCCTTGGTCAGGTTGGTCAGGACGGTCTTGACGCCCTCCAGACCCTCGCCGGCGGCCTTTTTCACGCCTTCAAACCCCTCACCGGCGGCCTTTTTCAGCTCGTCCTTCACGTCCACGGCCAGGCGGCGGAATATCTCGGCGATGATCTTCTTTTTCTCCTCGTCCGCGCCGGCGTACTGCTTCAGCAGCGCCGCGCCGCCGGCCAGACCGCCGCTGCGGAGGTCGTCCAGCGTCCGGGCTTTGCCGGACAGAGAGAGCACGTCAAACAGCGCGTCGGTAAACTGCTCGCGCTCGGCGGGGGTCATGGAGCCGATCCACTCCCGGAGCACATCGTCGGAGAGCCTGCCCATCTGGGAGCGCTGGCCCAGGTGGACAAAGCGGGTGCCCACCACGCTCCAGGACAGGGGCTCGTGCTGCATGATGGAACGGTTGGCGCTGTCGATAACGGCGTAGTCCTCGGCGTGCTCCAGCAGGACGCCTACGATGGAGGACTCGGGGATATAGGTGTGCAGCTTATCGGCCACCCGGCGGTATTCCGGGGTGTCCAGCATATCCCGGGCGAAGCCGGGGCCATCGTTGTTATAGGCGGACAGCAGGCGGTCCTTCTGCAGCTCGGCAGGCAGATAGATTGCCGCCCAGGCGGCCAGATTGCCGCCCTTGCTGTGGCCGCCGATACGCAGGGGCAGGGCGGGGCAGAGGGACGCCATCTCTGTAGCGTAGGACACGGCGCGCGTCTGGGCGGGGACGGCGGAGAGAAAGCTCATGTTGAAGTCCTCTTTCCAGCCGGCCAGAGAGGTGTCAGTGCCCATGAAGGCGACGAACAATGTGCCGTCGGGCACCAGGAAGGAGAGCGCGTCGAATTGCTTGGCGCTCTGTTCGTCGTATTCGTGGGTGTAGCCGAACAGGCGCAGGTCCCGGAAGCGTTCGGTCTGTGCCGCCAGACGCAGCAGGGGGAGATAGCTGAGCTCGGAGAGGCCCAGCTGGTCATCCTCGTCGGTGAGCAGGGGTGCGACCTGGGCCAGGGTGGGCGCCGCGGCGGGGTCCTTGGTATGGACCGCGTCGATGCGGCGGAAGTTGATATAGGAGAGGATGCACAGCACCAGGTTGTCCACCTCGTTGAAGCCGTCACGGGCAAAGGCCAGGTCGCCGCGCCAGCGGAGGTAATCGAAGGGTGTGCCGTTGACGGGGGCCAGCTGTTTGGGTGTGTTCTTTTCCATATAGACCTCCTTGCGTATGGTATATGCAGTATACCACACTTTGCCCGCGGCCACAACGGGCAGCGCGGCAAAAAATGTTTGGCGAAAAATGTTTACAGTTGCGGCGTTGACGATGGGGGACTTCTATTGTATAATAAACTAATTTATTATGGGGAGGGTCCGTCTGTATGTGGATCGCAAAGGATTGGAAGGATTATGAGCTGCTGGACTGCGGCGGCGGCGAAAAGCTGGAGCGCTGGGACCGGCAGGTATTGGTGCGCCCCGATCCCCAGGCGATCTGGGAGACGGATAAGACCACGCGGCTGTGGCGCGGCGCAACAGGACGCTATTCCCGGTCTTCTACCGGCGGCGGTCATTGGGATAAAGGCAAGCTGCCGGAAAGCTGGCAGGTGCATTACAAAGACCTGACATTTCAGGTGAAGCCCATGAACTTCAAGCATACGGGATTGTTCCCGGAACAGGCGGTAAATTGGGATTTTGCCATGGACAAGATACGGCATGCCGGAAGGCCTATCCGGGTGCTGAACCTGTTTGCCTACACCGGTGGGGCCACGGTGGCCTGTGCGGGGGCCGGGGCTTCTGTGTGCCATGTGGACGCGGCCAAGGGTATGGTGGCCTGGGGTAAGGAGAACGCCCGGCTATCCGGCCTGGGCGAAGCGCCCATCCGCTGGATCGTGGACGACTGCGCCAAGTTCGTGGAGCGTGAGATACGCCGGGGCAAGACCTATGACGCCATTATCATGGATCCGCCCTCCTACGGGCGCGGGCCTGGCGGCGAGGTGTGGAAGTTAGAAGACAATCTGTATCCCTTTGTGGAACTGTGCAGCCGGGTGCTGTCGGACAAGCCGCTGTTCGTGGTATTGAACAGCTATACCACGGGGTTGGCGCCGTCGGTGCTGGGGTACATATTGCAGATGCTGGTAGGGCGGAAATTCGGCGGCACGGTCACATGGGACGAGCTGGGCCTGCCCTGCACGGAAAGCGGCATGGCGCTGCCCTGCGGCGCCACGGGAAGATGGTTTTCCGAGTAAACAAGAACGGAAGTAATTGCGTATGGCAGTGATGATAGAGACAAGGAACCTGACCTATACGTACCCTGCGCCGGAGGGGGAGACAAATCCTCCAGCCCTGCGGGATGTATCGGTACAGATCGAAAAGGGCAGCTTTACGGTGGTGCTGGGCCACAACGGCTCCGGCAAGTCCACCTTTGCCAAGCACCTGAACGCGGTGCTGCTGCCGTGCGGCGGTGCCGTGTATGTGGACGGAATGGACACGCGGGACGAGAAGCTGCTGCTGGAGATCCGGCGGCGGACGGGGATGGTGTTCCAGAACCCGGACAACCAGATCGTGGCGACTGTGGTGGAAGAGGACGTGGCCTTTGCGCTGGAAAACCTCGGCGTGCCGCAGGACGAGATGCGCCGCCGGGTGGGCATGGAGCAATTCGCCAGCCACGCACCGCACCTGCTCTCCGGCGGGCAGAAGCAGCGCATCGCCATTGCGGGTATTCTGGCCATGGAGCCGGAGTGCATCGTGCTGGATGAGGCCACGGCTATGCTGGACCCGGCAGGACGGCGTGAGGTCATCGACACCGTGCTGCGGCTGAACCGGGAACAGGGTATTACCGTGGTGCTTATCACCCATCACATGGTCGAGGCGGAGCGTGCAGACCGAGTGATCGTGATGAACGACGGCGAGGTAGCGATGGACGGTATGCCGCGGCAGGTGTTCTCACAGGTGGAGCGCCTGCATGAGCTGGGCCTGGCGGCGCCGGATACGGTGGAATTGCTGTATCGGCTGCGGCGGGACGGAGTAGATGTGCCGCTGGAAAACCTGACGGTAGACGAGTGCGCCGATACCATTTGCCGCGCTTTCGGCGGGGCGGAAGGGAAGTAACATTGGAACCGATTTTGCAGATAGAGGACCTGACCCACACCTATTCAGCGGGGACACCGTTCCAGCGCAGCGCCGTGGAGGGGCTGAGCATGACTGTGGGCGCAGGGGAGTTCTTGGGCGTGATCGGACACACCGGGTCCGGTAAATCCACGCTGATACAGCATCTGAACGGGCTTTTGCAGCCCACGTCCGGTCGTATTCTCCTGGAGGGGAAGGACATCTGGGCGGATCCGAAAAAAATACGGGACGTGCGCTTCAAGGTGGGGTTGGTGTTCCAGTACCCGGAATACCAGCTGTTCGAGGAGACGGTGTATAAGGACATCGCCTTTGGACCGAAGAACATGGGACTGGACGCGGAGGAGATCGACCGGCGGGTGCGGGACGCGGCGGCCTTTGTGGGACTGCACGAGACGCTGCTGGACAAGTCGCCCTTTGAGCTCTCCGGCGGACAGAAGCGCCGTGTGGCTATCGCGGGCGTCATCGCCATGGAACCGAAGGTGCTGGTGTTGGACGAGCCCACGGCGGGGCTGGATCCCCAGGGGCGGGACACCATACTGGCACAGATACAGGCCTATCACCGCGCCAAGGGCGCGGCGGTGGTGCTGGTGAGCCACAGCATGGAGGAGATCGCCAGAAACGTGGACCGCATCGTTGTGCTGTCCGACGGAAAGGTATATATGGAGGGCGCGCCGAAGCAGGTGTTTGCCCGGGCGCATGAACTGGAGCAGGTGGGGCTGGATGTGCCTCAGGTGACGAAGGTGGCCGCCGCGCTGAAAGCGCGGGGGCTGGATATCGATACAGCGGTATACACCGTGGAGGCGCTGGAGCAGAAGCTGCTGTCGCTGAAGGGGGGTGCCGGCGGATGCTGAAGGATATCACACTGGGACAGTTCTTCCCGGCGGATACGCCGGTACACCGACTGGACCCCAGGACAAAGCTGCTGTGCGTCATCCTCTACATCGTGGCGCTGTTCAGCGCCAAAAGCGTACTGACCTATGGAATCATGATCACGGTGCTGGCGGTGTCGGTGCTGGTGTCGCGGGTGCCGTTCAAGTCGCTGACCAAGGGCTTGAAGCCTGTCTATTTTGTGGTGGCCTTTACGGCCGTTATGAATATGTTTTTCACCGCCGGTACGCCGGTGGCGGATGTTTGGCTGCTGCGGAGCATCACATGGGAGGGTGTTGTAGCCGCCGTGCAGATGGTGCTGCGGATCGTGATGCTCATCATGGGCACATTTTTGATGACGTACACCACCAGTCCCATCGCCCTGACGGACGGCATGGAGAGCCTGCTGGGGCCGCTGAAAAAGCTGCGCCTGCCGATCCACGAGCTGGCTATGATGATGTCTATCGCGCTGCGGTTCATTCCCACGCTGATCGAGGAGACAGACAAGATCATGTCGGCACAGAAGGCCCGCGGCGCGGACTTTGAGACAGGCAATATCTTCCGGCGTGCCAAAGCGCTGGTTCCCATTTTGGTGCCGCTGTTCATCAGTGCGTTCCGCCGTGCCGATGAACTGGCTACGGCTATGGAGTGCCGCTGCTACCACGGTGGTGAGGGGCGTACAGCCCTGCGGGTGCTGCGGTATAAGGCGGCGGACTGGCTTGTGCTGGTGGCGTTCCTGGCGCTGACGGCAGGCATTATCGTTTTGAAAAAGCTTGGCTTTTGAGTGAGAGGAGGCGGGGCCTATGCGGAATATCGCGCTGGTATTGATGTACAACGGCACCGCCTATCACGGCTGGCAGGTGCAGAAGACGGAGACCTCTGTGGCGCAGACGCTGGAAAAGGGCTTGTCTATGGTGTGCGGCCATCCGGTGAAGGTCATCGGCTGCGGGCGCACAGATGCCGGCGTCCACGCGGAGCACTATGTGGCCAATTTCCGTACAGAGTCGCGGATACCGGTGGATCGCCTGCCCTTTGCGGTGAATACCCATATCCCGGAGGATATTGTGGTAAAGGCGGCCTATGAGGTAGCCGATGACTTTAACGCCATCGGGTCGTGCATCCAAAAGGAGTATACCTACCGTATCTACAACTCCCGGATCAAAAACCCCTTTTACGTTCACCGGGCGTATTTCTATCCCAAGAAATTGGATGAGGACTTGATGGACCGGGCGGCCCGGATGTTCGAGGGGACCCACGATTTCGCCGCTGTGCGGAGTGTGGGGACCAACGTGCGGAGCACCGTGCGGACTATCCACTACTGCCGTGTGACGCGGAATGGGGAACTGCTGGAGCTGAAGGTATGCGCGGACGGTTTCTTGTATAATATGGTACGTGCCATTACCGGCACGGTGCTGTACGCGGCGGAGGGGAAGCTGATGCCGGAGGACATCCCGGAGATACTGAATTCGGGAAACCGGACGCTGGCGGGGCCCACGGCGCCGCCGGGAGGGCTGTATCTCACGCGAGTATGGTATGAGGATGAACGGTTGAATGGATAACAACACCAACAACTGGAAAGAGTTTACCCTGGGCGACGTCCAGGAGGAGCATCCCCGGCGTGTGGCCAAGCGCAGCCGGAAGCCGCTGCTGGTACTGCTGATCGTGGCGGTATTGGCGGTAGCGGCGGTGACAGTGGCGGTGCTGCTGGACCGCAGCGGTTTTGATGGTCTGCGCCGCAAGGTCATTTACGCCAAGGCGGTGAAGGATGAAAACGGCTGCGCCCAGCTGTATCGTTACAGCAGCGACCAGTCGGGTCATTTTGCCTCGCTGGAGGGCAGCCTTGTGTCTGTGTCCATGCACCAACTGACGGTGTTGGATGAGCAGAACAAGACGCTGTATGACGAGGCGGTGAAGTTCCAATCACCGGCCTTGTCCGTCGGCGGTGGACGTGCCGCGGCTTATGACGTGGGCGGCACGGCGGTATACGTCCTGTCGGATAAGGGCCTGATGTACACACTGGACTGCGCCGGAGAGGTGCTCAGTGCATCGTTGAATGCCAAGGGCTGGCTGACTGTGGTGTGCAGTGAAAGCGGCTGCAAGGCCGCGGTACGGGTCTATGACGGCAACGGAGAAGCGGTGTTCGCCTTCAAGTCGTCGGACCGCTTTGTGATGACGGCGGCGCTGTCCGCCGACAGCCGTACCTTGGCGGCGGTGACCATGGGGCAGGAAAACGGCACGTTTGCCAGCTATGTGATCTTCTACCGGGTGAACAGTGATCAGGAGGCCGGACGCTGCACCCTGCGGGGCAGCGTGGTCTATGATCTGATGGCCGCAGGCAGCGGGTTCTGCGCCGTGACGGAGGAGCAGCTGTGCTTTATCGATGGCAGCGGTGTGATGACTGCCGCCTATGATTACGGCGGAGACTATCTGCGGCGGGTCAGCATCAGCGGTGACGGCTATGCCGCTCTGCTGCTGGGTCGGTACCGTACCGGCACGCAGCACCGAGTGGTGACGGTGAACAGCGAGGGTCAGGAGCTGGCATCGCTGGAGCTGGACGCGGAGGTCAGCAGCCTGTCCGCCGCGGGACGATACGTGGCTGTGCTGTGCAGCGACCATCTGACGATCTATGATAAGCAGCTGCTCCCGGTGTCCGACCTGGAGGAGGTCAGCCAGGCACGGGAGGTGCTGATGCGGAGCGACGGCTCGGCTGTGCTGGCGGGGAGCACCGCTGCAAGCCTGTATCTGCCGTAAGGTGTGACGGGGCGAGGCCCTATGTGAGGTGATCACCAATGAGTGGAAATGTTGGGATATTTGTGGATCTGATTTTACTGGCGCTGCTGCTGATCGGCTTGGTGCTGGGCTGGCGGCAGGGCTTTGTACAGGCACTGACACGCATTATCGTGGTGGTGGCGGCGCTGCTGCTGGCCAGCTGGATCGCCGGGAAGCTGGCGGAGCCGGCGGCCAGATGGCTGGAACCGATCCTGTCAGAGAAGCTGGAGCAGCGGCTGACGGCCCAGGGCAACACCGATGACGCTGGCGAGATGCTGGCAGCCTTCGGCTTTGAGGGCGATACGCTGTCGGAACTGGTGGACAATGCCGTGGAGAAGGCGCAGCAGGCGGGCGAGACGCTGCTGAGCGCTGTGGTGTCCACCGCGCTGAAGTCTGCGGCCTACGCGGTGGTGTATGTGGTGTCGTTTTTGCTGCTGCTGCTTTTGCTGCGGCTGGTACTGACACCGCTGCATCTGTTCACAAAACTGCCGGTGGTACATGGCGTCAACGCCCTGCTGGGCGGCGTGCTGGGCTTGGTGAAATGCGCGCTGCTGCTGTTCCTGGCGGTGTGGGTGCTGCAGAAGCTGCAGCTGCTGGTGACGCCGGAGCTGGTGAACAAAACGGTGCTGCTCAAATTTTTCGCCCAGAACAGCCCCATCGATCTGATCGCTAAGCTGTGAAAACGGCTATAATGGATATGCTTTTTTGATAAGAGATAACGGAGGAAAACCATGCAACCGACTCTTTGTTCCAAATGTAAGAAGAATGTGGCCGTTGTGTTCATCTCCCGGATGAATGAGAAGAATGAGATGGTCAACGAGGGCCTGTGCCTTAAGTGTGCCGCCCAGCTGGGTCTGCCCCAGGTGGAGGACATGATGAAGCGTATGGGTATCACGCCGGAGGACCTGGAGAACATCAACAGTGAGATGATGCAGGCCTTCGGTGGCGCGGAGGAGCTGGATGCGCCGGTGGACGAGGGCGACGAGGACGATGAGGAAAGCGGCAAGACCGCTACGTTCCCGTTTCTGAACCGCCTGTTCAACAACGGCAGCAATCCGCCGGCCGAGCAGCAGCCGCCCCAGAACGGCGGTACTGGACAGCAAGGGACCGGCCGCAAGACGGAGAAAAAGCGCAAATTTCTGGATAACTACTGCATCAACCTGAGCCAACGTGCCCGGGAGGGCAAGTTGGACGCCGTTATTGGCCGGGAGCAGGAGATCGAGCGCGTGGTGCAGATTTTGAACCGCCGCCAGAAGAACAATCCCTGCCTGATCGGCGAGCCGGGTGTGGGCAAGACCGCCATCGCCGAGGGCCTGGCCCAGCGGATCGTCAAGGGCGAGGTGCCGTTCAAGCTGCGGCAGAAGGAGGTCTATCTGCTGGATCTGACGGCGCTGGTGGCAGGCACGCAGTTCCGTGGCCAGTTCGAGAGCCGGATGAAGGGCCTGATCGAGGAGATACGCAAGGCCGGCAACGTGATCCTGGTCATCGACGAGGTCCACAACATCGTGGGTGCCGGCGATGCCGAGGGCAGTATGAACGCCGCCAATATCCTTAAGCCTGCCCTTAGCCGGGGCGAGATACAGGTTATCGGTGCCACCACGTTCAACGAGTACCGTAAGCACATCGAAAAGGACACGGCGCTGGAGCGCCGCTTCCAGCCCGTTACCGTCAGCGAACCCAATGTAGAGGATACGCTGAAGATACTGCAGGGCATTGCCCACTACTATGAGCAGTTCCACGGTGTGTCCATCCCGCAGGGGGTGCTGCGCCAGGCGGTGCTGCTGTCCGAGCGCTATATCACGGACCGCTATCTGCCGGATAAGGCCATCGACCTGATCGATGAGGCCTGCTCCGACCGGAACCTCCACGATCCGGAGATCAACCGCCGGATGGAGCTGGAACAGGAGCTGTCCAATTTGATCTTTGAGCGCGAGAACCTGATGTCCGCCCAGCCAGCGGATGGTCAGCAGTTCACGGAGCAGGAACTGGACCAGCGGTACGAGCGCATCGCGGAGCTTCGCAGCCAGGAACTGCGGGTGACGGATGAGCTGAATGCCATCAGGGCCAAGGGGATGCCAGAACTGACCATGGAGAACATTGCCCGGGTCATCGAGATGTGGACAAAGATCCCCGCCAGCAAGATCAAAGAGGAGGAGTTCAAGCGTTTGGCGGAGCTTGACCAGCGGCTGCGCGCCCATGTGGTGGGTCAGGACGAGGCGATCGCCGCCGTGTCCGCCGCGATCCGCCGCAACCGCGTGGGTATTTCCCCCAAGCACAAGCCGGTGAGCTTCATCTTCGTGGGTCCTACCGGTGTGGGCAAGACGGAACTGGTGAAGCAGCTGGCTGACGATCTGTTCAATGCGCCGGAGAGCCTGATCCGCCTGGATATGTCCGAGTTTATGGAGAAGCACTCTGTCTCCCGTATTGTGGGCAGTCCTCCGGGCTATGTAGGCTACGACGAGGCGGGGCAGTTGACGGAGAAGATACGCCGCAAGCCCTACTCCGTTGTGCTGTTCGATGAGATCGAAAAAGCGCACCCGGATGTGCTGAATGTGTTGCTGCAGATTTTGGATGACGGACAGATCACAGACGCCCACGGACGGAAGGTGAATTTTGAGAACACCGTCATCGTGATGACCTCAAATGCAGGGTCCGACACTAAATCCGCCGGTGCAGTGGGCTTCGGCGGCAGCGCTGACGACCAGGGCAGGGAGCGAATCATGAAGGCACTGCAGGACTTCCTGCGGCCGGAGTTCCTGAACCGCGTGGATGAGATCGTGTGCTTCAACCACCTGACAAAAGAGAACTTTGCCGGGATCGCCCGTATCATGCTGGATGAGTTGAAAGCCTCGCTGGGCGACAAGGGCTATACCCTCCGCTATGACGAGGCACTGGTGGACTATTTGGTAGAGAAATCCTACTCTTTGACCTACGGCGCCCGAAACCTGCGGCGCCTGATCCAAAAGGAGCTGGAGGACCCCATGGCCGCCCGGATCATCGATGCGTTCGAACATCCCATTACGCAGATCAGCGCCACCGTACGCGACGGCGCGGTGCAGCTGTACACATTGTGAGGTGAGTCTATGCTGTTTCGCAAGGATATGGATCCCCGGTGCGCTTACTGCGCCAAAGGAAGCCGCATCGGCGAGGACAAGGTAGCCTGCGTCAAGCGGGGTGTCGTGATGCCGGAGGACCACTGTGGCGCGTTTAAGTACGATCCCCTGAAGCGGGTACCGCCCCGGCCGATGAAGCTGGATACAGACAAGCTGCGGGAAGAGGATTTTCAACTGTAAGCACAATAGGCAGCCGCCGGCTGCCCGTGCAGTGAAAGGAAAATGGCATGACTGTTAAAAAAGTATGGGCGGTGTACTTTAGCGGGACCGGCACCACGAAGAAAACAGTCGATCGCATCGCCCACCGTCTGGCAGAAGCTTTGGGCACAGACTGCGAAGTGTATGACTACACGCTGCCTGCCGCACGCCGACAGGAGCTGACCATTCCGTCCGGTGATGTGGCCGTAGTGGGTTGTCCCACCTACGCTGGGCGCGTTCCAAATCTGCTGATGCCGTACCTGCGGGATATGGTGCACGGCGAGGGTGCTTTGGCGGTGCCTGTGGTGCTGTTCGGCAACCGCAATTACGATGACGCACTGATGGAGCTGTCGCAGCTGCTGACAGCTGACGGCTTTTCCTGCGTGGCCGGAGGGGCCTTCGTGGGGGAACACAGCTTTTCCCGTACCTTAGGCGCGGGTCGGCCCGGTGGGGCGGATGTGGGGGAGATGGATGCCTTTGCCGAGCATGTGGCCGCCAAGCTGGTAGCGGGAGATACTGCGCCTGTCACTGTGGGCGGCTGCGATCCCATACGGCCCTACTACACCCCCCGTGACCGTCATGGAGAACCCATCAATATCCTGAAGGTCAAGCCCAAGACGGATATGACAAAATGCGGCGGCTGCGGTCTATGTGCTGCCCGGTGTCCCATGGGAAGTATCGACCCGGCGGACGTGTCCCGGATCAATGGTGTGTGCATCAAGTGCGGTGCCTGTGTCAAGGGCTGTCCCAGCGGTGCTAAGTATTTCGATGATCCCGGGTATCTATACCACAAGAGCGAACTGGAGGAGATCTACGCCCGGCCAGCAAAGAACGAGACGTTCCTATAAGTATCAAAGAGGCGGGAGATGGGAATAATACATAAGCTGTGCTGATGACGTGAAGCCTTCCATTCAAAGTGGACAAAATGTGGAATTGACCGTTGACAAACGGCACAGTGTATGGTAGTCTAACAAAGCTGTCCGGGAGGGCAGAGCGCGTGTAAAGCGAGT
>ENA-OOYV01001450-OOYV01001450.1-human-gut-metagenome-genome-assembly--contig:-NODE-1450-length-13845-cov-9.489413_pt1 | contig 13845 bp, 16 predicted proteins | sample MGYA00241704_ERZ501380 | MGnify/ENA primary metagenome ERZ501380 (study PRJEB25962, sample SAMEA2042984) | human gut metagenome | biome: human gut; feature: human-associated habitat; material: faeces...
ATAGCTTGCTCATAACCACTGGATTTTGATTCTACTGCGAATGTAGTAATTTTAGGCGAACATTCAAACAAACGGAATACAGGAAACAGAAAGTCCGATTGGGAATGAGGAAAATTGTGTGTTTAATTTCAAAATCGGCAATATCTTAAAGACTGTGTGTGTGGGCTGATTTGAAAAAATAGTATATTTGCAATAGACAGAATAACAGATGGTTGTTTGTCTTAGTGGAGGGTAGCTTTATGGGAAAAATATACTGGAAAGGTGTAAAAAGGAAGTGCGATAAATTCATAGAAAGAATTCTTGACTGTATCATATTCTTTACAGATTGGTTAGGCTGATTTATGTCAATAAAATAGCGATTCAGTCTTTGTTTATTACTGATATAGCTTATATAAACCATTATTGTGATACTTATAATTAAAAATACAGATGAAACGGAATTGTATTTTATTTCAAGTCATTCTCATTATTGCAGGCCTGACTTTTTATAGTTGTAGTGTAGAAACAAAGTCACTTTCAACAGAGCAGGCTTATGCCGAACTTAAACTGCCGGAAGAACCCGACAGTTTGCAAATCCATGCGATTGTTCAGGCCTCACGGATTTGGGGGTTTGCCAAGTATCACCATCCAGCTTTTGCTTCCCGTTCTATCAATGCGGATGCTGAATATTTCTGTTTATTAAATGAAGTCCTTCAGGCACCGGATTCCATGAAAAATGACATTTGTTTAAAATGGATATCAGGATTGGGCCCTTATGCAATACGTGATGAGGAAGACGGCGAAAACATAGAGAATTTCAATGACTTCAACTGGATTTCAGATTCTTTGTCTTTGGGTAAAGCCTTGAGTGATAGCCTTATGAGGCTCAGAGATGCTGACCCGGAAAATAACCAATACGTAAAACAGACACCTGTCAATGTTTCGTATATTGAGACACAATATTCAGACATACCGAAAGATGATGTGGCATACCGTCTTCTCGGTGTTGCCAAATTCTGGAATGCGGTGGACAGTTATTCGCCTAACCGTAATCTCACAGACCGTCCGTGGGATGATGTACTTGCAGAATATATTGCATTGGCGTTTGACCGTTCTATCAGCTTTTCCACTTTGTATTCCAGAATGGTTTCCGAATTGTGTGACACACACGTCAATTCGTGGTACATCCCAATTTTCGGAGGGCGCTTTGTCCCTTTGATGTGCCAATTTGCAGAAGACCGATTGTTCGTAGCCGATACATGTTCTCTTGTACCCAATAATTTTGAAATCGGCGATGAAATCATTCTCATTGATTCTGTCAGTCCTATCAAACGTCTGAATGAACTTGCTCCATACATACCTCATTCCAACCGGAGCTCACTTCTGCGGGACGGTTCCTATGCCACTCTGTTGACTGCGAAAAATGAAGCTTGTGTAGAGTATGTGCGCGAAGGTAAAACTTACACTACCATAATCTCGTCTGTTGACGGAAGCAAGTTTGTCAGCAGAAGGTTTTCATCACAAAATACTTCAACTAAGCCTGAATTTAAAGAAGTGGCGGACGGTATAGGTTATATAAACATCAGCAATCTTACTTGTAAAGATGAACAGGATTTGGAGAATTTCTTGGCATCCTGTGATAAACTAATTATCGATTTACGTTCATATCCGGCAGAATACGATGTGCTTCACAAGCTATTGCCCACTTTCTTCTTTTCTCAGGCCAGAGAAGCAGCAGAAGTTTTATTGCCACAAGCTCACCGGCCAGGTAGTTTCATCCGAACTACGGTATCGACGAGAAAAACATCTGACCCGGATAAACTCTATAAAGGAAAAGTTGTTTTATTGGTGAATGCGCATTCGCAATCTATGTCTGAATACTTTACAATGTTTCTGCAAACTATTCCGGGTTCTGTGACTATCGGAAGCCAGACAGCAGGTGCTGATGGCGATGTGACAAGAATCCAGCTCCCTTATGCTTCATTCAACATTACAGGTGCCGGGATATGCTATCCTGACGGAACAAATGCCCAGCGTAATGGAGTGAAAATAGATAAGGTTGTGGAATCCTCGGCCGAAGGAATGATACGCGGGGTGGATGAACAGCTGCAGGAAGCAATTGACTATCTGCAAGGAGGACACATCTGATTTCAAAAACGGTTTTTATGAAACACATATTTATATCCATTCTGCTTGTATTAAGCACATCCCTGAAGGCACAAAGTATTCAGAAAATGGATTCCCTGTTGTTGGGAGCCTATGAAAGTGACCAGAAAATCAGAACGGAGTCCATGACTCTGATGAACAAGTTGCACAGTGCCGGAGCTAATGACGTTCCGGTCTCTGTAATAGATTCTCTTATGCTGCTTCAGGAGCAGACGCAGGCAATCGACAAGGAAAACCAGATTCTTGTTGCTTCAATATTGAAGAAAGGACTGCCTGAAGGTTTATCATTGCAATCCTATAAAGCTATATGGTTGATTGTAGATCATGCCGATTTGAAATTCCAGAAGAAACATCTCCCGATAATGGAAGAAGCTGTACGAAAAGAACTGATAAGTGCCGGCGATTATGCAGTTTTGACAGACAGAATCAGAATGAGAGAAGGTAAGCCGCAGAAATATGGAACACAATCTTATACCGTCACTGTAGACGGCCGGCAGGTTATCTATATCTGGCCCGTAGAAGATGCCAAAAGGTTGAATGAACTTCGCAGTGAAATTGGTGCCGGTGATATTGAAACATATATCCGGGTCCTTAAGGTAACGGCTGGATGTGATGTAATTTACAATCCGGAACTGACGGTTCATCAAATGAAAAAGATGGGACTACTGAAGAATATGAACACAAGCAAATAGAACAATCCTATGAACCAGCCGTTAGATGACATGCAATGTGCTTATTGCTACAGAAAAAACAAATAAAAATAAAATATCTCGATTATGTTCAAAAAAATTTGTACTATTTTCTGCTTGCTCGTTTCTCTGGGCATACAAGCGCAGAATGCCGATGTACGAGTCGGACAGCTTGTCAATGAAAGTAATTGGTTTGGACTGGAACAAGCCTTGAAAGAAACTCCTGCCGGTTCCGTATCGCCTTTTTTGCGGCAGCTGGCTGTATCCATGACGCATCATTATTTTAACCGACCGGACTCGGCTTGTGTCGTACTCTATGATTTGTTGAGCAATCATCAGCAAGAGTTGGGAGACTACACCATGAATATGGTTCTCTTGTATAGTGCCAATCTGGCGAGAACCGGTCATTACAATGATGCAGCCGATCTTCTTCAGAATCTCTATAGCCAACTGGCTGCTATGGGAACTGATAGTACTCTGATTAAATCATATAAAGCTCAAGTACAGCAGTATCGTGCGTTGGCTGCTTGCGGTCCTTTCTACCGGCCGCTTCATAAACTGGGTGAATACCACATTCCGATGGTGATTGAAAGCAAAGGTGGGCAACACTCCATTGAAATGGATGGGAGTATCAATGGAAAAGAAGGGCGTTTCCTGTTCGATACAGGAGCCGGAGGAAACCTGATAACTCCCAAATTGGCAAAGGAATATGGATTGCGTTTTTTGGATACCGACATCACCGTGGCAGGTGTTGGAGGTTTGAAAGAGGGTGGATATGCCATCGCAGACACGTTGCGTATCGGCGGTATGACTTGGCTGAATGTGCCTTTTGCTGTAATTGATACCCATACCGGGCATGAAGAAGCCGATAAGTATAATGAAAAATACCAGCTTCCTCCTGTCATCGGACTCCCTGTCATGCTTTGTATGCAGGAAATCCAGTTGGACTTTGCCCGCCGAGAACTTGTTATCCCGGCCATACCTACTCCGAATCCGCTGGGCAGAAGTAACCTCATACGTACAGATACGGAAGGGTTGCAATTGAAAACAGCCGATGAGAGCGGACATCCTGTGTATCTTCATTTTGACACAGGTTTTTATTACACTAATATGGAACCAACCTGGTACAACCGTCACCGTCAAGAGGTGGATGCCGCAGGGGTGCCCGATTCGCTGCGCGTTGCCGGAATAGGGGGCGTGGCAATTACCCGCACCTACAAGTTGCCGCAAATGAAATTCCAGATAGGGAACGGCACCGCGACGATTGACTCTATCAATGTGAATACGGGCATTGATTTGCATACAGGGCAGAGGAGAAACACCGATGTTTCTAAGGGAACGGAAGATGGGGTACTTGGCTTGAATGCACTGGAAAAGTTCTCTAAGGTGATTCTCAACTTAAAGGATATGTATATGGAGGCTGTTCCATGACAGAGAAACAGTAAAACGCATTGTACTTCAATAGAATTCCGCACGCCATTCATCGGGGAATTTTGAAAATAACTTTTGCTCTGATGGTTTGTTATTTGATGATACTTAAATTGCCATCGACAAATCCTACAGCTATATGTTGGACTTTGAAAAGCTCCATATCCGGCATTTCACGAATTAAATCTCTTAGTATTGATTCTGTTATCTTCAAAACTTCCTCCCAACTTTTATCATTAGGGATTCCCAAAGACGGACAACAACGTAATTCCGGTATAAAATCTTCATTACATGCCCAATCCTCGTCACTCTCATCAAAAGTGGCGGAACCAATCAGGTCGATAGCGTAGGGTCCTTCGTAGAGATTAAAGTTCAAGGCAACGATATTCTCTGGCAGTTTTTCTGTCTGATTAATCTGAATAAGCCACTTTTTAATTGTTTCCTTTGTTTTCTCATCTTGTGATTTCTTGAGAAAATTAAAAAAATATCCTTTAGCCATCTTCTTAAATAACGTGAGTTCGAAATAGTAATAAATATATTTCAGTGATAATTAGAAACATAGCGATAAAAGTATTAAATTTATAGTGCTGAATTATAAGATTTAAACGATTACCACTATGTTTCCAGAGTCTAAAGTTACAGAGATTTATTGTATGGCCGATAGTTTTTGTAAGGAATTTACATTGCAACAGGAAAATATATGATTGATGATAAGAAGAACAGGCATCGCAACAACCCCAACCGTATGAGTGATGTTACGTGTATGCCATAACCAGATCTTTATTCATAAGACATTTGAGGGGCTTGCCAAGCGTGGGGAATGTTCCACGGATAAATGGATTTCAGCGTTTCTTTGAGGGCAAGAGCCAGCGGATGATTCCCGTCGTTTATCATTTCCCGCGAAGTACGCAGATAAATAAAACGTACGTCACAATCTATGAAGTGACCGTCGGCTGTCAACTGGAAATCACTTAGCGAAAAACGAATCCGTTCTTCACGGTATTCAGGAAACCGCTCCCAAGGAAACCGACGCACAATCTCCCTATTTGCCTTTGTCAGATTCAGTCCGGCTCTCCGGTAATTATGATAAGTCCGTGTTTCCAGCATTTTACCGTTCCGGACGGTCAGTATCTGTTCCGTTTCCATTTACGATCGAAACCGTCATGCACGTATCTCACCCAATCTCCTTTTCCGGTCCGAAGTTCCCCACTGAACCTGCGGGCTTGAATCGTCCCCGCCTGACAATAGGCCGCAAAAATCGGCTGCAACTCCTTCACTTCATACACCCGTGTAGATTCCTGTTTGCTGACCTCATCGTGACATCCGCTTTTTCAAAGTTGTAGAAGAAATTGGCCAGATGCCTCTTTGTTTTCTCGGGAACATCCGTTTTCCTTGTAGGAAACATAGAAAATGCCTTGAAGAAATCCTCACTCCTTCAAGGCGTTTCCAGCTTATCCGTAACATGGAGAGAAGACCTTTAATAACCGAAAGGAACCCAACAAGAACTCGTGAACAAAAGCTTGTATACAAAAAACGATACTTGCAAGATGGATGAAAAACTTTTGGACTTCAAAAATAAAATAGATAATTTAGGGGCGAATGATTGAGTTTCAAAGTGACAGAATTAATGATTTCCATAAACTTGTAAGAAAACAACTTCCTAAAACGACTATTATATGAAAATGGATGCATTTAACACATATATGTCCAACATACCCACTGACTTTTTTAAGAGTTTATGCCTAAAATATGGAAGCGCATATACCTATAAAAAAGGGGAATATATCTCTAAAGAAGGAGAAATATTTCCTTATTGGGGATATATAGAATCAGGTATCATAAAATATACTTGTTACAACGTGACAGAAAAAAAAGAATATAATACAGGATTTTCCTTTGCAGGCGAATTTATGGCTGATTATCCCACATGTCTTTATAATATCAAGTCTGAGATTTCCATACAGGCTTTGACAGCTTGCAGAATATATATTTGCCATTCTGAAAAGCTGAAAGAAGAATTTGAGAGAAGCATGGAAAGTCAATATATTGCACGCATCGCAGCAGAACAAATGTGTTTTCAAACCTATTCAAGATATGCCGATTTTTATAGGTTGACCCCTGAAGAACGGTACAGACAACTTATTAAAAGAAGCCCGGATTTACTTCAACTCATTTCCATAAAGGAAATCTCGTCTTACTTGAGAATAACGCCCACCCACATGAGCAGAATAAGAAAAATGGTAAGTTTTGACAAGTAAATCTCAACATATGTTGAGATTTTGATTTATAGTCTGTAATTAAATAAGATATATTGTTTTCCATATATATTTTGATAGTACTTTTATGTACTAAAAAACAATAGTTGTATGAAGACAATAAATTTATATGGAACACTGATGCTGTTCCTTTGTGTATTTAGCTTTTATAGCTGTAAAGATGATGACCAAACACCACAGTTTGAATTTACACCGGAATCATTAAATCAAACGGTCTGGAAAGGGAATATAACTGATCCAACCTATAATGGTGAAATCGGTATAAATTTTGAAACTGAAAAAACTGGAGTAATAAATTGCGTAGATCCAGAGAATCCGGAATATACGATAGTAGAAGGTTTCACGTATGAGATAAAAGGGAAATACATTTATTTCAAGAACTCTATTATACTTAAAAGCCAACCATGGAGTTTGATAGAAATATCTAAAAACCAAATGATACTCAAATACAATCTGGTTGATATAAAACCTCAATATCAGTCAACATTGGAACTTACAAGAATTGATTAGTTAATCTGACAAGAAAAGCGGCAAGAAATAACTTAGTCGCTTTTTTATTCCAATTCCTATTCAAAATCAAATGCGTCTATCAAGACATAACATAATCCTTAATAAAAAGTTTATGGTTAACTTTAGGTTGTATAAATGATATGATGCAGAGGGACAAAGAAAACCGAGAATTTCGCAAATTAAATAGGGGCAGAATTAAAGAACATCCTAAATACCTTAGTAGAAAAAGGGAAAGATGTGGATTTATCGAAGATGTCTGTTGAAAAGTTAGAGGAAATACGTAAAAAACTTTAGAAAAGGAGGAATTGGATAAAGCCCGTACATTCAAGGACAAGCTTGTGATTTTAATAACCACCGTGTTTTTATTTTTATTGTGCTGGATTTTATATCAATGTCTTTTAATAAACAAACTTCTATAAAAGCAATATGAAGATAAAGAATTTATTTGGAGTACTGATGTTATTTCTGTTTACTGTTACTTTTATCAGTTGTGATAAAGATGATCTGACAGACAAGGTAGAAATTGTAAAAATGTATGTTTCTGCGGAAACAGATACTTATACACCTTGGGGAAGTGAGACTCCTATAGAGTGTATGCTTGTTAAAGAAGAAGGAAATGCAAGCTATTCAAAACTTCCTTTCAGTGGTATAGACGGATTTGTTTATAAGAAAGGAATTGAATATACTCTTAAGGTTGAAAAAACGACCTTAGCAAATCCTCCTGCGGATGATAGCAATGTCAGATATAAACTGATAGAGATCTTAACAGAACAAGAAAAATGAAGGAAAAATAGAAAGTTGGAGAACCTGAAGGTCAGTACCGCAAAAAAGATGGGTATCAATACTAGAAAACCGGAGTGGTTACCTGAAACATAGTTCTTGCTTCTGCCAATCTTTTCGATACAATAGACCGGGGCAAACAGTACACCACCAACTTCGATGAGACCCTTCTCGTAAAGTGAGAATAACAGTCGATGGTAGCTGATTTAATTCATCTCTATAATTCCAAATCAATTATAAAAACTATATTTGTATGTTTCTGAAGCAAATTGATAAAGAATGAAAATAACATTAGGAATAGTAACTTCCAGAGAACTTTCTAGTTTTAGCTTCTATGATGATGCTCTCTATGCATTTGAGAGCGTACTATCAAAAGGGTTACTTGGGTTTAATTCTGATTTAGTGGAAACAATAAGTATAAGGCTTATATGCTTGTCACCTAAGTTCAGTAAATTCTTTCAAGCACATCGTTCTAAATACTATGAAGATAAAACTCTGAAATATAGAGGTTCTGTAACTCCTGAGGTAAGAATGTATAAATGTCTTACAGCAGATTTTGTGGTGGATTTCGAAGGTTATTTTAAGTTGACTACGAAAGAAGAATGTCTTAGATATTTAGCCCTCTCATTCATAGACTTTTTAAAGAACTTAAAATACCCGGGCAAATTGAAGAAATTCGAAAAAGAGAAACTGCTTCAGGCTGTAAAAGAAATCTTTATAGAGAACTCCATCATATCAGCGTATGATGGAGACCGGTAATAATAAAACTCAGTTCTCATTCCAGTTATATGGACTTTATTTATATTCAGGATTACATGTTCTGATATGCCGAATCAAAATACTTAAAGTATATAGGCGACAGAAGCTCCTACTGTTCTATTTTTGGGATTTCCATAAATAGGATGTATTGGTTTTATTCCAAGTTCATAGGAACATTTCAGTCGAACCTTTTTGTATTGAATATTAAAGCCAAATATTGGACCAGTATCAGTCCTACTGAACGGTCTGTATTGGTTTGTATTGGAGGTTGAGAATATGTCTATGCCCATTGTATAAGGCTGATTATAATTGTCCACACCTGATAGCAGTCCACTTCCTTGGACTCCAATGTTGAAGAACCATCCAATTTGAGGAATGAACAGCATTTTATTCTTTATATTCATTTTGTATCCAACAGAAACGGGCGCATTCAGATAATCAATATGTGAAGCTTCGATTCTTGAAATTTTTTGAGAGGCTATATGGTTGCCCTCAAGTATTCCGCCCTTTCTTTCGTATGCTATTCCTGTTTCAATTAAGATGTGACTTTTAAAATTATAATCAATAATTCCACCTACTTTAAAACCACTAAGAGGCTTTGAACCAATGGCTTTCGTTTGTAGCCTATTATTTGTATATCCAACTTCTATGCCATAGCCCCAATGCTGGCTATAGGCAGATATACAACCAAATAACATAGTTATAAAAAAAAGATTTTTCATATTCATGTGACTGCATTAATTAAGTGTAGAACCCAATTTGTACGAGAAAGTTCTGAAAACCCTATTTGCTTTATAGGCATTTTCACAAGCACTAAATTCAATTATCATTATAGCAATGGCAGGATAAAATGACTCTTTCATTGACTTCATAATTTAAGATATTGTTTTTATATAAAACGCAGAATACCATTGGTACCCCTATTTTGCTATGTTAAAATATGAAAACACAATTGTACATTTGAAGTTAACCTAATGAATAATCAGGATGCAACATATCAGCTTACGTTAATTATTCAATGTTATTTTTATGTCCGGCTTTTCTCACCTCTAGGTTTCTCCCCACCCTTTGACACCCTAGAACAGGACAAACAGGTACGCTCGGCTGCTACCATCGATGCCATCAACCGCAAGAACAGGCATAATGCCATTAAGGTTGCTGTCCAGGATACTTCGGATAAGTCATGGCATCTCAAATGCGAACATATCAGCAAGCAATACACCACTAACCTCGATGAGGTAATTCACGTAAGGTGAGAAAGATAAGGGTTGATAATAGATGGTTTATTTTTATAAGTCAATTATGATAGATACATTTGTATAATTAAATTAAGCCTTGATAGTCTTATGTGATTTATATCTCGTAACGAAATCAAAGTTCTTCAGGGAAGGAGAAAGCATGCCTCGAACTTTGCCGAATACGTGATGAACAGAAAAACAATAGGGAAAATAGAAGTAAATACTGAATTATAAATTTCAAATACAATGAATACAACATTATACATAAATTGGGATATAGACCCTGTAATATTTAGCCTTGGACCAGTTAAGATTCAATATTATGGTTTGATTTTTGTCACTGGACTTGCTTTGTGTTACTACATAATTGGCCATATATATAGGAAAGAGAAAATTTATACTCCTGATGCAATGGAGAAGCTTTTTATATACGCAGTTATTGGTATTTTCGGAGGGGCAAGACTCGGGCACTGCCTGTTTTATGATTTTGAATATTTTTCTTCTCACATAATTGAAATATTCATACCATTTAGAGAAAATGTTAATGGTGTTTACGAGTTTATAGGATACAAAGGACTGGCAAGCCACGGAGGTGCAATAGGTTTGTTCATCGCCATGTTATTATACTCACGAAAAGTTCACATCCCATTCCCGAAGATAATAGACATCATAGCAATTTTGGCTCCATTAGGCGGAGCTTTTATAAGAATCTCTAATTTAATGAACTCTGAAATAATAGGACGTCCGACAGATTTGCCGTGGGCTTTTATATTTAGGCACGTTGATGATTTACCCAGACATCCATCACAGCTTTATGAGTCCATAAGTTATTTTATTATTTTCCTGATTATTTATTCTTTATACAAATATAAAAGACAGTTACTTAAAATCGGAAGTTATTTCTATTTTGGCTTTAGTATTTTTGCTATCTTTCTCATGCGATTTCTTTTAGAATACACTAAGGAAAATCAAGAAAGTTTCGAAGATTCGATGTTTTTCAATATGGGACAACTTTTGAGTATCCCTTTTATTGCATTAGGATTATATCTTGTTTTGCATAGTTATATACAGTCTTCAAAAAAGACCACTATAACAAACTAAGACAACCGATAAAAAGTGTCGAAAATAAAAGTTAATACAGAACTATAAAATAGTAACATGGAAATAAGACTTATTACTTCTAACAAAAAACAATTCTTGGATTTGCTGTTGTTGGCAGATGAGCAAGAGAGCATGATAGATAAATACCTGGAACGTGGTGAGATGTTTGCTCTCTATGATAATGGTCTTAAGGCAATCTCTGTGGTTACGTGTGAAGGAGGAAGTATCTACGAAATAAAAAACATAGCCGTTTATCCCTCGGCTCATTGATTATCTTTTCGAATATTATCAGGGGAAATGTTCTACCATGTATGTCGGTACAGATTAATCGGATTATGTTTCGAGATTAATGAAGAAGATAGTTGACCAAGCCATTTCCATACATCACTGGCTGCAACTTTATCTTTGAAGATTTCTTTTTTTACCATGATACTTAAACCGCTATCGGAAATTGGGCATTGGCATGTAAAGATACAAATTCCGGGGAATTTAAATAGGAAGAAACCGCAGATTCTATGCAAAAAATTCTCCCTTTATCACACTATCTCATAATGGCAGACGCCGCCCCCGACTGCTCGCCGACCTCGTTCCCTCGTTTCACCTTCTTGCCGTATCCGAATGTATAAGTGACCGACAGATTCAGACGCTGATGGAAATTATTGCCCTCCACAAGCTGGGTTTCGGAATAGAGAGAAGTCGACAACAGATTCGTGGCACACAGCCAGTCTTTCCGGAGCAGGTTCATTCCGCTGACACGGATGTTCCAGCTGGAACGGCTCCACCCGGCCAGAACCTGATAGAAATCACGGTCCTTATATATTACGCCCCGGTTGCCCTGTACCGTAAGGCTTCGGGTCTGATAGGCTGCCTGAAAATAAAAATCACCCAAATAATAAGTGGCAGAGGCATTGCAGTAGAACGGGGACTGCGAAATGTCGAAAAGCCCCGTCATGCGATAGAAGGAGACCGAGGGAGAGGCCGCCAATTGCAGCTTCCCATTGAACAGTCTGTAATTGAACGACAAGCCTATCTGTGTCCGGTTGTATGCTCCATCCGTCTTATACGTACGGAGCAGGGCCTTTCCGTCCTGATAAGGCTGGTAAACAGGTACATACAGATTGTATTCACCGAAGTACTGCATAAATGCCGAAGCAGAGAACGCGCTCGTCGGTATCCAGTTGTAGGACAGGTTGAAGGTCACCTGTCGGGAAAGCCCGATGGTGGGATTTCCCGTATAGTACATCAGCTCGTTCTGCTGAAGAACATTCGGCGTCTTTTCACTGGCTCCGGGATAGTTTGCTCCGAAATGGAAGAACGTACGGAACGAGTGCTTTTGTGAGGGAGAGAAACCTGCCGATAAGTTCAGCAGCGGATAGACTTCTGCCACAGACTGGTCGTTAATCTGGTTCTTTTCCCATTGCAGGGCGGCATCGGCCCGGACGTTCCATCGGACATTCGAGAAATTATAGCCCAATGCGGCACCGGCATAGGTATCTGAGAAATCGTTGTCGTAGGGTGATGTGCCGGAATAGCTCACGTCGTTGGAGGTCGAGCCGAACCATGCCCGGAAGAAGGCACTCTGCTTGTCGGCTATTTTCTTGAACAACGTGGCACTTCCCCGGAACTGCCAGACATCCTCCCTTGAAATGTTCGCAATGCGGGAACTGCCCGGCAATGAGGTCTGATAAAGATACGAATAATTCGTGTGACCATAATTCATGCTCGGCGATACGCTGAGGTCAAAACCGCGGGGAAGGATGAAATAATAGTTACCCGACCAGACAAAATAACGGCTGGTGGAGGGCTCGTTTTTATAGTAAGAATAATCGGTGTTCTGTTTGGGAACAAATGACAGCATACCCTTCGTTTCCGACAGTGGAGTTTGATCAAAATTGAAACCGACGGTATTGGCTATCTGCATTTTGTCGGTGTCGTAGATGGCCCGGAACGTGATTGGATACTGGTTGTACTTGAGGCGGGCGCTCTCCAGCGTTTCGTTTCGGGTCATCTGATAGGTTTCTCCCGCTTCATTCTGCAGACTGTAGATTCCCGAAACGGAATTGCCCGAATGGCTGATATCGTGGTTGGAAGCCCCCGCATATAAATCGTAGGTCATCCGTTTATGTACGAACTTGGAGTAGACCGAAGCCCGGCTTGAGAGTTTGCCTATCAGAAAGTTTTCATTCAAGGTTGCCTTGGTATAGCCTCCGTATTCGTATTGCTGTACGATGAAATTGACCACATGTTCCTTTCCCTGGAAACGTGGGTCGGCCGGGAAGTCAAGGTATTCCACTCGTCGTACATCGGAAGTGGATATTCCCTCCATTTCTTCTGCCGAAGCAGGAATATAGTTGATGTATATGGCTACACTCTGTCCGCTAGGCGTGGTGACCGTATTGTCCATCAGGTTAATGTTGATTTGAGGAATGGCGAGCTGCTTCAGAAGATCTATCGCATTTTGTGCGGAAGTTTTCTGGCGGGCTGTCGGAGTGAAAGTGGAAGAGGAAGCATCAGTACGGTGCATCCGAGCTTTCACCACCACTTCCTTCATTTCGATGGTAGACAGGCTGTCGAGTGTCTGGCTTACGCCTTTTATGGGGAGAATGCCTATCAGGCACATCACCACCCCCAAAAAAGCTTTCTGTGTTTTTTCTATCATATTATCATAATTTGTGTGTGGTGTAACATTTACTTTATTTTCCTGCTTGTACTTTCACTTCCTGAATGTTCCGCAGCTCGTCACTGAAGTTGACGCCAATCCGGTAGACCGTGCGGCTGTCCTTGGCAAAAGGAGCAGTATAGCCTTTCTCCCGAATCTGGGCCAGCGCCTCGTCCGCGCTGCCGTTCAGCTTGAATTCCATGACGTACACGTAGTCCTGCGTCTGGAGCACCAGGTCAATCCGTCCGCGGCTCGTGTGG
>ENA-OOYV01001453-OOYV01001453.1-human-gut-metagenome-genome-assembly--contig:-NODE-1453-length-13826-cov-2.162152_pt1 | contig 13826 bp, 13 predicted proteins | sample MGYA00241704_ERZ501380 | MGnify/ENA primary metagenome ERZ501380 (study PRJEB25962, sample SAMEA2042984) | human gut metagenome | biome: human gut; feature: human-associated habitat; material: faeces...
ACGTGTTTGTGATATAATCATTTAGTATGGAATTTTGTTTTTTGTTTTGGCTGTAAGCACGGCTCAGAACGTATGTTTACGGAGGCTGTATGCGTATTATCGGAATAGACCCCGGCTATGCGATTGTCGGTTTCGGTGTCGTTGATTATATCGGCGGAAAATTCAGCGTCAAGGATTTCGGCGCAATAACAACCGATAAGGATACGCCGTTTCCTAAACGTCTTTGTGAAATATATGAAGATTACTGTCAGATACTGGATAACTGGAAGCCTGATGCGCTTTCAATAGAACGTCTTTATTTCACGAACAATCAGAAAACAGGAATAGATGTCGCACAGGCAAGAGGCATTATAATAATGGCGGCGGCACAGCGTGGTATCGAAATAAACGAGTACACGCCCTTACAGGTAAAGCAGGCTGTCGTAGGCTACGGTCAGGCGGTAAAAAAGCAGGTGCAGGAGATGACTAAAAACATTCTCAAGCTCTCCTGCGTGCCAAAGCCAGATGATACTGCGGACGCACTCGCAATGACAATATGCCACGCCCAGACAAGCGGCTCATTGCTCAGAAACATAAAGGCATCAAATATATAAGAAAAGAGTTTTGATTTATGATATACAGTGTTAACGGAACGGTAGACCTTATCGAGCCTAACCTTGCGGTCATCGACTGCGGCGGTGTGGGCTATGCCTGCCGCACCACAGCGAATACGCTGTCACAGCTTAAAATCGGCGAAAAGGCAAAACTGCTGACCTATCTTTCTGTAAGAGAGGATGCGGTCGAGCTGTTCGGCTTTTATGATGCCGCAGAGCTTAACTGCTTCAGGATGCTGATTTCCGTTTCCGGTGTCGGACCAAAAGCGGCACTGTCGATATTATCGGGAATGACACCACAGGCATTCGCACTTTGCGTTGCGTCCGGTGACGGCAAGACGCTTACAAACGCACCCGGCATCGGCAGAAAAACCGCAGAACGCATCGTCCTTGAACTTAAGGATAAGGTATCGAAGCAGGATGTAGCCGCAGGTGTAAAGGGCAGTGCAGTGCCGATAGTCGCCGCCCCGTCAAATACCTATGCCGAGGCAGTATCGGCACTTATGGTACTCGGCTATTCAAACGGCGAGGCAACATCTGCACTCAGCGGACTTGACCCGTCGGCACCCTCAGACGAGCTTATAAGAGCAGGGCTTAAAAAGTTAGCTAAATTCTGATGCTCGTCACGCATTAACTTTGAAGGGAAAGCGTATAAATGATTGAGAGAAATGACCTTTCATATCCAGCCGATGACGAAGGCGCAAGAATAGTTGAGCCTCAGTTTTCCGCAGAGGATACCGATGTTGAGTTTTCCCTGCGCCCAAGAAAGCTGAACGAGTACATCGGACAGGAGAAGGTAAAGGAAAATTTACAGGTATATATACAGGCGGCAAAGAAAAGAAACGAAAGCCTTGACCACGTTTTGCTGTACGGTCCTCCCGGACTTGGCAAGACAACGCTTGCAGGAATAATAGCAAACGAGATGGGCGTTAATTTCAAAGTCACCTCAGGCCCCGCAATCGAAAAGCCGGGCGAGCTTGCGGCTTTGCTTACAGGGCTTCAGGCGGGCGATGTGTTGTTTGTAGACGAGATACACCGCCTTTCAAGACAGGTAGAGGAGATACTCTATCCCGCTCTTGAGGACTGCGTGCTTGATATTATGATAGGAAAAGGGCCTTCTGCCCAGTCGATAAGAGTTGACCTGAACAGATTTACCCTTATCGGCGCTACAACAAGAGCAGGACAGCTTACAGGGCCTCTGCGTGACAGGTTCGGAGTGATAATGCGTCTTGAAATGTACACCCCGGATGAGCTTTGCGATATTGTAATGCGTTCATCGGTCATACTTTCCATTCCCTGTGACAGAAGCGGCGCTATGGAGATAGCAAAGCGTTCAAGAGGAACTCCCCGTATCGCAAACCGCCTGCTCAAGCGTGTGCGTGACTTTGCGGAAGTTATGGGCAACGGAAAGATTACAAAGGAAATGGCAGACATTGCGCTCAACAGGCTTGAGATAGATAAGCTCGGTCTTGACAGCCTTGACAAGCGTTTCCTCACTATGATAATAAACGGCTATAACGGCGGTCCTGTCGGACTTGAAACGCTGGCTTCGGCTCTCGGCGAAGAATCGGTCACGCTTGAGGATGTATGTGAGCCGTACCTTATGCAGCTGGGATTTATTTCACGAACACCCAGAGGCAGATGTGCGACCGAGCTTGCGTATAAGCATCTCGGACTTGTGCGTGACGGTCAGCAAAGACTTGATTAAAATAATTAAAAATATATCGTGTTTGGAAAAAGGAAGAAAGGTATTTTAAGTATCATGGGCAGATTATTCGGAACAGACGGTGCCAGAGGTATAGCCGTAACAGAGCTTACCTGCGAGCTTGCAATGAATATAGGCAGAGCCGCAGCCATCGTACTTACAAAGCAGAAAACTCATAAAGGTAAAGCAAGGATACTGATAGGCAAGGACACAAGAATATCTTCGGATATTCTCGAATCTGCGCTTATCGCAGGCATAACCTCGGTAGGTGCTGACGTTGAGCTTCTCGGAGTGGTACCCACCCCAGCCGTAGCCTATCTTGTAAGATATTACGGAGCGGATGCAGGCGTGATGATTTCAGCCTCGCACAACAGCGTTGAATATAACGGCATAAAGCTGTTCTCATCGACAGGCTTCAAGCTCCCTGATGAAGTCGAAAACGAGATAGAGGCGCTGATACTCGACACTCCGGAAAAAATGACGCTTGTTGACGGCTCGGATGTCGGCAGAGTAAAAACTTTGTACGGTGCCGTAAGCGAGTACAACGAGCATATCCAGTCGACCGTCGACGGAAAGTTTCAGGGACTTCTTGTTGCGATAGACTGTGCGAACGGCAGTGCAAGCGCAACCGCAGAGTCGCTTTTCTATAAGTTCGGAGCGGAATATGTCTACATCAACAACGAGCCTGACGGCCTTAATATCAACGATAAATGCGGCTCTACACATATAGAACAGCTTGTAGAGCTTGTTAAAAAGCGTGGCTGTGACGTGGGCTTTGCGTTTGACGGCGATGCGGACAGATGCCTTGCTGTTGATGAAAAGGGCAACATAATAGACGGCGATAAGCTGATAGCTATCCTCTCACGTTATATGAAGGAAATGGGTACACTGAAAAACAACACTGCTGTCGTCACCGTAATGAGCAATCTCGGCTTCCACCGCTTTATGAACGAAAACAAGATAGAAACGGTATGCACGAAGGTCGGCGACCGTTACGTTCTTGAAGAAATGCTGAATAACGGTTATAATATAGGCGGCGAACAGTCCGGACACATTATTTTCCTCGACCACGCAACCACAGGTGACGGACAGCTTACAGCGGCACAGACCCTTGAACTGCTGTCGAAATGCAAACGTCCGCTGTCACAGCTTGTAAAGGACATACCCGACTTCCCCCAGCTTCTTGTCAACGTAAAGATTACCGAGGACAAAAAGGGACTATGGGACAAGACCGAGAAGATAACCGATATTATCGCACAGGCTGAACAGGCTATGGGTGAAAACGGCAGGATACTCGTCAGAGAAAGCGGAACAGAACCGCTTGTAAGAGTTATGATAGAGGGCAAAGACGAAAAGGAAGTGCATCACTGGACTCATCTCATCGCAGACACGATAAAAGAGTGCCTGTGCCGATGAAATGTTAGAGGAGTTTTTATGGCAAAGATAGAAGCAGAGCTGTACGGCAATTTTGATATTATACTTATGGATCTTCACAACACCGTTATGAGAGGCAGCACCAGCGCATCTCTTGAAGAAAGCTCGGATATCGTAGTCGGCAGCACCCGATGTGCCATCCGTGCGTATGAGCGTTACAGCTATCTCGGCAATGGCAGGGTAAGTATGAATGTTACACTGTTCCAGACGGAAGGCAGAATATTCGTTTCGGTAACTTCAACGGGCGGAAGTCAGGCGGTATTCTTTAAAATAAACAGGATAGGCGAAAACTCGTTCCTCAATACGATACGACCGACAGTAGACAGTTACAGGATAAGGTGAACTAACTTGAGAAAATCACAGGATTGGCAGGACTACAGACTCATAGATGCGTCTGACGGTCAGCGACTTGAAAAATGGGGAGGAATAACGCTTGTGCGACCCGACCCGCAGATAATATGGAAAAACCCCGACCCCTCGCCGCTGTGGAGCAAGGCGGACGCAGTATATCACCGTTCATCAAGCGGCGGCGGAAACTGGGAATACAGAAAACAGCTCCCTGAAAGCTGGAACATAAGCTACAAGGGACTTACCTTTATGGTAAAGCCCACAGGCTTCAAGCATACGGGAATATTTCCCGAGCAGGCGGTCAACTGGGATTTATGCTCAGAGCTTATAAAGAACGCCGGCAGGGAGATAAACGTGCTTAATATGTTCGCCTATACCGGCGGTGCAACGCTCGCCTGTGCAAAGGCAGGCGCAAAGGTATGTCACCTTGACGCAGTAAAGGGTATGGTGGACTGGGGCAGGGCAAACGCAAAGCTAAGCGGTCTTTCCGACAAGCCGATAAGGTGGATAGTAGACGATGCGGTAAAGTTTCTCGGCAGGGAGATAAGGCGAGGCAACCGCTATGACGGTATCATACTCGACCCCCCAAGCTACGGCAGAGGAACAAACGGCGAGATGTGGAAGCTTGAGGACAGCATATGCGACCTTATGAATATGTGTACCGAGGTGCTTTCCGATAACCCTCTGTTCATTGTACTCAACAGCTACACGACAGGTCTTTCCTCATCGGTAATGACTTACCTTTTACAGATGACGGTAGGCAGAAAATACAAGATAAGAGTAGATTCGCAGGAGATAGGACTTCCCGTTGAACAGACAGGGCTTGCAGTGCCTGCGGGAAACACCGCTGTAGTATATTTCGATTAAACGGCGGCAAAGGAGAACGGATTGAAAGATAACGAGATAATTAAAACCGAAGACCTTATATTCGATTATACCGTATTTGACGAAAACGGCGATGAAACAGGCAAGAACCGCATTCTTACCGACATAAACCTTTCGATAGAAAAGGGCAGTTTCGTAGCTGTGCTTGGCCATAACGGAAGCGGTAAGTCGACCCTTGCAAAGCACTTCAACGGCATTCTTCTTCCCACCTCGGGCAAGGTGCTTGTTGACGGCATAGATACGACAGACGAGAGCAGGATATACGATATACGTCAGACTGTCGGAATGGTTTTCCAGAATCCCGACAACCAGATAGTAGCGACTATAGTAGAAGAAGACGTTGCGTTCGCACTCGAAAATCTCGGCGTACCTCCCGATGAAATACGCAAAAGGGTAGATGACGCACTGAAAACGGTCGATATGTACGAGTACCGCAACCACGCTCCGCATCAGCTTTCAGGCGGTCAGAAGCAGAGAGTTGCGATAGCAGGCATAATCGCAATGCGCCCACGATGCATAGTAATGGACGAGCCGACCGCAATGCTTGACCCGAAGGGCAGAAAAGAGATAATGTCGACCATAAAGACGCTCAACAAGGAGCACGGTATAACCGTTGTGCTGATAACTCATTATATGGAGGAGGCCGCAAAGGCTGACCGTGTTATAGTTATCGACAAGGGTAATATATTGCTTGACGATGTGCCGAAAAGGATATTCTCACAGGTGGAGCTGTTAAAGTCGGTCGGACTTGACGTTCCGCAGGCGACCGAGCTTATGTACGAGCTTAAAAAATGCGGACTTGACGTTCCCGATGATATAATAGATGAAGATGAATGCGCACAGGTGCTGTACGACATTCTCAAAAATAAGGAATAAAAAATGAATGTGATAGAACTTAAGGGGCTTACCTATAAATACAGCGTCGGCACTCCGTTTGAGTCAACCGCTGTGGATAATGTAGACCTTACCATAGAAAAAGGCGAATTCTGCGGAATAATCGGTCACACGGGAAGCGGAAAATCAACGCTTATCCAGCACCTGAACGGTCTTGTAAAGCCGACGTCGGGTGAAGTGCTGATAGACGGCCGGAATATATGGAGCAAGGGTGTTGATATACGCTCGATAAGATTTAAAGTCGGACTTGTATTCCAGTATTCCGAGTATCAGCTGTTTGAAGAAACTGTGTACAAGGATATAGCGTACGGTCCTAAGAATATGGGCTGCGATGAAGCCGAGATCGACCGCAGAGTGCGTGAGGCGGCAGAAAATATGGGTATCCGTGAGGAGCTTCTCGAACGCTCGCCGTTTGACCTTTCGGGCGGACAGAAACGCCGTGTCGCACTTGCAGGTGTTATCGCAATGGATCCCGAGATACTTATCCTTGACGAGCCAGCGGCAGGACTTGACCCTATAGGCAGGGAAAAGGTACTCGGCAAGATAAGCGATTACCACAAGAAATACGGCAAGACGATACTTCTTGTTTCTCACTCTATGGAGGACATAGTAAAGTATGCCGATAAGGTGCTTGTTATGAACAAGGGCAAGCTGTTCTGCCACGAGGATACAGACAGCGTATTCGCAAGACAGGACGAAATTATAAAGATAGGTCTTGATGTTCCTCAGATCACAAAGATCATGATGAAGCTGAGAGATAAAGGTGTAGATTTAGGAAAAGATATATATACTGTTGAACGTGCAAAAGAGAGAATAATGCAGTATATGGATAAAGGAACGATATGCTGAAGGATATTACAATAGGACAGTTTTTCCCGGGCAATTCAATAATCCACAGGCTCGACAGCCGTTTCAAGATAGTGCTTGATATAGCCTATGTCGTAATGCTGTTTATGGCAGGGAATTATTGCTCGCTTATCTCGGCGGGACTGTTCATGCTGATTATTTATATGATGTCGGGGATCAGCTTCAAGCTGATTTTCAAGAGCCTTAAACCCATTATGCCGATAATACTGTTTACCTGTATACTGAATCTGTTCTTTATACACGGTGAGGGAGATCCGCTTGTAAAGCTGGGATTTATCACGATTTACGCAGAGGGCATAAATACATCGGTGTTTATGACGGTGAGGATAGTGTTCCTTATTGTCGGAATGTCGCTTCTCACCTATACGACCTCGCCCATAGCGCTGACAGACGCAATAGAGCGTCTGCTGTCGCCGCTCAAGAAGCTTCACTTTCCCGTTCACGAGCTTGCTATGATGATGACTATAGCACTGAGATTTATCCCTACTCTTATCGAAGAAACCGATAAGATAATGTCGGCTCAGAAGGCAAGAGGAGCAAACCTGGATACAGGCGGACTTGTAAAGAAGGCAAAGGCTCTGATACCCGTGCTGATACCGCTGTTCGTGTCCGCTTTCAAGCGTGCAAACGAGCTTGCTCTTGCTATGGAGTGCCGTTGCTACAGAGGCGGCGAGGGCAGAACACGCATGAAACAGCTTAAATTCGGAGCAAGGGATATTGTCGCAACGGTTGTAATGGCTGTAATGTTCACATTAATCATTCTTATGAACATTTATGTGGCTGTACCCGGAATTTAAGGTGAACTATGCGTAATCTTAAAGTAACAATGGCATATAACGGCACTGCCTATCACGGCTACCAGCGCCAGAACAATGCAAACAGCATACAGCAGACAGTCGAGGAAGTGCTTTCAAAACTGCTCTGCGAGGATATTACGATAAACGGCTGTTCACGGACAGACACGGGTGTGCACGCAAGAGCGTTTGTGTTCAACGTAAAAACGAACTGCCCCATTCCCTGCGAGGGCTTTATAAAAGGCGGCAACGCACTTTTACCGCAGGATATAGCCTTTCTTTCCTGCGAAGATATGCCCGACAGCTTTCACGCAAGGTTTGACAGCAAGGGAAAGGAATACATATACAGGATTTACACAGGTGATGTGCGTGATGTTTTCTCGGCGGATACTGCGCTTCATTATCCCTATAAGCCCGATATTGAGAAAATGCGGAAAGCGGCTCGGCTTATAGTCGGCGAGCATGATTTTGCGTCCTTCTGCAAGGCGGAGGCTAAAGAACATCTGCTGACCACCGTCAGAACCGTCTATTCGATAGATGTTGAACAGACGGGCGATTTTGTTGAAATTAAAGTCTGCGGAAACGGCTTTCTTCACAATATGGTAAGAATTATAGTAGGAACTCTTATTTATATCAGCGAGGGAAAACGTACAGAGCAGGATATAATAAACGCACTTACAAAGCCCGACAGGGAGTTTGCGGGAAAGACCGTTCCCCCCTGCGGACTGTATCTCAACAAGGTATTTTACGAAAACGATGTTTAAATGAAAGTGGGGTAAATATGAAAGTACCCGAAAAAAATCCTCTTGAAACGGAGAAAAACAACGATATAAACGATGTTTCTCTTTACAGGAAAAAGAAGAAAAAAGCAAAGCGGATAAGAAACCTTATAATTCTGCTTGTTGTTATTCTGGCTCTTATTCCTGTATGGATATACCGTGATACGATATTTGAGCCTCTGCGTGGCATAGCGTCAAGAATTTCTACCACTACAGCTCAGAGCGAGGGCTATCCCATTTCCCTCACCGGCAGGAACGATTATTCGTTCTGTCCGCTCGGTGACGGGTTCTCACTGCTCAGCGACACATATCTTTATTCGTATAACGAGAACGGCGGACAGAATTTTGCCTTACAGCACGGCTATGTTCACCCTATGACCGTTTCAAACTCAAAACGTGTGGTTATTTACGATAAGGGCGGTCACGATTTTTCTCTGTTCAACAAGACGAGCGAGATATTCAAGCAGAATATCCCCGACGAAGTCATAGTATCCGTTTTTCTCGGCAGCTCCGAGCATACAGCCGTTGTGACCTCCGGCGGAAGATACTCAAACGTTATCTACGTTTATGACGGCGGAGGAAAATGGCAATATACACAGCGTTTCATTGACGATAACGTTATGCAGGTCGCATTCTCCGATGACAACAGGTTCATCTACGTTACAAGAGTGACCTCGGATAACGGCGATATTGTCACAAAGCTCTCAAAATACGATATTACGGGTGACGGCACTGAGCTGTGGACGCAGACGATAAGCGACTGCGTGACGCTCTCGCTTTCGGTAAACGGCAGTACGCTGACCGTAACGGGCGACAGCGAAATACGCACCTATAACACCGACAGCGGCGAGCCTATCGGCAATTACAGCTATCAGGGAACGATAGAGAACTTTGACGCTCTCTCATCAAAAAAAGCTTTTGTGCTTGATAATTATACGGACGGAGGAAAGAAGCTGATACTTCTTGACGAAAAGTGCGAGGTGACCGCACAGGCAGAGGTGTCCTCCGATGTAAAGCGTATAAGAGTTGTCGATAACTCTGTTATTGTAATGACAGAATCGGATATAACGCAGTATGACTATTCGCTTGTGTCCGTGAAGAAAACCCTGCTCACAGACAGCTATTCGGATTTCATAAAGGTTGGCGGTTCAATACTTCTTATGGGGTATGACAGCCTTGATTGCATACAGCTTTAATTGCAGAAAGGAAGGAATATGGGAACTGAATTTTTCTGGTTTTATGATTTTATTCTTGCGGCTATACTTATAGGTATGATGTTTATAGGAGCGAAAAAGGGCTTTGTCCGTATGGTGCTGAGCCTGTGTGCCTTCGCCGCTTCATTTGTGATAGCGCTTATGATAAGCAACGGCGTTTCGGGCTGGATATATGACAGCTTTATCAGCAAACCGCTTGAACAGACTATCTCGACCTCTATCAACGATGCGCTCGGCGACAACGTTGTTACACAGATAGGCAAGATAGATATGGAAAAGGCGAAAATAAACGGTAAGAGCATTGACAGCCTTGAGCTGAAAGCCGACAAGGCAGGCAAGGTAACCGTAAATCTCGGTAATGTGAACTTAAGCAACACAGGCATAAGCAAGGTCGATCTTACCTCATTCGGCGTGGATAAAAACGTTGATTATTCAAATATCAATCTCGGCTCTGTGCAGATATACGAAAGCGATATTGAAAAGTACGGCATCGAGAATATGATACTTACTGAGGTTCTTGCACAGAATATCAAGAACAGCGAGGTGGCCAACAGCGTAAACGAAATAATAGATAAAATCGGTGAAACCGTTCCTGCTCTCGACCTTAAAGGCAAGACGATAGATGATATTGACGGCGGTACGATAAACAGCGTTGTTGTAAGCGTAGTGCAGTCGTCGGGCAATCCCGGCAAGGCTGTTCTTGACAATGTTGCAAAGCCCGTAGTGCTTGTACCGTTAAGAACGATTATATTTGTCGTTCTGTTCATTCTTATATTTATTATCCTCTCGATAGTAATAAAGGCGACCTCCGTTATAAACAAGCTGCCGCTTATAGGAAAGCTGAATTCGCTTCTGGGCGGTGTTGCAGGACTTTTGCAGGGACTTGTAATAGTGTTCATTGTTGTGATAATAGCCCACATGGCTGTTGAGCTGACAAACAACACGCTTATATTCCTGAACGATATGACTATCAACAAGTCTTTTGCGTTCAGTAAAATATACAACTTCTCGTTCCTCGATTTCCTTAACTAAATACTCAGTTAACAAAAGCGAACTATAATAATAAGTAAGCTGTTAACAGCAGTGTTATTTTACGAAACCGCCCCTTCGCATAAGCGATAACAGCTTACAATACAATAAAAATACAAAAGAACCTAAAGAAAGGTTGGATATAAATGCTTTGCTCAAGATGTAAAAAAAGACAAGCGGTAGTTTTTATCTCGACAATACAGGGCAATGACAAGCGTGACGAGGGACTTTGCCTTATCTGCGCAAAAGAGCTCGGTGTTCCGCAGGTAAACGACTACCTTGAAAAAATGGGAATCAGCGATGAGGACCTTGAAGAAAGCTATAAAATGATTTTCGGTGACGTTGATGAAGAAACAGACGCAGACAGCGGCGCAGACGATGACTTCACACCGGGCGGCGCAGGTACAATGATGCCCTTCTTCAAGCGTTTTGCCGCAAACAAGGACAGTCAGACCGAAAGCGAAAAGCAGGACTTAAAGGACGATAAGAAGCACAATAAGAAAAAAGAGGAGAAAAAGAGAAAATTCCTCGATACCTATTGCACCAATCTTACCGCCAAGGCAAAAAAAGGCGAGATTGACCGTATAATCGGCAGAGAGAAAGAAATCTACCGTGTAATGCAGATTTTATCACGCCGTACAAAGAACAACCCCTGCATAATAGGCGAACCCGGTGTCGGTAAAACCGCTATTGCAGAGGGCATAGCTCAGAAGCTGGCGGACGGCGATGTTCCCTTCAGACTTCAGGGTAAGGAGCTTTATATGCTCGACCTTACCTCCCTTGTCGCAGGCACGCAGTTCAGAGGTCAGTTCGAAGGCCGTGTGAAAGCGCTTATTGAGGAGATAAAGACCGCAGGTAATATAATCCTCTTTATTGACGAGGTCCATAACCTTGTCGGCACAGGCGACAGCGAAGGCACGATGAATGCCGCAAATATCCTCAAGCCTGCTTTGTCAAGGGGAGAGGTGCAGGTCATCGGCGCTACAACGTTCAACGAGTACAGAAAGTATATCGAAAAGGATTCCGCGCTTGAAAGACGTTTCCAGCCCGTAACGGCAAACGAGCCGTCAATAGAGGATACTATCGAGCTTTTAAAGGGCATCAAGGAATACTACGAAGAATACCACAAGCTGTATGTCAGCGATGATATTTTAAAAAGCTGTGCCGTTCTCAGTGAACGCTACATTACCGACAGGTATCTTCCCGACAAGGCGATAGACCTGCTCGACGAGGCGGCGGCTTGCGCAAGCATAAACAGCAAGGAGCTTACCGAGTACGAACAGCTCAAAAAGAAAAACAAGGCTCTTGAAACCGAAGAAAACAACCTGTCCGCCGAAACCGAGAACAAGGATTATCAGCGTATAGCCGAGATAAAGACCGAGCTTGCAAAGAATACAGCCCGTATTGACGAGCTTGAGCCTATGATAAAGGAAGTACACGTTACAGAAAACGATGTCTGCAAGGTCATCGAGTTGTGGACGGGTATCCCGGCAAGCAAGCTGCTTGAAACCGAATTCAAGCGTATCGCAAACCTTGAAAGCGTGCTTAAATCAAAGGTAGTCGGTCAGGACGAAGCGTGCGAGCTTGTAGCCGCCGCTATAAAAAGAACACGAGTTCAGCTTTCCGCACGTCGCAGACCTGCGTCATTCATTTTCGTAGGACCTACCGGTGTCGGCAAGACCGAGCTTGTAAAGGTGCTTGCAAACGAGCTTTTCAATACGGTCGATCCGCTTATAAGGCTTGATATGTCCGAGTTTATGGAAAAGCACAGCGTTTCGAGAATTATCGGCTCTCCTCCCGGATATGTAGGATACGATGAGGCAGGTCAGCTTACCGAAAAGGTACGCAGAAAGCCCTATTCCGTAATTCTCTTTGACGAGATAGAAAAGGCTCATCCCGATGTAATGAACATTCTCCTGCAGATTCTTGACGAAGGCAAGGTGACCGATGCTCACGGCAGAACGGTCAGCTTCGAGAATACCGTAATCGCCATGACCTCAAACGCAGGCTCATCGTTCAATACAAGCGGTCTTGGCTTTGCAAAGAGCGAGGCGGATATTTCAAAGGACAAGGCGATGAAGGCTCTTGGCGAATTCCTTCGCCCCGAATTCTTAAGCCGTGTTGACGAGGTAGTAGTGTTCAAGCCCCTCACCCTCGATGCCTACAAGGGCATTGCCGGACTTATGATAGGCGAGATGAAAGAGCCTCTGCTCGAAAAGAACATAACGCTTAACGTCAGCGATGAGGCTTATGAGCTTGTTGCGAAAAAAGCGTCCGGCGGCAAGTTCGGCGGCAGAGATGTCCGCAAAGTCGTCCGCAAGGATATTGAGGACAAGGTAGCAAATATCATAGTCGAAGCCGACGGCAACATATCACAGATAGACGTTGACGCAGACGGCGACGAGATAAAGGTAACAGGCAAGTAAATAAGCAGGGCATTGCATTAACTCCGGCAGGTAATGCAATGCCCGTTTTATAATCGAAAGGATTACTATGGCAGTAATTATTACAGGCGGAACAGGAGCTATCGGCAGCGCTATGGCTCGTGCCTTCGCAAAAACAAACGATGTTGCTCTTCCGATCTTATAATCTACAAAAGCTCCGATGAAAAAGCCCGTCAGCTTGAAAATGAACTCGGCAGCAAGGCATATAAGGCAGATGTTACCTCCGCTAAAGAGGTGTCGGCTGCGGTAGAACGCATAGCGGCTGATTTCGGAAAAATAGATGTGCTTATCAATAATGCCGGCATATCCCAGATTAAAATGCTGAGCGATGTCACCGAGCTTGACTGGTACAATATGATTGATGTTCACCTTACGGGCGCATTCAATATGACAAAGGCGGTACTGCCTTTTATGATAAATCGCAAACAGGGAAGCATCATCAACATTTCATCTGTGTGGGGAGTATACGGAGCGTCCTGCGAAGTGCCTTACTCAACGGTCAAGGCAGGACTTATCGGCTTCACAAAATCGCTCTCCAAAGAGGTCGCCCCCAGCGGAATAACCGTAAACTGCATCGCCCCGGGAGTGATCGACAGCCCTATGAACAATGCTCACCTGTCGCCCGATGAGATGAACGAGCTTATCGCCGAAACTCCGCTCGGCAGGCTCGGCACACCCGATGATGTGGCAAAGGCGGCTGTATACCTTGCCTTTGCAGGCTTCGTCACAGGTCAGATACTCGGAGTAGACGGCGGATTTTATTGATTAACTTAACACATTTGGTCTGTACCTTTTGATAAAATGGGGTCGCAGGGGCGTAGCCCCCGACAGGGTCTAGGG
>ENA-OOYV01001458-OOYV01001458.1-human-gut-metagenome-genome-assembly--contig:-NODE-1458-length-13791-cov-4.184042_pt1 | contig 13791 bp, 16 predicted proteins | sample MGYA00241704_ERZ501380 | MGnify/ENA primary metagenome ERZ501380 (study PRJEB25962, sample SAMEA2042984) | human gut metagenome | biome: human gut; feature: human-associated habitat; material: faeces...
GCGTACGCCCGCCAGTTGGCGCTGGTGGGCGTCACCTCCATCAGCTGGAGGATGTGCCCCTCGATGCCCTGGCCCAGCTTGTCCCGGATCAGCACCGGATCCACTGGCAGACCCGCCAGCGTCAGAGCGCGGGCCGCCTGGTAGATTTGCCGGTTCTTCTCCCGCTGGATGTCCCCGGCGTCCACCGCCGCCAGAATGGCCAGCGCCGCTTTCTCGTCGATCAGCAGCGAGCCGATCACCGCGTCCTCTGCGAACAGCCAGCCCTCGCCGCGTTTGTCTACGTCTGCCATCCGAACGTCACCTCCTCGCCGCCGCCCGGATCATCCGGCCCGTCCAGTTCGTCGGCATCGTGCCAGCGCTCCCCGTTCAGCCATGTGGCCACATGGGGGATGCCAATATCCCGCTGCCACTCCTCCGTGGCCTTCAGCTTCGCCAGCGCCCGCGCCATGGTGTCGATCAGCGTGTCATCGGGCTGCAGCTTGTCCCACGCCGCGATAGCCCGCTGCTTGTTCTTCCGTCCCTTCCTGGGATAGTAGATCCACAGCCCCGCGAACCGCTCCGGCTTCCACTCCGGTGCATCCTTGTGCCCACATTTTTGCCCACGCCCAACCCCCTGGGGGGTAAGGGGGGTATGTTCTACTGTATTGTTCACTTTATATTGTGGGGGGGTAGACTTTTTTGCCGACACCCCCCCGACTTTTTTGCCGACAGGGGTCTCGGCATTTTTGCCGACACCCCCCGTGTGCACGCCGGCATAGATCCGCCTCTCGCTGCCGGTGGCCGTGGGTACCATCTCCACGTCTAGGTACCCGGCATCCCTCAGCTTCCGGATGAGCCGTGTCACCGTGTCCGCCGACCAGCCGAACAGCGCCGCGAAGTACTCGTTTTTCGCCCAGCAGAACCCTTTACGGTCGCACAGGGCCGTGATCTCCCCGTACAGCAGCTTGGCGTTCGCCGGGATCCGATCATCATAGCGCACTGTGGCCGGGATCACCGCCCAGTAGCCGGGCGCCTCTGTTTTTTTTGCCATAAAATTGTCCTCACCTCTTGCGAACGTCAAAATCTGTGGTATACTGATGGTGTTCTCACGAGGTCAACGCCTCGTACCTGTCACGGAACGCTTCCGACTTCCCTTCGGAGGCGTTCTTTTTTTGCGCCCGCAGCCGTCCACCCAGTGGACCACCGCCGCGGCGCCGGCAGCAGCACAAAGGTACTGCACCGCCATCGTCCAGATCTCCATGCCCTCACCTCCCCTCAGCAGGCCTTCGCCCACAGCGCGAACAGCTCCTCCTTGGGGATGCGCGTCACCCTCGCCAGCGCCGCGATCTCCTTGCCCGAGCAGCTGGGCAGATCCTTGATGCGGGCATAGATCGTACTCCGGCTCATGCCCGCGGCCCTTGCCGCCCCGTCCAGGCCGCCGTGGATGGCGTAGGCCTGTGACCTGATGCGGATAGCCATATCCTTTGCCGCGTCTGTCTTGGCACTCAGCTTTGTTCTCGGCATCGCTCTATACCTCCTCTGCGTACTGCAGCGCCAGCGCTGCCTGTACGATGTCGCCCAGTTCCCCGGCGATCTCGTCGAACCGCGGGCGCTCCGCCTCGTCAATAATGCCGTCCTCGGCGATAGCCATCAGCTGGTCGCTCCGGTGCGCCTCCGCGAAGGCCATCACCCGCCGCACCAGCTTGATCACCGCCATCGGCAGAGGCTCCGGCCTGGCCGTCTGGATGCACGCCGGCAGCAGCGATGTCTTCAGCTGCAAGTGCTGCAATCCTAAGTACTGCACGCCGTACACCGCACACATCCGCGCCACCACGTCGTCACCCGGCAGGCGCTCTCCGGACTCATAGGCCCGTATACTGGTGTCACTCACCGCCAGCCGTTCCGCTGCCGCTTCCTGCGTCAGCCCCGCCGCCTTTCGGGCGGTCTGATAGATGTTTCCTCTGCCCTTCGGCATAGACATTCCCTCCTTTCTCCCGTATCCTTTAGGTACCGGCACCCGCCGGGGCCAGCAGCTCCGCCTCGGTGCAGCCCAGCAGCTCACACAGCGCCGCCCGGTATTTCCGCAGCGGCGTGCTGTCGCCGGACTCCCACTTGCTCACCGCCGACTTGTCCACGTTCAGCCGGTCCGCCACCTGCGCCTGCGTCAGTCCCCTGCGCTCCCGCAGCTCCTTCATCGCCATTCCACCACGTCCTTTCAATGCTGTTGAAATTTCACCTTGACCGCCGGCAAAACGGGTGGTACAATTACGGTGAAGACGTGTAACTGCATCCACCCGTTTCCCGCTTTGGTACACTTTACTTGGGGGGAAAACTACCGGGGCCGAACTTGTCCTCCCGCCTTTCGGCGGAGGGGATGGTTTAAGCATAAATTCGTAATCACAAAATGTCAAGCAATATTTTTGTAATTACAAATTATTTGTTACTTTGCATAATTCGCATATAGTATGAGGGCGCTATGGACAAAGAGCTTTTTGTGCAGAATATCAAAGCGCGTTGTGCCGCAAATGGCGTTAAGCCCACGGTGGCCTGCCGCGAAGCTGGCGTGGGCGTCAGCTTTATAAACGACATTGAGCGAGGGCAAACACCGTCCGTGGCAAAGGTGCAACTCCTGGCCCAGTACCTGGGCTGCACCGTCAGCGACCTGCTGGGCGAGGATCCTACTCCGCCCGATCCCGTGCGGGAGGAATTTGCCCGCCTGCTGGATGGCATGACCGCCGAACAGCAGAACGAACTCTTTGCCTTCATGCTCCGCCAGAAGCGCGAGCGGGAAAAATAAAAAAACAGCGCCCATCGGGCGCAGGCGCGGGTAGTGAATGTTTACCTTGACAATTTCATATCGGATTGCATATAATGAGGGTGCAGAGGTATCTGCACGAGTTGCCACAACCACAGTTGTTGCACGCTTGCGTGCAACACAGTCGAAGTTTTGCGCGTAAATGGAAAGGGTGATGTGTATGGCAACAAAGAGTATTCTAAAGAACGTGACCATCAAAGACAAGCGCGCGGCGTGCCTCCTTGTTTCGGCACTGGAGAACGCAAGCGGAAAGCGATCTCAACCCGTACAGCATCAGCGCCCTCACTCCGATGCGAGTCGTGACGACATCCGCAAGATGTTTGGAGGCACTAATGACCGGGTATAAGATTGTCAATTTGCGCGTTATGCTCGAAGAATTAGGAGAGGACTCCGTGCGGGAGATCCTCTCCTCTTTTTCTTGCCCGCTGAACAAAGACGTCGAACAGTTTATGCGGAGTAAGGCTATAGACTTTGCTGCACAGGGCTGGTCACAGACCCACCTTGTCATGGCCTCCTACAAGCAGTCCCCGGTTTTGGTAGGATACTTCACGCTTGCCAACAAGTACATCAGCATTTCCGCAAAGATGTTTCAGAGCCGCAGCAGCACCCTCAGGCGACGGATTGCCAAGTTCGCTACATACAACGCGGAAGCAAAGTCATACATACTGACAGCCCCGCTGATCGCCCAGCTGGGCAAGAATTATTCTGATGGGTATGACAAATTGATCACCGGCGACGAGCTCCTTGCATTCGCCTGTGAGAAGATCAGCCGCGTGCAGTACGATCTTGGTGGCCGGTTTGCCTACGTCGAGTGCGAGGATAAGCCGCAGCTCGTTGAATTCTATGCACGCAACGGCTTTTGCGAATTTGATACCCGCAAGCTCGACCCTGATGAGACGGATACCTTATGCGGCGAGTATCTTGTCCAGATGCTTAAGTATATCCATAAGTAGCGGGCGGCGCGCCTGCAAGGTATGCGGAGGATAAGCACGCGGTGCCCAATTCGGGCACCGCTCCTAAAGGCGACCGCTGTTTTTGATCGTCCGCGCCGCTTCCAGCGCAGCCCTCTGCCTGTCGCTGTCCAGGCTGTCAAATATCTCCAGTATCTCGTCCCTTCGTTCTTCATCCATCACTCTTCCCCTTTCTGCTTATGCTTACAGCTTAACAGATAGGGCAAAAATGTCCAGCATCCCACGCGAAAAGTGCTGTCGGAAAGTGAAAAGATTGTCGTATTCCGACAATTTTGACATAAACTGGATTTATGAGGAGGCGTACCATGTCTGCACTTGATGAGTTATCCGATGAGATTTCTGCGTACCCCAATGCCATTCGCGTCGCCCGAGCCAAGGCCGGCATGAGCAACGAACAGTTGGCTGAGCTCTCGGGCGTTCCGTACTCCACAGTGTGCAAGGTGCAATCCGGCCTGCAGAACATTACCCTGCCGCAGGCAGCTGCCATCTACGCCACCCTGGGCATATCGCTGGACGCGCTGATCGGCCTGCCGGACACGCGCCGCGCTGCGGCAAATACCCATAAAATGGAGCTGAAGCTCTCCGACAAAGAAGGTGATGTCCGGGTGCTGGAGGCGGTCAACAAGATGCTTACATTGCAGCTCAGGCGGCTCAGATTGTGCCTGTATGTCACCATGGTGCTCTGTGCCTTGCTGGCGATTGGCTTGATTACGTACATAGTTATCGACGCCCGCATACCGTATGCGGGCTTTATACGGACCACCGGCCTCAGCGGCGGAGCGTGGCTGTTCATCCTTTTGGTCATCGCAGCAGTGGTCATCATGGGCGGCCTCCTGCTGAGATTGTCAACAAAATATACAGAAGATCACACAGAAAGGAGCAAAACATGAAAAAGATTATTGCAACCATCTTGGCGGTCGTATTGGCGCTCTCAATGTGCGCCTGCGGTGCGGGCGGAGGAAATGCACCAGCTGTCGATGAACCCGCAGCGCCGCCGGACCTGACGGGTGAATGGAAGCAGATCAACAGCAATTCCGACGACGCATGGCAGGCCGCTACAATTACCGGGGATACTATTACGATCAACTGGGTTTCTGATGGAGGGGACGTTAAAAGTCTGTACTGGGCGGGCACATTCGTTGCCCCCACCACGACGGACGAACCATATTCCTGGGATTCTCAGAACGACAAAGAGCAGACTTCCCTCGCGCTTCTGGCCAGCGGCGACGACACCAAGACGTTCACCTATGCCGACGGTCAGCTGAGCTACGAAGCCTCTGCTCTGGGCACAACCATGACTATCCGCATGGAAAAGGTTGGCTAATCATTGCGCCCAAATCGGTGTCCGAGTTGGACACCGATTTGCACAAGGGGGTATCGTATGCTCTGTAAAAATAAGGGCTGCGGCCGCGAGATCGATGCCGACAGCGTCTATTGCAAGTGGTGCGGCACACGCCAGGTGCGGGAGAAAAAGACGAAGGACGCCGCGCCTGCTGCCCGGCAGTTGCCCTCCGGGGCATGGACCTGCCGTGTTCGCGTTGGCGGGCAGGACATCTCCGTCACCCGCCCCACCAAAGCCGAGGCGCAGGCCGAAGCTATGGCCGTCAAGCACGGCCTCAAAGCTCCGGACACGCCCCGCGTCACCATGACGCTGGAGGCTGCCTACAAAGCCTATATCGAGTCCCGCGATGGCGTCCTGTCTCCCTCCACCGTGGCCGGGTATAAACGCCTCCAGCGCAACACCTTTCAGCGGCTCATGCCGATGCAGCTCTCGTCCATCACTTCCGAGCACATTCAGCGGGAGATCTCCGCCATGACGAAGAGCAAAAAAAGCCCGAAATACATCGCCAACGCAGAGGGCCTTCTTTCCTCTGTCCTAAAACAAACCATGCCGGACAAGCACTACTCTCTGCATCTCCCAGCTAAACGCAAGCCCGACCTTCGACAACCAGACGACAAAGAGATTGGAGCGATCCTGACCGCCTTCCGTGGCAGCCCTATCGAGTTGCCGGTGCTCATGGCCCTCTGGATGGGTATGCGGATGTCGGAGATCCTCGGCGCACGGCGCGAGGATATTGACGGCGGAAAACTGCACATCTGCCGGGCGGTCGTCCTGGACGAAAACAACCAGCCCGCGGAGAAGGACAGCGCCAAGACCTATGCTGGAGACAGGTGGGTCAGCGTCCCCGGCTACATTGCCCAGCTCATCGCGGCCACCGGGCGCGACAGCGGGCCGCTGGTGACTTTCTCCGGGGCAGCTATTTATAAGCGGTTCGTCCGCACGCTGGATCAGGCAGGCATCCCCCGCTGCCGCTTCCACGACCTCCGGCACATTAACGCCGCCGTCATGGTGCGCCTGGGCGTGGACTCAAAATATGCCCAGGAGCGAAACGGCTGGGCCTCCGATCGGATGTACAAGCAGGTCTACGCCTACGCCATGTCAGATCAAATGACCGCGATCAACGAGAGCATAGACGACTATTTTGGCAACAAAATGACAACGGAAAATCAAGAAAGCACGTAACCATGCGGTTTGTAGTCATTTCGCCCACGGGTTCGACTCCCCTCAGCTCCACCAAAAGTCAAAATCCGAACATTATCATCAATGGTGATACGTTCGGATTTTTGATTTTTATGAGTTTTTATAATTTAGAAATTACTGTGGTTTGTAGCATATTCTCGGCCTCCTCCAAGCCTTGCATCACTTCCGCCATGATGCGAGTGGCCAAGATAAATCCTGAACTGAACGCTTCACACTCAGTGATGCAAGACAGTTCACTTGTGCAGTCCTTGATTTTTTCAAAGGTTTCTTTTTGTTTCATTGTCAGACTTGAGTTCAGGTCTCCCTCGTTTTTGCATATCAACTTAACTTAACGAGTTTGCCACCCTCGTTTCTCAAAGAAACAGTTGATATTATCAATCAAACGATTTATAATGTCAACTGTGATAATAGTTGTATGGAGGCTTATTATGACTACTTCTGAACAGATACGAGTTCTTTGTGTGCGTTCTGGCGTAAGTTTGTCAGAATTGGCAAGAAGAATAAATCAAACACCACAAAATTTCAGTGTTAAACTTAAGAGAAATACGGTTACACAAGATGAGCTAAATCAAATTGCTAATGTGCTCAATGTGAAATATGAACAGTATTTTGTTTTAGCTAATGGAGATCAGGTTCGATAAATAAAGAGAAGGTAAAAAATGGATACAAACATTATTTATAATATAGATTGCGTCGCCGGAATGAATCAAATGATAGATGAGGAGTCTATAGACCTTATCATCGCGGATCCACCATATTTTAAGGTTATCGGCGAAAAATGGGATTATCTTTGGAGAACAGAAGAAGACTATCTTGAATGGTCAGAAAAATGGATTGCAGAAGCTGCCCGTGTTTTAAGAATGGGCGGTAGTTTCTATTTGTTTGGTTATTTTAGAATGTTAAGTAGATTGTTGCCTATTTTAGAAAAGTATGGTTTTGAACTTAGACAACAAATAGTATTAAATAAAGGCATGCAAGCTGTATCTGGGCGAGCAACTAAAAATTATCGAATGTTCCCTAATGTGACCGAAAGTATTTTATTTTTATGTAAAGATCCCAAACCTTTTGCAAAATCCTTTTTAAAGCAAAGGCAAAAAGAATTAGGTTATTCCGCAAAACAAATCAATGAGATGTTGGGTGTCAAATCAAACGGTGGCGGTATGTGGAGTATTTATACAGGCAAAAATGTTTGCGAGCAATTACCCACTGAAGAATTGTGGGACAAATTGCAAACAATTCTTGAATTTAACATTCCATACGATAAGATTAGTCAAACATATCATGCACAAATGGGGTTAACAGATGTATGGGATGATGTGAATTTTTATGAAGAAAAAGACCGCATTCATCCTACCCAAAAACCACAAAAACTGCTTGCAAGACTAATTCTTGCAAGCAGTGATGAGGACGATATTGTTTTAGATCCATTTATGGGTGGAGGTTCAACAGCCTTGGCTTGTATTAATAACAAGCGTAATTATATTGGATTTGAAATAGAACAAGAGTATTACGAAAAGTCGTTAGAACGATTAGCATGTAGATAGATGACGCTATTATAATTATCTTAAATCGATAAACTGTGAGCGTAACGATAGTGGTATATCTGCTTTTTTCAAAACGATTTTAGGCAAATATATTTCATCCGCGAATTTGTTGCATAGATCGGCATTGGTTATATTATTATTTTTCCTTATGTCTTCTAATAATTGCAATAGCTTTTCTTTATTTAATCCATTAACACGAGCAGATGGGCTGTATTTTTTAATAACATTTTTAATGTTTGCTACACTTATGGTAGTTGATCCAGAATATGAACTTAAAGGAAGTAGTACATCTGAATAAGTATTGTTTTTGGATGGGAATACATCGGTGATTATATTGCCATCATTTGTGATTTTTGATCTGTAAATCAAAGTTGGTTCTGTTAATGCGAATTTTAGCATATGAGGCCACATGTTAAACGGTGCTTTAGATGTTGACTGTGAACGAATATTGAGATAATAGTCAATCATACAGTACGCAAACCCTTTACTCTTCGGGTCAACTTCCCATATTGATGCAATAATGTCGTTGTTGTTGCTATCATATATGGATTCGAATTCAAAAAGAACAAAGTAATATCTGTAAGGATCCAATAACTTTGCAAACTCGTCATTGTTTCGGATTGCTATTAACCACTTCGAATCATCTTTCCTATTAATGCTTGTAGATCTGCATACAGCACATTCCGTTTCTAAACTTGAAACAACTGCACCACAAGCATTACAAGACCCTAATTGATCGACTCTATAACAAGTTTTAATTTCACCATGTCTTTCATCATCTATAACTAAATCATAACCACGAGCACCGGATTTTCCGCCAGGATATCCTGTTACGACACTCACCAAATGCTGACCAACATATCCCATACATGCCTGAGGCGTTTGTTGAGTTATTTTTGACCATGCATTAACTTTTGCTCTTAAATCAATATATAAATCTTTGATCAAGGCTTCAGAAGCTTCTATCGTTCCTAAAGTATAATTTAGCATAAAACCACTCCTTCAAATATATTTCCATTTTGTTCTAACACATTTCGACGTTTTTTACAATAGATTATTGGAGGTGATGCAATGTACTTTAAATATCTGTCGGCTGCGTTTGGCAGCGCCATGATCACATCGGTCTATTCGGCCAGTACCACGGGCCGCAGGGAACGGCGGCATTGGCGGTCGTCGCTCCGGTCTGGAACATCATCTACAGTCTTGGCCTTTTGATGGGCATCGGCGGCAGCGTGATTTTCAGTACAAAGCGCGGCAGCGAGAAATGCGACGGGAGTGAGAACCAGTATTTCACATCGGCCGTGATCGGCGCAGTGATCTTATCCATTCTGGCATGGATCGGGGCCATATGCTTCGAGCGCCCCATCCTGACCTTCTTCGGAGCGGATGGCCCCTACCATTGTCCGCACCTATGCGTTATCCTTCCTGCTGCTGCCGTTCAACATCTTCTCGACCTATTATTTCCAGGCGATCATGAAGCCGAAGGCAGCGTTCGTTGTTTCTGTGGCACGGGGACTTGTCATCAGCGGGATTTTGATCATGGTTCTTCCTGCGCTGGTCAACGCCGATGCGATCTGGTTTGCGATGCCAGTCACGGAGCTGCTGGTCATGCTTTACGCCGCTTCGATGATTCGCAAATACACAAGAGCTTTGCCGGGAGGTACCACTTATGCAGATACCCGCCATTGAAAGTAATGCACCCTCGCTGATCTGAAGCTGCTCCCTTAATAGGCCGCCCTGCACGCAGCGCCTCCCTTGCGGTATGGGACGTGTTCGAATCTATTTGTGCCATGATAAGATAACAGCAAAAACAAAACCACCCTAACGGGTGGTTTTGCTTTTGGTGGGACTACTTCATTCGGCCGTCGCCGGCCATGAGGGCGGTCATCTCCTCGATGCGCTCCAGTGGGAACGGCGGCTCACACAGAGGCCTCATGGCGATAGACATGAGCTTCATGGGATTGTCGTCCGCCGCCACACGGTTGGAGCTGAGCGCGCCGCAGCGCTTGCAGCGGTGTATGATCGCCCATTCACCGCCCCTGCGTACCCAGACCGCCACCGGCTCCATGATGCCGCCGCAGTCGGCAGCCCGGTCGCCGGGCTCGATGTCTACGTGCAGGCTGGAGAGGCAGTTGGGGCAGTGGTTGCGGTGGTCGCTGCCGGCCTCCTGCGGTGTGCAGAGTCGGCCGCAGACCTTGCAGGTGAAGGTGTCATTGCAGGGATGGGTCTTGTAGTAGCCTTTTTCAAAAGTCTTCCGCTTGTTTTCGCGGTTCATGGTGTTTCCTCCTGAAGATGTGTTTTCATGCTCCGGGAGGAATGGCGTGCATATCGCCATCGATTGACAAGGGCAGGTGTGTTTGCTCTTGTCAATCGATGGCTGCCAGACCTCCCGGTCAGGCCACACGCTCCAGTGTCAGGGTATTGAGTTTCAAACGCGTCTCCTTAATAAAATGTGTATTGTGCCCTGCGGGCACTGACGACAGGGTACTCTCCGCGCCGCCGTTTGTCAAGAGCCTACGCGTGCCTGAACACCTTTTTCTCCAACGCAAAGATGCGCGGACTGAAGGTGTCCGGCTCCATCGTATCATACGTCTCGCGGTAGATCTCCATACGGCTGTCCACCGCGTCGATCAGGCTCAGCAGCTCCGCCTCGGCGCACAGAGGGCGCACCGCCGCGCCGAATTCCGGTTCACCGTGGTGGGAGAGGATCAGGTGCTGCAGCAGCACGGACTTCTCCTCCGGCACGCCCAGGCGGGCGGCAGTCTCCGCCGCGTCCTGCGCTCCCATGACCAGGTGCCCCAGCAGCTGACCCTTAATGGAGTAATCCGTGGCCAGACCCAGCTGCGAAAACACGAACTCCTGCGCCTTCGCCATATCGTGGAGCAGCGTCCCCGTCAGCAGCAGGCTGCGGTCGATCGTCTCCGGGTACATTCCCGCCAGGAAGTCCGCGATCTTCACCATGTTGGCGGTGTGCATCAGCAGGCCACCCAGAAAGGCATGGTGTACGCTCTTGGCGGCGGGGATGGACGCGAGCGTCTCCCCGTGGGCCTCCAGCATGGCCTCGGCCACGGCACGGTAGTCCGGGTCCGTAATGGAGGCCGCCGCACGGCGCAGATCCTCCATCGCCGCGCCGCAGTCGATGGGCGCAGTGGGCACCAGGGCGGACACATCCACCGGATCCTCCTGGGCCGCCTGACGGATACGCGCGGCGGTGAACTGCGCGGTGCCCCGATACTCACCCACGGTACCCCGCACCTTGACCACGGTGCCCTCGTCGGCGGCGGTCAGCGGCCCGGTATAGTCCCAGACCTTCAGCTCCATGGTGCCGGTACGGTCGCTGAGCGCTCCGGTCAGGAATGGCTTGCCGTTGGCGGCCACCTTGGGGTTGGCGGACTTGAGTATGTAGTAGCCCTCGACCTCGTCGCCGGGGGTCATGGCGTTGATGGACTTGTTGTATTCCACAGGCATATCCTCCCTTTCTCATATTATTGCTATGATACCACGTTTGCCGAAAGCGGGCAAGTGCCCAGGTGATCTTGCCGTTTCCCCGGCAACGTTACCGCCAGACAAAAATTTTGGCAGTCAAACACCGTTTGTATTTTGGTTCGCGACAGGAAAACTCGTAAAAGTCCCTCATTGTTAAATACTTTTACAAGTTTCTTTTTACGGCAATTCTTTACAGGTTTCGACCTTTTATTTATGACATTTTTATGTACACGCCGCAAAGATTAACGTGCAATTTATTCACGCAGTGCTATAATCTGAACATGATTTTTCGGGACGATCCGGACGTCCCGGAAAGAGACAATTCACTTTACAAAGGAGAGTGTGTTTCTGTGCTGACATTCATTATCGGTCTGGTCATCCTGATCGGCGGCGCAGCCCTCTACGGTCGTTTCTGCGAAAAGGTCTTTGGACCCGACGACCGCAAGACGCCTGCCTACACCAAGGAAGACGGCGTTGACTTCGTGCCCATGAAGGGCTGGAAGAACAGCCTGATCAACCTGCTGAACATCGCGGGCACCGGCCCCATCCTCGGGCCGATCCAGGGCATCCTCTTTGGGCCCATCGCGTTCCTGACCATCCCCATCGGCAACGTCATCGGCGGCGCCATGCACGACTATTTCTCCGGCATGATCTGCCTGCGCGACGGCGGCACCCAGATGCCTGAGATGATCCGCCGGTACTCCACCAAGGGTATCTATAAGTTCTACAACGTGTTCGTGTGCGTGCTGCTGCTGCTGGTGGGCGCTGTGTTCATCTACACCCCCGGCGACATCGCCGCCACGCAGCTCTTTGGCTTTGACGGCAAGGCTACCTCCGTCTCCACGTGGGTCATCTACGGTGTCATCTTCCTGTATTATCTGATCGCCACCGTGTTCCCCATCGACGCCATCATCGGCAAGATCTACCCCATCTTCGGCGGTATCCTGCTGTTCTCCGCCATCGGCATCTTCATCGGCATCTTCGTCACCGGTATGCCCCTGATGAACATCTGGGACAGCTGGGCTGCTCCCGTGCTGAGCCTCACCGGTGCTGACGGCACCGTGGGTACCTTCACCTACGCGGACTACTTCACCAACGGTCACTTCCTGCCCATCTTCTTCGTGACCGTGGCCTGCGGTATTCTGTCCGGCTTCCACTCCACCCAGACCGCTATCATCTCCCGTACCATGAAGAGCGAGCGTCAGGGCCGCAACACCTTCTACAACATGATGGTGCTGGAGGGCTTCATCGCCATGGTTTGGGCTGCCGGCGCCATGGGCGTGTACAACCTGGCTTTGCAGGAGCCCAATGCCGGGCTGGCTACCGGCACCGTGGGCGTGGTCTGCAAGTACCTGCTGGGTCATGTGGGCGGCATCATCGCCCTGCTGGGCGTCATCGTGCTGCCCATCACCTCCGGTGATACGGCACTGCGCGCCCTGCGCCTGAGCCTGTCTGAGACGCTGCACATCGACCAGTCTACCAACGGCAAGCGCATCAAGCTGGCTGTGCCCATCTTCGCGCTGGTCATCGCCATCCTCGTGTTCGCCAAGACCAATGCCGACGGCTTCAACATCCTGTGGCGTTACTTCGCATGGGCCAACCAGACCCTGTCCCTGTTCGCCTTCCTGTGCATCACCGCGTGGATGTTCGAAAACGGCAAGGGCAAGTGGGCTTGGATCCCCATGATCCCCGGCTGCTTCTACACCTTCATCTGCGTGACCTACATCGCCAACGCCCACATCGGCTTCAATATCCCCTGGACGCCCGCCTACATCATCGGTGTGGTGTGCGCCATCGCCTATGTGGTGGGCTGCTGCGTGTACGGCAAGAAGCGCGCTGCCAGACTGCTGGCTAAGTAAGTTCTCTCCTCTCCTCAAATCGGTATAGCAAATAACGTACAAAACATGAGGGACGGCATATGCCGTCCCTTGTGTTTTTTTCTCCCGGCTGGTATAATCCCCTTATCAAAACGAAGGGAGTGCGCTCCATGAAACGCTGTCTTGTCCTCTCCGACTCATTCAAAGGCACGCTGTCCTCCCCGGACATCTGCCGCATCGCCCGCAGTCTCCATATCCCCGGCTGGCACATCGACGCCCTGCCGGTGGCCGATGGCGGCGAGGGCACCACAGACTGCTTTCTGGATGCCTGCGGCGGACAGCGTATCGCCCTTCCCGTGTCCGGTCCCTTTGGCGGCACTATCGACGGCTTCTACGGCCTGCTGCCAGACGGGACGGCGGTGGTGGAGTGCGCCGCAGCAGCGGGTCTGCACCAGGCCGAGGGCCGTCCCGACCCGGAGGCGGCCACCACCTACGGTGTGGGACAGCTTCTGGCCCACGCGCTGGATCACGGCGCAAAGCGCCTGATCCTGGGTCTGGGCGGCAGCTGCACCAACGACGGCGGCTGCGGTGCGGCCGCAGCGCTTGGCGTTCGGTTTTACGACCGGCAGGGCCGCGG
>ENA-OOYV01001466-OOYV01001466.1-human-gut-metagenome-genome-assembly--contig:-NODE-1466-length-13749-cov-2.878925_pt1 | contig 13749 bp, 10 predicted proteins | sample MGYA00241704_ERZ501380 | MGnify/ENA primary metagenome ERZ501380 (study PRJEB25962, sample SAMEA2042984) | human gut metagenome | biome: human gut; feature: human-associated habitat; material: faeces...
GCGCTCGCATCCAACCTTTGCTCCCAGGCCACAAATATAGGGTATCGGTTCTCTTTGGGTGCTGTTCGTTGGCTGTAGAAGCAAAATCAGAACTTATCTTAGAGGATTTGGGGATTCTCTAATAGGTTGTGGCTTCCCGTAAAATGAGATATTAAAGATTAACATTCAAACTATGGTTACAATATCTCAACAATTTTACGATAATAATCCGGATCATAAATAACTAATATCAAAATCTGTATGGTAATGTAGCTAAAAATTAGCATTTTCCTGTTAATTCAAAGGAATTACTAAGTTGCTTCAAGTGTCAATCCCTCTGAAAAATAATTTACCAGAGTTCCTGTTTCTTTCTCTAACCCTACAAACCAGAATTTACTTGTTGTATTCTTCCTTTTGTACTATAATAGAAAAATGTAGTGTAAAATTATAGGAGGTTCAAATGAAAGCGAAATTAACAAAAGTTCTTTCCCTCGTTCTTGTAGTAATCATGGCCCTGAGTCTCATGACCGGCTGTTCTACATCAAGCAGTGGAAAAGGAACAAAAACACAGGATGGAAATAAAGTTTTATTCAGCTATGACGGAACAGATGTCACATTAAAAGAAGCATGGTTGTATGCTAAGATGCTTAGCGCACAGTATGAGCAGACTTACAGCAGTTACTATGGAAGTGACTTCTGGAGTATGTCCATGGGTAAAGACGATGATGGGAATGACCAGACATTTGAAGAGTATGTAAAAAAGCAAGTTATTTCCCAGATGAAACAGAACATCATCCTTATCAAAAAGGCAGATAAGTATGACTGTAAGTTAACTCATTCAGAAAAACAGCAGTGCAGTGATTCTGCACTTTCCTATTATCAGGATAAGACTGGTAAAAAGGTTATGAAAGAATGTGGTGCTACTCGTGAAGATGTAGAAAAAATCTATGAAGACAGTACACTTGCTTCTAAGGTTCAGAAGAAGATTGAAAGCAAAGAAAAAGTTACAGTAACAGACGATGAAGCAAGAAAGTCCACAATCTACAGAGTTGTATTTGCCACAACAAAGACAGGTGATAACGGCCAGACAACAGAAATGAGTAAAAAAGAGAAAAAGGCCGTGAAAGCAAAAGCAGAAAAAGCTCTCAAAGAAATCCAGAGCGGCAAGAAGACAATTAAGAAAGTTGCCAAAGAACAGAATTACTCCAACACAGATGAATCCTATGCAGCAGGCGAATCCGAAGAGGGAGAAGCTTTCGAAAAAGTAATGAAGAGCATGAAAGATGGCGATATTGCAGATAAAGTCTTAGAATGTGACAACGGATACGTTATCGCTAAACTTGTTGCTTACACAGATAAAGAAGAAACAGCAAGCAATAAGAAAACTTTAAAAGAAAAGAAACAGTCCGAAGCTTTCCAGAAGAAATATGACAACTGGACTAAGAAACTTGAGAAGAAATGGGACTATAATAAAGATGTAGACCAGAAACTCTGGGCACAGGTATCTTTAAAGAGTGCGGATTCCACAGCTACAGAGACATCAACAGAGACAACAGCAGCTTCCAGTGAAGCTTCTACAACAGAAGCCTCTAGTGAAGCTACAACAGCAGCTAAATCTAAATAGGAATTTGCCGCAGGCAAAGGAGACACCCTCTGTAAGATAAATAAAGCATATTTGTGACTTTAGTCGCTGCAGGTTGAATGTTCGCGTAAAAGCGCTCGCATCCAACCTTTGCTCCGAGGCCACAAATATGCTTTATTTATCTTACAGAGGGCTGTGTTTTGGCTAGGGATGGAATTGCTATTTATTGTTGGAGAGATTTGAGGACGCTCCAGAAGGTTATAGCTTTCGTTGTAACTTTTTTTTGAAGGATTGACTCGAATTACTTCTATCTCTCCTGACTTCTTCCCCAAATCTTTCCACTAATTTGCCCGGGCAGCCAGGAAACAGAAGTCCGAGAATCAAATCATCTATATTTGTGGTCTGGGAGCTACGAGACTATAATAAAATATTAGAAAAGGCCGACTTCTCGTAGCGACGAAAATCACAAATATAGATGATTTGATTCTCAGACTTCGTCTGTTTACTCACCCCGGCAAATTCCAATTTTTAATAGTAGAATTCCCATAAGGATGTTATAATACAAATGATATCTTTTAAGAAGGGACGGTGATATAATGGGTATCTTTTTAAACAGTACTGCACCATTTGAAGCATATAAGATAACAGCCCTGGATAAATACTTTGTAGATAAAACGATGTTAATAGAAGAATTGATTCCATCAATAGGAAGAGAACAAAGATTTTTGTGTATCACAAGACCCCGTCGATTCGGAAAGACCGTAATGGCAAATATGGTAGCGTCATATTTTGGCAAGGCAATAGATAGTAGTTTTGTATTTGAACATCTTGCGATAGCAAAAAGCCCGGTATATGAAGAATATATAAATAAATATGATGTTATCTATATTGATTTCAGCAGGCTTCCAGAGAATTGCCAAACTTATGAAGAATATATTAATAGAATCAAAACAGGAATAAAAGAAGATTTGCTTGAAGAATTTCCCGAATTAGAATTGAAAGAAGAAATGTCACTTTGGGATATCCTGGCAAAAATTTTTCAAAAAACAAATCGTAAATTTATGTTTATAATGGATGAATGGGATGCAGTATTTCATATGCCATTTATTTCCCAAAAAGAAAGACAAGAATACCTGCTTTTTCTTAAAAACTTACTGAAAGATCAGGTATATGTAGAACTTGCTTATATGACCGGAATACTTCCAATAGCCAAATACTCTGCCGCTTCAGAGTTAAATATGTTTGTGGAATATAACATGGCAACAAGAGAACGGTTTAGCTCTTATTTTGGATTTTCAGAAGAGGAGGTAGATAAACTGTTTCAAATTTATAGTGAAACCACAATTCGACCACGAATTACAAGACATGATTTAAAAATCTGGTATGATGGATATTGTACGGCATCGGGTGAACAGCTTTATAATCCCCGTTCAATTATCTGTGCTTTATCAGATAACCAGCTAGGCAGTTACTGGACAGGTTCTGGTCCCTATGATGAAATATTTTATTATATCAAAGGGAATATTGATGAAGTCAGAGAAGACTTTATTCTTATGATTTCCGGCGAACATATAGAGGCGAAAGTACAAGAGTATGCGGCCACCGCAGAAGAATTAACAACAAAAAACCAGATATACTCTGCAATGGTCATATACGGGTTACTTACTTATGAAGATGGAGAAGTCTTTATTCCAAACAGAGAGCTGATGTACAAATATAATGAACTCCTTTTAACAAATGAAAGTTTGGGATATGTATATCGATTAGCAAAAGAATCTGAAAGAATGCTAAAGGCAACACTAGCTGGAGATACACAAACAATGGCAGAAATTTTGGAGTATGCTCATAATACAGAATCTCCTATTCTATCTTATAACAATGAAATAGAATTATCTGCCATAGTTAATCTTGTATATCTGGCAGCAAGAGACAAATACCGTGTTGAGAGAGAAGATAAATAAGCAAAAAAGCCCCCTCCTCTGCTTTCGCAAAGGAGGGGGCTGTCCGTTTTGCCTCTCTCTACTGGTTCTTGGTTTTTTAAGGCATATCTTTATCTCTTGTATACTACCACAGGGAACTCCCGTTAAAGTAGCTGGGTTAGAAGATTACTCTTCTGTCAGCTTAAATCCGGCAATTCTAGCAAGCTCGCGGATAGAATCTCTGGATACCTTCTTACCTCTGTATTCAATGAGGTCTTCACACTGTCCTGTAAAGATATCACTAGGGTTATACTTCTTAATGATGATCTTATCTTCTTCTGTGAAGATTTCTAAAGGCTCTCTCTCACCAATATCGAAACTTTTACGAAGTTCCATAGGTAATGTAATTCTTCCTAATGAATCAAGCTTTCTAACTATTCCTGTACTCTGCATAACGTACTCCTCTCTGGTGCTATAATATTCTCTCTTATGATGTGCACCCGTGCAATGTCCTCTGGGTTGATTGTAGTATATCATAAAGCAGCTAGTCTGTCAACCAAAAAATAGATAATCTTTTTTAAAATGTTAAATGTTTTAGAAACTGTTGTTTTGAAATTGTTATGACAGTTTGCCGTTTTATTTTCATTCTAGTATAAATATGGGAAGTTTTGTGCTTTCTTCTATAAAAAATTGTTATTTGATTCGGGTTGTCTCATTATCTCCCGTGTAAAATAGCAACTTTTTACTTTAATTTGAGTAAGTACTGTCCATAGTTGGTCATCTTGAGGCTCTCGCCAATCTCATGAACCTTATCTAAAGATACGAATCCTTCTTTCCATGCAAGTTCTTCTAAGCAGCCTACATAGCATCCTGACTTCTGAAGTGCCTTAACAATCTCGGCTGCCTCTAACATACTGTCTGCTGTTCCGGCATCCATCCATGTAAGTCCTCTGTCAAATGGAATTACCTTTAACTGGCCTCTGCTTAAATACTCTAAGTTAACATCTGTAATCTCGTACTCACCTCTTGCGGATGGTTTAAGATTCTTAGCAATGTCAATTACCTGATTATCATAGAAGTATAATCCTGGTACGATGTAATTAGACTTTGGATTCTTTGGCTTCTCTTCGATGGATACAGCCTGTCCGTTCTCATCAAATTCTACAACACCAAATGGTCTTGGGTCATCTACATAATAACCAAATACCTTTGCGCCGTGGTCATCCTTGATGGCTTCTTTCATGATCTCATCAAGATTATGGCACTGGAAAATGTTATCTCCTAATACGAGACATACAGAATCATCTCCAATGAAGTCTTCTCCGATGATAAGTGCATCTGCGATTCCCCGCGCAACTTTCTGTACTGCAAACTCGATATGAAGTCCTAATTCACTTCCATCTCCGAGAAGGTTCTGGAACTCTCTTTCTTCCCCTGGTGGAATAATTACAAGAATGTCCCTGATTCCTGCCTGAAGTAAAGTGGCAATTGGATAATAAATTAACGGTTTGTCATATACTGGTAATAACGGTTTACAAACTGGCTTTGTCATAGGGTACAGTCTCGTACCTCTTCCAGCCGCTAATACTATTCCTTTCATAAAAATAAGTCCTCCTTAGTAACTTTGAATCCCTATGTTACTCATAATGTCTCAACTATGCTGTCAACATTCTTACATGATGCTGTCTTTAGATTCATGCTTATTAATGCTTTTATTTTAACAAACTACCATGATTCCAATATTTTATATTATTTTCCATGAGCTGTCAAACTTTTTTTGCAATTTAGTTAAATATTTATATAGTTTGTCTTTATTTTCCTGCAAATGCGCTCTGTACTGCAGCCATCGACAGTATTTAGGAACGTTTCGCGGAACTTCTTAAGGTCTGCCTGTTCATTTGCCGATACAATATTCTGAAGCATGGCAGCAGATTCCTCGCATACTGCCTCAAAATCCGTGACAACGGGACCTGGTGTAAACTGCGAATAATCAAAGTAAAAGTCTCTGCTGTCCATGTATTCTTTCTCATCAAATGCATAGAAAAGCATTGGTAATTCAAGGATCGCTGCCTCAAATACGCTGGAACTGTAGTCTGTGATAAGAAGGTTGCTGATCAGCATGAGGTCATTGATATGTTCTTCCCCGCTCAAATCAAGTACTCTGTCCTGCCATTGTGCATCCACAGTAAACTTTTGCTTTACAAATGGATGATTCTTTAAAATAAGTACCGTGTCTTCTGGCTGCCTTTCCATAAAGTGATTCACATCAAATGCTTCCAATGGATAATATGCATCTTTATTCCCATCTCCGCGGAATGTCGGTGCAAACAAGATTACCCTGTTCTCCTTTAATATAGGATATTTCCCGTAGAGTTCCTCGCGCTTTTTCTCCTCATAATCCCAGTCAAAAAGCAGATCTGTACGCGGTACTCCCAGCGCCTGTACCTTACTTCCTGAAATGCCAAATGCTTCTGCATAAATATCTCTCACCGTATCGCTGCTGACTGGTACGAGGTCATAATTCCTGTGATTCATCGATGTCTGAGGCGCACCGCCCTGTTTACCCATACGGGTAAGGCCAAACGTCTTAAAAGCTCCGCAGGCATGCCACAACTGCACAATCTTTGTCTCGCTGCGTTTCTGAATGCTATGAAGCTGCGGATAGAAATCTTCTAAAATGATAACTGCAGATGTAGCGCATTTGAACGCACAATCCCGAAGTTCCTTCTTGCGAAGCTGATCAACTGTCTTTGTATTGATAAATGTCGTAATCTCTACCTCGGGTTCATTCTCCTCAAACCACTTCTTCACAAGCATAAGATTCCCATTCTTCTCTGGCTCTCTCTCTGAAAGGAAAAGAATCTGACTCGGATTTACCTTATTCTTCGCTATATATTTGCGATATCTGGCTGCAAAATAGTCAGTATTTTGCTGACGGGCACTATAATTATAACCACTAATTCTATATACGGTATCATTCGCCCGCTTCGCTGCCTTTATAAAATTCTTGTCTTCCTTAAAATAATCTCTGACCAGTAAAAATGGCAGTCCAAGAGAGCAAAGTCCAAACTTGAACAGATTCCTCTTGCGGACAATCTCTGCTCTGGCAAATAGTTCCTTTTGCACTGGAAATGGCTGGTCATCTAAGCAAATCTCTTCTGCTCCACACCAAAGCGTAAAAATAACATTCACCTTATGGCGTGGCGGACTGTAAAATACATATGGCAGCAATATCTCTGCATCTGCGCGAATCTGGTCACCAACTTCTCCTTCTTCTATTACTACTTCCATCGGAAAACGACGTTCTACCTGTCTCTGGGTAAATACAGCCTGCACGCGGATGCGCTTTCCCTGCATCTCGTCCGGCATCTTTGCGCGAAATCCAAGCTTCATCGTCTTCTGTGTTATATTAACTGTAATTCTGTAATTAATCTTTCTCATAATTCTTTGTCCATTATTTTAAATTATCACAACTTATTTGTTCATTAGCTTAGAGCGTGTTTGAAAAATCATTCCTACAACCTGCACGCCTCAATTTACAGATTATTTTTCCAAAGTTCCCTGCATATAGTTGTCCATCCAGCTTAAATCAATCTTTTTCTCCCACTGCCTTCTTGCGATATCCTGCTTCAGTGTGAGCGCCAGATTCTGTGACTTCTTCGCAGACTGTCCCTGGCTCACTGTATCTGCAGCACTTCCTGCAAGTGCTGTACTTCCACTCTGGCTACCTGCTTTCTTATTACTCGCATCTGTGTTCACCACAATAACCTGGCTATTCTGGCTCACTGGCGAAAGTACAGAACTTCCCGCATTAGAAGTGCCTGCCAATGCGGTTCCTTTACCTGCTCCGATTGTATCTAAAAGGCTCTTACCAGTTGACATCTTAAGAATAGATACTACCTTTTTCATAGAAACATCTGCCTTCTCTTCCTGGAGTACTTCTGGAAGATCTCCCTTTACTTTCATGTAGGAAACATCAGCAAAATCTTCTGCCATATCTTCTTCTGTATAATCCTTAATCGCCTGTTTCTCCTGAAGCGCAGACTTACTCTCCTTATCATAGGACATAATCCAGAATGGACCGCCTGCACTGGCACCTTTTGACTGTGCGATTACATCTGACAGTCTGTACTTGTAAGCGGAACGCACCCTGCTTCCGACATCGGCTACTGTTACGCAATCGTTCTTATCAATTGCTACCAGTACCATAAAATGCCCGCCTCGGGTAAAATATCCAGGCCCCATAAGGCACACTACTGGCTTGCCTTCTTTTAATGCCTTTTTAATCACATTATAATCGGTTCCTGCTCCCTGACACTTCAGTCCATAAGCCGCTGCCATCGCAGGAATCATCTCATGTGCCGAACCTGCTCTTGAGTAAAAGCCATGCTGATAGCCCCAGATGGCTGTATCCAATGGAGTTACCCACTTACCTGTAAGAGATGTGATTACTACTGCCATGGAAGTCGGACCACATCCAGCCTTAGCGATACAGTAGCCATTCTGATTCCAGGCATTATCTGTCTGATTAAAATATACATATCCCGCAATGTATTCCTTATTATTCTTCATAGCCAGACGGGTATCATTATAAATCTTCGGGATAAATGTACTCGTTTTATCGCTTCCGTCCGGTGCGTCTTCCTCTGCTAACTGATCCGTAATCTTCTTAATCGCCTTTGTACGAATCTCTGCATCTTCTCTTGAGGAAATGTCCTTCTTCGCCTTCTTCTGAGTTGTTCCTTCTTCGTTACTATGAGAGGAATTTCCGGATGTATCTTCTGCCTGATCTGTATTACCAGATGTACCAGACGTATTCCTCTTCGTACTTTCTGTTGTATGTTCTGTCTGCGAATGCTCTGTATTACCGCTGCTTGTATCCCTTTCGGAAGAAGTCTGGCTCTCCTGACTTTCCGTTGCTGTCGTACTCTCTTCTTTCTTCTCTGTTGTCACTTCTGTCGTGCTCTCGCCTTCTTCAGAATTATCTCCTGCTATCTTGCTCTGCACAGCCTTCTCCTCTGCTGCATAAACACTTACAGGTTCTACCCCTGACTGAAAAAAGCATTCCGGACCTGTAAATGTCATGACTGCACTTAACCCCACTGCCAGTACTGCCCGTCCAAAGTTGTTCATTAATCCTAAACCTTCTTTCTTTTTGATGTAGATTTTTTCGTGACTTACTGATATAATAAATCAAATAACATATTTTTACAATAGTCTTTTGCATAGTTTTGCATATTTAAGAATTACTTCTGCATGATAGTAATTCCAGCCGCATTCTACTTATATTTTATTTGTATTTACTTGATACAAAGATTTTATAGATATTGAGACAATATTACATTTCAACTTGAAATGTAATTGGATAGCTGAATATTGACCACATATTATTAAAGATTATTTTCCATTTTATTCTGTTTGAAGGAGGAGCATTTATAATGGATAAAAAGTTTAATTTTCAGGAATTACAGGCGATTGTTGCCACACTTCGCGGAGAGAATGGCTGTCCGTGGGATAAGTCACAGACGCATGAATCTCTTAAGTTATATACATTAGAGGAAGCCTACGAGGTGAATCAGGCAGTAACTGACCTCACTAAGACTGGCGACTGCGCTAATTTAAAAGAAGAACTTGGTGACCTTTTATTTCAGGTACTTTTGCAGTCCCAGGTTGCTGAAGATAATGGCGAATTTGCTATCGAAGATGTTATCGATGGCATCGCCCGCAAGATGATCCACCGTCACCCTCATGTATTTGCTGGCCGCCATTATGATAGTGTAGAACAGCAACAGGCCGACTGGGAGAAGTTAAAATCTCAGGAAGAAGGACATAAACAGACCTCTTTAAAAGAAGAGATTGCCCTTGTTCCAGAAAGTTTCCCTGCCCTCATCCGCGGCCAGAAGATTGCGAAAAAGGCTGCCGCCGCCGGACTGTTTTCCACGGAGGATGAAGATGTCTTTAAAGACCTGCTAACTTCTGTTGTGAATTTACAGCTCGGCACCGCTGGGGAAGATCCAGAGAAAAAATTCAGCAGTGATGAGGAATTGTCAGAGAAGCTGGGGGAAGTTCTCTTTGCATTATGTCGGTTCTGTGCGAAGTATAAGGTTTCAGGGGAAATGGCATTGCTAAAGAAGCTGGAGGAATTCTGATTGCCGCAGGCAGGGGGGAAACGCTCCTAACGGGAGAAGATACCCTTTTTTGAATGGCTCCAAAGCCATTTTCGCTCATACGAAGAATAATGCCTGCCCCGAGAAGATACCCTTTTTGAGTGGCTCCAAAGCCAGAAAAAAGCAGCTTAATCCATTAGCATTAGAAGGTGTTTAAATGCTAATGAATTAAGCTGCTTCTCCTGTCAGAGACACTCAAAAAATCTCATCTACTAAAATCGTGCAAAACTGGCTGTAATAATAGAGAAACTTATACATGTCCTTTTCTCCCATTCGCTCTTTTACCCTCTCTAAGAGCTTACAGCATTTTTCAAATTCCTCGATAATAAGTTCTTTTCCAGTCTGGGTGAACTGTACCTTGACGTAGCGGTGATCTTCTTCGCTGCTTTTCATTTCCAGATATCCTTTACGCTCTAAATTATGGAGCATTCGGGATACAGCTGGCCTTGACAGCTTCATCGCATCCCCAATATCTGACGGAATGACAAATTCCTTTGCCAGTAACAGGTGGCGCAGGGTGAGTAACATTGTCAGTTCTCCTGATGGAATGTTACACATTTGCTGAAACTGTACATTGGCCTTTCGCATTTGGATGATTAGTTGCTGGTAGTCCTCTAAAGTCACTTTTTGTTCTGCTGACGGCTCGCCTTCTGGCCAGTCAGAACTCCCTGTGTCTTTCGCTTTCATATTTTTGTTATTTTCCTCCCAAAAATAGCTTTATTTTAAAATTCTCTTTACTATTCCACGATAATTCTATCCTTCATTGGAACATATTCCTTATCCATAGCCACACTCTGGTATGCTGGACGGATAATCTTATCGCAGTTCATTAACTCTTCTAAACGGTGTGCGCTCCAGCCGACCATACGTGCCACGGCAAACATCGGGGTGAATAACTGGTCTGGCAGCCCTAAGATCCTATACATGAATCCGCTGTAAAAGTCGATATTGGCACTTACACCTTTATAGATACGGCGTTTTTCCTGAATGGTTTCGACGGCGAGTTTTTCTACTCTGTCATAGAACTCAAATTCTTCATCGTAACCTTTTTCCCTCGCGAGTTTGTCAAGGAATCCCTTGAAGATTCTCGCTCTTGGGTCAGAGATAGAATAAACGGCATGTCCCATTCCATAAATTAATCCGCTGTGATCAAAGGCTTCCTTATTGAGAAGCTTCAGCAAGTAATTTTTAATCTCGTCTTCGTCTTTCCAATCCTTCACTTCCTGCTTCATCTCATCAAACATATGAACAACTTTGATATTTGCTCCACCGTGTTTTGGCCCTTTGAGTGAGCCAAGAGATGCTGCCATAGCGGAGTAAGTATCTGTTCCAGAGGAAGTTACTACATGATTGGTAAATGTCGAGTTGTTACCACCGCCGTGATCCATGTGAAGTACGAGGGCAATATCTAAAACTCTTGCTTCAAGTGGTGTATACTTTTTATTTGGGCGAAGCATACGCAAAATATTCTCCGCCGTGGAAAGTTCCTGCTTCGGAGAATGAATGTAAAAACTCTTGCCTTCTACATAATGATTATATGCCTGATAACCATAAACTGCGAGTAACGGCACAGTACTTGTAAGCTGTAAGCACTGGCGCAGTACGTTCGGTATGGAAATGTCATCTGCCATATCGTCATAACCGTATAATGTCAGTACGCCTCGCTGCAGTGTATTCATCATGTCCTTACCTGGTGCTTTCATAATAACGTCTCGCACAAAGTTCGTCGGCAATGTACGATAACTTCCAAGAAGATTCTGGAATTCCTGTAATTCCTGCTTCTGTGGCAAACGTCCAAAAATAAGCAGATAGGCCACTTCTTCATAGCCAAATCTCTGCTCTGCTACAAATCCGTCTACTAAATCGTGAATGTCGTAGCCGCGATAGCGCAGCTCTCCATCGCAGGGAACCATCTTTCCATCAACTTCTTTGGAAGAGGTGATGGTGGAAATATCCGTAAGTCCTGCCAGCACGCCTTTACCGTTCACATCACGGAGACCTCGCAGTACATGGTACTGGTCATACAGGCCTGAAGGAATCTGTCCGTGTTCCATAGAAAGTGCAGCCAGATCCTGCAGTTCCTGTGTCATCATTGAGTATTCATTCATTCTATCACCTATTCTTTCCTGGTTAACAATGTTAGTTAGCTTTGTTAATTATTATATAGAAAAAAATTTGTTTTGTCAAATTCATCACAGATGAAGTATACTAGAGCGTGTTTGAAAAATACTTTCCCCATAAATTGGGACATACATATTACTGGAGTGATTTCTCAAACACTCTTTATTTAACTACAATTTATTCTGACAAGATTTTACCCTGTTTATAAGTAGTTTACGCAAAAACCGTGTCTCTTACCACCAAAATTTTATGTAATGTGTACAAGTTTTTTCTGTTTTAAAATATTTGACTGTGCTATACTATAAATAACTGTATATACGCTGAAGAATATATGCACTAAAACGTATATATATTACATATTATAATCGGGGATAGTATGCACTTTTCCCGATTTTAATGCAACTTATAATTATTTAAATAAAAATATTTTTTAGAAAGGAGCGTATCATTTATGCAAATACAACGTCTCGTAGATCTGGAGGACTACGAATTTGATACATTGCTCGTCACATACAATCATAAAAATCGTCTGAGTATCGAGCTTGGAAAAGTTAGCGAGATTTTTGAAAGTCTTCAGGCCGATGGTCTCGTTGGAGGAAGCAAGGTATACGGTCTCCGAGGAAAGGATTTTTCTTATCAGGGACAGCCTTATTATAACCTGATTTTCATTGGTATTCCTGAGAAGGCAACTCCGAGAAGATTTCAGTTACAGTTCGGTCAGGCTATGAAGGAAGCAAAGCGTTTCCACGGAAAGAACCTTCTTATGACCGCAATCGGAGAAGATGTTTCCTACTGGTTAAGTTCTGCTATGAAGGGACTTCTCCTCGCAGATTACTCTTTTGACAAATACATTTCTGATAAGCCAGAATCTCCAGAGCTGCATCTTGGAATTCTGACAGGAATTGATTCTGCATCCTTTAAAAAGGAAGAGCAGTACACAAGAATGATGGCAAAAGCCGTTACAACAGCCCGTGACCTGGTAAATGAACCAGCGAACGTGATGACTCCTGTAGCTCTCGCAGCTAAGGCAAAGGAAATCTGCGAAAAGAACAATATCAAATGCACAATTCTTGAAAAGCAGGATTGCGAAGCACTCGGCATGAATTCCTACCTGGCAGTTGCCCGTGGCTCTAAACAGTCCGCTAAGTTTATCGTTATGGAATATAACGGCCGTGTTACAGACGATGAAAAGATTGCTTTAATTGGAAAAGGTCTTTGCTTTGACTCCGGCGGATATAATTTAAAGCCTGGCAATGCCATGAAAGGCATGCATGGTGACATGGGCGGCGCAGCCGCAGTTATCGCTGCTATGGGTGCAATCGCAGAGGCGAAACTTGGCATTAACGTAACCGCAGTTATTCCTGCCTGTGAAAATATGATTTCCGGCAAGGCAATGAAACCGGGCGATATCGTTAAGTCTATGAATGGCAAATACATCGAAGTTGTTAACACTGATGCTGAAGGCCGTATGGCACTTATTGATGCCATTACTTACGCAATCCGTGAATGTGGAGCTACAACATTAATTGACGTAGCAACTTTAACTGGAGCCTGTGTTGTTGCCCTCGGTGACCGCTACACTGGTGCTTTCAGTAACAGCGACGAACTTATGTCCAAGATTGTCCAGGCATCCATCCTTGCAGGAGAAAATATCTGGAGACTCCCAATGGGCGATGAAGAATATGATAATCTGAACGCATCTACTGTAGCAGATATCGCTAACTGTGGTAAAAAATGTGGTGCAACTGCCGCTGCAAGATTCTTAGGTGAATTCGTTGAGAAAAAACCTTGGGTACATCTTGATATTGCTGGAACATCGGAATCTGATGAAGATACTGAGATTTACTCTAAGGGTGGAACTGGTGCAGCAACAATGTTGCTGTATGAAGTAGTGAAATTGATGGAAAAACCATATAAGAGTTATTAAATCCTGATTTGCACAGCAAAGGAGACGCTTCCAAAGAGAGCCGATACCCTATAT
>ENA-OOYV01001498-OOYV01001498.1-human-gut-metagenome-genome-assembly--contig:-NODE-1498-length-13486-cov-2.084804_pt1 | contig 13486 bp, 9 predicted proteins | sample MGYA00241704_ERZ501380 | MGnify/ENA primary metagenome ERZ501380 (study PRJEB25962, sample SAMEA2042984) | human gut metagenome | biome: human gut; feature: human-associated habitat; material: faeces...
AATTATAAGAAGCGGCGGTAATACCAAAATCATTATGGTGATTGATATTGTTGGCACATGGTGCATCGGAATCCCACTGTGTCTGCTTGCAGCGTATGTATTTAAGTGGGGCATCGTTGGTGTGTATACATTGCTCACCACGGAAGAAATATTCAGGCTGGTTGTATCGCTTGTTATTTTTAAGAGGCGCAAGTGGATGATTAGTTTGTCGAATTGACTTTTGCTGTCAGGTTTCGGATATAAAGGATGATAAAAATTCTTTCATTTTTATTTTGCAGCAAATGAAAAAGATGCAATTTCTGATTTTTATGGTATATTGGGAATAAAATGATGTGATCGTTTATGCATACACAAAACAGAAAGGAGTCTGCCATGGATATAACAGGAGTAGGAAACCTATCATGTTTATATAATTATGGAATTTCGGACAGCGATACCAGACATGTCACAGGAAAAGAAAACTGCATCGGAAGCGTAGATGAAAATGGGAAACAGAAGGAATGCCAGACCTGTAAAAACCGCAAATATGTCGACGGATCAGATGAAGCAAATGTATCGTTTAAGAGTGCCGCGCATGTTTCCTAAAAAGATTTAAAGGTAACCGATGGGATAAAGGCGCGGGAGGATCATGTGGATATGCAGGTGTAGGTGATGTATGTAGTTTACACTGACTAACGGGTATAACAGCTGTTGCCCTGTATGCACCAGTCAAAGTTGAAAATTGCATAAATGGCAGAAATATGTTACCATAAACATAGACTATTGACAGAAGGTATATGGAGTGGAAGCGATGGAAAAACAGGAATTTTGCATGGAAAAATCTCAGATATTTCAGGAGATGATCAGTCGTATTTCAAAATTATCTCAGGACAGTTATTTAATGGTTACTGATATGCAGCATAATTTAACATTTGTTCCAGAAAGTACTGCAGAATTTCTGGGGATTCCATCGGGATGGTGTGAAGACGGATATAAAATAGTGCTGGAAAAGAGCGTACACCCATATGACTGCCCGGAATATACGGAAGAGATGAAAAAACGTCTGCGGGGGATCAATCTGGAGAACGATCTGTACATCCGTATGGGAAAAGACAAAAAGTATGTGATGACGCAGATTATAACGGATATGATTTTAGAGCAGGGCAAGAACAGATATTTTATTGTTCTGCTTCGGAATCAGAATGTGATTCCGGAAATTGATCCGTTGACGGATCTTTATGGTCAGGTCAAATTTGAAAAAGATATTGTGGATTATATTCAGCAGGGACGAAAAGTAGCTGTTTTGGAAATTGAAATTGATCATATGAATGATATCAATATATTGTACGGAACAAATTACAGCGACCGGATTCAAAAGGTTCTTGCATACCGGTTTATTTACATGATGGATGCAGATAAAGCAGTTTATCGTATGGGAAATTCCAATTACGCATTTATTTTGAGGGATGCCAGCCGTGAAGAGGCTGCGGCATTTCTGGAGAAGATTCGTGCGCGGCTGGAGGAAAGTGTCGTCTTGGAAAACAACCATTTTGATTTGAAGATATATGCCAGCGGGATAATTCTTGATCATTATGAGGGAGAAATTTCCACGGTACAGAGTAAGCTGGAATATGTTTTAGGAAAAATGCGTACCAGACGGGATCACAAGTTAATGTTCTTTAATGATCTGGTACAGATCAATGGGGACGTGGATCTGGATCTGATGAAGATAATTCATCAGTCTGTGCTGAACCAATGTGATGGATTTTATGTGGAGTATCAGCCTGTCGTACATGCACAGACAGGAGAGATTGCCGGAGCGGAAGCACTGGTCCGCTGGAAAAAAGAGCCATATGGTATTGTGCCACCGGGAATGTTTATTGACTGGCTGGAAAGTAATCCATGTATGTATGATCTGGGAAATTTTGTTTTGAAACAGGCATTGACGGATGCTGTGGAGTTTCGAAAATCAAATCCGGATTTTTTTATTAATGTCAATATGTCCGCAAAACAGCTGGAAAGGAAAACGTTCTGTGGTGTTGTCATGGCATTGTTGAAAGAAACCGGTTTTCCGGCGGGGCAGTTGTGTCTGGAACTGACAGAGCGGTGTAGAAGCATGCCGGTCAGCGTTATGGAAGAAAAACTGTTGTACCTCAAACAACATGGAGTGAGACTTGCAATGGATGATTACGGTACGGGAAGTGCATCTTCAAGTATCCTGCTGCAGACCCCGATGGATGAGATAAAGATTGACATGAGTTTTATCCGTGGAATTACGGATAATCAGACCAAACAGGCACTGGTGCGCAGCATGGTTGATTTTGCAAATAAAGCGGATTTAAAGAGCTGCCTGGAAGGGGTAGAGGATGAAAAGCTGCAGAATTATCTGCGTTCCTTTGGAGCCACATGGTTTCAGGGGTATTATTATTCCAGACCGGTTCAGGCAGCTGCAATGCAAAAATTGTTAAACATGGAAAATTGATAATTAGTCGGTGATGAGCAGATCAACGCCGGCTTTTTCATAGATTTCTTTTGTATTTTCGGATAATCCGGAGTCGGTGATTACCAGATTCAGATCATCAATAGAGGCATAGCTGGAGATGGATGAGGTGTCAAATTTGGTGTGGTCAATCAATGCAATTGTTTTAGCAGAAGCCTTGATACACATGCGTTTTAAATCTGCTTCGTAGATACTGAAATCGGTAAGTCCGTTTTCAACGGAGAAGCCGCGTGCAGAGACAAATGCAATGTCCGTATGAATTTTCTGTAGCAGATCCACACCGAGGAGACCTTCAATGGAAGAAGAGGCAGAGGTAACGATTCCACCGGTCAGGATAACGGTGATCCCGGGGATATCCTTCAGAGCCAGTGCAAGGTCAATGCCGTTTGTGATAACGGTAAGTTCTGTAAAGCCGGTCAGTTTCATGCCAAGTGTATAGGCAGTGGAGCTGGCATCTAAAAAGATGCACATGTGATCTTTTACCATGTGGATGGCATTTGCAGCAATTGCCTCTTTTTCTTTTTTATTTTCCAGTGCACGTTCATGAAAGAAATAGGCTTTTCCGGTAAGTTCTTTATTGTCTGCGGAGTTATCGTGGTAGAGTGCGCCTCCATGTGTTTTGGTCAGAAGTTTTTCTTTATCCATCTGGTTTAAATCGGTACGGATGGTTGTGGTGGAAACTCCAAGCATTTCACTGAGTTCATTTGTGGTTGCTTTTCGGTTTTGTTTCAAATATTCCAATATAAGTTTCTGACGTTCTAATTGCAGCATGATGATTTTTTATACTCCTTTATATTTACGAAAACACAGATTTCGAAAGTTTATATATAGGATACTATACATCGGAATTGCATTTTTTGCCAGTGAAAAGTGAAAACAAAAAAATTGGCAAAGAAGTGGATGAAAATCAGCAGCTGTGGTATGATAAGAAAAAAGCATAAGGAGGGGTTTTTATGCTAAAAGAGTGGGAAAAATCCGAAAAACCATCGGAGGAGGAAATTAAGGCACGGCTGGAAGCGGTAAAAGAGAAACTGGCACGGCAGCAGCTTTTGATCAAAGAGAAGAAAGTACCGGTTCTTGTTGTGCTTGAAGGCTGGGGAACGGCCGGAAAAGGTTATGCAATCGGCCAGATCATCCAGAATATTGATCCGCGTTTCTTTAAGGTGGTATCGATGCAGAAAAAGACGGAGGATGACAAGAGAAAACCGTTTTTGTACCGGCATTTTGTCAAAATTCCGGAAGCCGGACAGTTTGTATTTCTGGATACGGCATGGATGGATGAGATTACGGAGGAGCGTCTGCACGGAACCATTTCCGAGGATGTATATGCCAACCGGATTGAAAGTGTCCGCCGGTTTGAACGGCAGCTTACAGACAATGGCTATCTGGTCATGAAATTCTTTCTGCATATTTCAAAAAAGGAACAGTCACGGCGTATTGCACAGCTGGAGCATCAGAAGGACACAACATGGCGTGTCAGCAAAAAAGATCTGTGGCAGAATGAACATTATGAGAAATGTATGGATGTATTTTCCGGATATCTGAAAAATACAAATATGCCATCCGCACCCTGGTATATCATTGATGCAAAGTCCAGAAAATGGACAGAAGTACAGATTCTTGAGACGCTTACCCAGGGGATTGAGATTGCTCTGAGCAATCACCAGATGGCGGTTCCGCTTCTGCAGAATGTATTTCCGTTGAAAAAAATGCCGCTTCTTTGTGACATTCCGTTGGACAAGTGTATAGAGGAGGATGTCTATAAAAAGGAATTAAAGCAGCTTCAGCAGAGACTTGGAGAACTGCACAATCGTCTGTATCGTAAGAAAGTGCCGGTCATCATTGCCTATGAAGGGTGGGATGCAGCCGGAAAAGGCGGAAATATCAAGCGGATTACGGGAGCACTTGATCCGCGTGGATATGAGGTTCATCCGATTGCAAGTCCCGAGCCGCATGAGAAAGCAAGACATTATCTGTGGCGTTTCTGGACAAGGCTTCCGCGTACCGGGCATATTGCAATCTTTGACCGAACGTGGTATGGGCGTGTGATGGTCGAACGTCTGGAAGGGTTTTGCAGCGAGAATGACTGGATGCGTGCGTACAATGAAATTAATGAGTTTGAGAAGGAACTGCACGACTGGGGAGCCGTGATCATCAAATTCTGGGTGCAGATCGACAAAGATACGCAGCTTGCCCGTTTTACCGATCGGCAGAATACGCCCGAAAAGCAATGGAAGATTACAGAGGAAGACTGGCGCAACCGTGATAAGTGGGATGCGTATGAGGGGGCAGTCAATGAGATGATTCAAAAGACGAGCACTACCTATGCACCGTGGCATATCTTAGAATCCGTAGATAAAAAATATGCACGGATCAAAGCATTAAGGATCGTGATTGCTGAACTGGAAAAAGTGTTAGACTGACTGGAAAAATGAAAAAGGAATACCCCGGCAAACGGAATTTCCGTTGCCGGGGTATTTTTGCGACTTATGATGAAACATCGCAGAATTATGAATTTGCTTTTTTCAGGTTTTTCTGTGCTGTAGAAAGCATCAGCTTGATACGGTTGAGCTGGTTAACTTCTGATGCACCCGGATCATAATCGATTGCAACGATATTTGCGCCCGGATATTCGTGACGAATTTCCTTAATGACACCTTTACCGACGATATGGTTTGGCAGGCAGGCAAATGGCTGCGCACAGACGATGTTGGTTGCTCCCTGTGCAATCAGTTCAAGCATTTCTCCAGTTAAGAACCAGCCTTCGCCGGTCTGGTTACCGCAGGAGACGATATGCTCTGCCTGTTTTGCCAGATCCTGAATATATGCAGTTGGCTCAAAATGTTTACTCTTTGCAAGTTCATCTCTGGCGGCCTTACGAATCCACTCAAAGAAGCGGATGAGCATATTGTTGATGCGCTTGGATTTTGCGGTAGCTCCAAGATAATCCGCCTTGAAATTCTGATTGTAGCAGCAGTACAGTAAGAAATCGGTCAGATCCGGTACGACTGCCTCAGCGCCTTCGGATTCAAGCAGGTCTACAATATAGTTGTTGGCAGCCGGAAGGAACTTGACAAGGATCTCTCCAACCACACCGACACGCGGCTTTTTCTCATCCGTCATTGGCAGATTGTCAAAGTCGCGGATGATCTGACGGCACATTTTGCGATATTTACGGTGGGACAGAATCTTGGTGTTGCCAACAAAATCAATGACACGTTTTTTCCATTTTTCGTGTAATGCGTTGGCAGATCCCGGTACCTTCTCGTATGGACGCACACGGTAGAGACAGCGCATGAAGATGTCTCCGAATTCCAGGGCATACAGACCATGCTGGATCAGGCTTGGTGTGAGTTTAAATCCCGGATTTTTCTCCAGACCGACCATGTTGATGGAGATGACCGGAATATCCGGGTGGCCGGCTTTGGTCAGTGCGCGGCGGATAAATCCAATGTAGTTGGTTGCACGACAGCCACCACCGGTCTGTGAGATCAGGATTGCTGTTTTGCTCAGGTCATATTTGCCGGACATTACCGCACTCATAATCTGTCCGATGACAATCAGGGACGGATAACATGCATCGTTATTTACATACTTTAAACCGACATCGACACATTCTCTGGCCGGAACATCCGGGATGACCAGATTGTAGCCTGCGGCACGGAATGCCGGAACGAGAAGTTCAAAATGGATCGGTGACATCTGTGGACAGATGATGGTGTAATCTTTACGCATTTCCTCGGTAAAGATAACGCGCTCGTAATTTGCCGGCTTGATTTCGCGTTTTTCATGTTTTTTCTCTTTGACACGAATTGCAGCCAGAAGCGAACGGATACGGATACGGGCAGCACCGAGGTTGTTGACTTCATCAATCTTTAAGCATGTATAAATTTTTCCGGAATTGGTCAGAATATCGCTGACACAGTCGGTTGTTACGGCATCCAGTCCGCAGCCGAAGGAGTTCAGCTGGATGAGGTCCAGATCATCCCTGGTCTTAACGTAGTTTGCGGCGGAGTACAGCCGGCTGTGGTACATCCACTGATCCATGACAATAAGCGGGCGTTCCAGATTCCCCAGATGGGAAATGGAATCTTCTGTCAGTACACACATACCGTAGGAAGTAATCATTTCCGGAATACCGTGATTGATTTCCGGATCAACATGGTATGGACGACCGGCCAGCACGATACCGCGGCGATGGTGTTCTTCCATATATTTCAATACTTCTTCGCCCTTCTTCTGCATCTCCAGACGGGTCATGGCAAGTTCTTTCCAGCCTTCGGATACGGCATCACGTACTTCGGCTTCCGGAATATTGAATTCTTTCTTAAAACAGTCTACGAGCTGTTTGGAAAGGACTTCTTCGTTTGTAAACGCCATGAACGGGTTTAAGAACCGCATCTGTCCACTCGTAATTTCCTCAACATTGTTTTTAATGTTTTCGGAATAAGAAGTTACGATCGGGCAGTTGTAGTGGTTGTTTGCATCCGGAAACTCGTTGCGCTCGTAAGGAATCGCCGGATAGAAAATAAAATCTACATTCTGGTGGATCAGCCAGGAAATATGACCGTGCGCCAGTTTCGCCGGGTAGCATTCAGATTCGCTTGGAATAGAATCAATGCCGAGTTCGTAGATTTTTCGTGTGGATTGCGGAGAGAGAACCACACGGAAACCGAGCTTCTTAAAGAACGTTGCCCAGAACGGATAGTTTTCATACATGTTCAGTACACGCGGAAGTCCGACGGTCCCGCGGGTTGCTTCGGCTTCTGACAGAGGTTCATAAGCAAAAATACGTTTGTTCTTATATTCGAAGAGGTTTGGAATATTCTCTTTGTTTTTTTCTTTTCCAAGTCCGCGCTCACAGCGGTTTCCGGTAATATACTGACGGTTGTCTGAAAACTTATTGATCGTCAGCAGACAGTGGTTTGTACATCCCTGGCAGCGTGCAAGCTTGGTAGTGTAGGACAGTTTATTGATCTGTTCAATGGACAGCATCGTTGTCTGATGGCCGGCTTCGTGACGTTCGCGGGCAATCAGTGCGGCACCGAAAGCACCCATGATTCCGGCAATGTCCGGACGGGTTGCGTGGACACCGGCAATTTTTTCAAAACTGCGCAGAACGGCGTCATTGTAGAAAGTACCACCCTGAACAACAATATTTTCTCCCAGATCTTTGGCATCGGACAGTTTGATCACCTTAAATAATGCGTTTTTGATTACAGAGTAGGCAAGTCCGGCAGAGATATCGGCAACGGAGGCGCCTTCCTTTTGTGCCTGTTTTACCTTGGAGTTCATAAATACAGTGCAGCGGGAACCTAAGTCGATTGGAGATGGGGCAAACAGCGCAACCTTTGCAAAATCAGCTACAGAATAGTTCAGAGATTTTGCGAAAGTTTCGATGAAAGAACCACATCCAGAAGAACAGGCCTCATTTAAAAGTACGTTATCTACAGCGTGGTTACGAATCTTGATACATTTCATATCTTGTCCGCCGATATCTAAAATACAGTCTACATCTGGCTCGAAGAAAGCGGCAGCATAGTAATGTGCCATTGTCTCTACTTCGCCGTGGTCAAGCTGCAGTGCAGCCTTAATTAATGCTTCACCGTAACCAGTAGAACAGGAACCGGAAATCTTCGCAGCAGGAGGAAGTAACTCCTTTAACTCTTTCATAGCACGAATTGTTGTATTTAACGGACTTCCGTTATTATTATCGTAGAAACGGTATAAGAGGGAACCATCTTCTCCAACTAAAGCAAGCTTTGTTGTCGTAGATCCGGCATCAATACCGAGATAGCATTTGCCACTGTAGGTAGCTAAGTCTGCCTTTTTCACCTTGAATTGGTTGTGCTCTTCGATAAATTCATCATATTCTTTTTCGTCTTTAAAAAGAGGCTCCATACGTTCTACTTCTACAGCAAGCTGAATGTCGGATTCAAACTCTTTTAAGAGATCATCTAATGTGAAGGAACATTCTTCTTTTGCGTTTAATGCGGCACCTTTTGCTGCAAAAAGATGAGAGTATGGAGGGTCGATAATATGTTCTTCGTCCAGATTTAAAGTACGGATAAATGCATTCTTTAATTCTGGCATAAAGTGAAGAGGACCACCAAGGAAAGCGACATATCCCTTGATTGGTTTACCACAGGCAAGACCACTGATTGTCTGGTTTACTACAGCCTGGAAGATAGAAGCAGCAAGATTTTCTTTTGTTGCCCCCTCATTGATTAATGGCTGAATATCAGACTTTGCGAAAACACCGCAACGAGCGGCGATTGGATAGAGGGTATCGTAATCACGGGCATATTCATTAAGACCGGTTGCATCTGTCTGTAAAAGACTTGCCATCTGGTCGATGAAAGAACCAGTACCACCGGCACATACACCGTTCATACGCTGCTCAATTCCGTTATTAAAATAAATAATCTTGGCGTCTTCACCGCCAAGTTCGATTGCTACGTCTGTTTTTGGTTCATAATCCTGTAAGGCATTCGCCACACAAACTACTTCCTGACAGAATGGAATATGTAAGTATTCTGAGATTGCCATCCCACCGGAACCAGTTACGGTTGGATGGATTGTGAGATTGCCCAGCTTTTCTCTCGCCTCAGATAATAAGGTCTGTAAAGTTCCTTTAATATTTGCAAAATGTCGTTTGTAATCGGAAAAAAGGATATCATGGCTCTCATTGATAACTGTTACCTTAACGGTAGTAGAACCAATATCAATACCTAATGCGTGTTTCATGATTAATTAATCATCTCCTTTAGTAAAATGTGTATTCATGTTGTGTATTAAAATAAGGTAATCTAATGTTCAGAATACATTTATAACACCGTCCGCGATACACTTCGCTTGCCGATGCCACCGTATCGTCTTGTTCAGTCACTTTGTTGATGAAAAAGCATTCTGCGTTATTTGACAGAAAGGCAATGAGACAGACACTATGGCTCTGAATCACTATATATAGATAAATTTCTCAATATCCAAACCATTATAAACGAGTTGAACGTAAAATACAACAAATTTCGAAAAAAAGATATAATGAATGGAAAATGTTTACAAAAAACAAAAGGAGAGGGGAGTATTTGTATGAGGAGTTTTTTACGATAAAGTACCTTTTTCTCTGACTGTCATATTTTATAATTGAGGAAGAAAAAGGAAGAGCATCTATGAGTGAAAAAGTTTATGTAAACATATGTGACACCAAAAAATGCCCCGGCCCGGTGTATGCAGTAAAGACAGGAGATACGCTGTATAGCATTGCACAAAGGCATCATTGCCGGGTAAGAACACTTCTTGATTTAAACCCTTTTGTAGATATATATAATTTGCAGCCGGGTGAGGAAATCTGTGTACCAGACTGCAGGGGACAGGGGAAAGTAGATTTCCGGCCTTATGTAGTAAAAGAAGGGGATACATTAAAAATTATCCTGAAAAATGTTTCAATGACCTTTGAAGAATTAGCAAAGGTAAACCGTATTTTGTATAATCTTACTGTACCAGCGGGAACGATTCTGCTCGTTCCTGCAAAAAAAGAATAAATGAAAAAGAAAAGCAGTTAAAAAATAGTAAAAAAATCACAGAAATGCGTTTGACAAAGTATTAGATATTTCTTATAATAAATTTAAACGGTTTCAGTTATGTAAGAGTCCGCGAAACGGACTCTTTCTTTCGTTTTGCCAAGATAGAGAAGATGCAGACTGAGATACGATAAACTGTTGAAAGAGGGAAGTCTCATGATAAGAATTTTTAAAACGACCGATTCAGGGATTCGCAAAGTTGCAGTGGCAGAGGAAGGATGCTGGATAGCCCTTACCAATCCTACGGCAGAAGAACTAAGTACCACAGCAGACCAGTTTAACATTGATGTTGACGATTTAAAAAGCCCCTTGGATGAGGAGGAACGTTCCCGTATACAGGTGGAGGAAAATTACACATTAATTATCCTGGATATTCCAACAATCGAAGAGCGTAAGGGAAGAGAATACTTCTATACGATACCGTTTGGAATTATCTTTACTGATAAGTATATATTTACCGTCTGTCTTGTAGACTCACCGGTACTGACCGTATTTATGGATGGAAGAGTGAGGGATTTTTATACGTATAAGAGAACTCGTTTCATCTACCAGATGTTATACCGCAATGCGACGATGTTTCTGCAGTATCTGAAGATTATTGACAAGAAGAGTGATGAAGTGGAGAAGAAGCTTCACATTTCTCAGAGAAATCAGGAATTGATTGAAATGCTTGATTTAGAGAAGAGTCTTGTATATTTTACAACTTCTCTGCGAGGCAACGAGGTTGTTCTTGAGAAACTGATGCGTAATACATCCATTCCACGTTATGAAGATGACGAGGAGTTACTTGAAGATGTTATCATCGAGAATAAGCAGGCGATTGAGATGGCGAAGATTTATAGTGATATTTTAAGTGGAACAATGGATGCCTTTGCTTCTGTTATATCGAATAACTTAAATATTGCGATGAAGTTTTTGTCAGTTATTACCATTGTGCTTACTGTACCAACGATTGTTACAAGTGCGCTTGGTATGAACGTAGCAGGAATTCCATTTGCGAATAATCCATATGGATTTTGGATTGTTGTAGGAATCTCTTTATTACTGACTCTGATTGCCGGAGCAATCATTGCCAAGAATAAACATTTTAAATAATTGAATATGTATGAGACAGCCGGGATTTCCGGCTGTTCATTTATAAACAAAAATATTTTATTAAGAATGTACGCTTGGGATTTTTACTGCACTTGTTTTTGCAGAAGGTTTCTTGTCAGTACATTGAAAGTTAAAGGAGGAGTGCCATGAATTGGCTAAATAAGCTGGAACGTAAATTTGGAAGATATGCGATACGAAATCTGCCGCTGTATATCGTTATGCTGTATGCGATAGGAGCGGTACTTAATATTTTGACAAAGGGTTCTTATTACTATTATGTCGCATTAAATCCGTATATGATACTTCATGGACAGATTTGGAGACTGCTTGGTTTCCTTATTGTGCCACCGAATGCAAGTCTCATTTTTATTATTTTTGTACTGATGTTTTACTATTCGATTGGAGAATCTTTAGTACAGGTATGGGGAGCATTTCGCTTTAATATGTATATCCTTATAGGAGTTCTTGCGACAATTGTGGCATCATTTATTGTATATTTTATTTATCCATCAACAATGATTTTCATGGATACTTTTTATTTGAACTTATCCATGTTTTTAGCCTACGCCACGATATTCCCGGAGATGCGGGTATATCTTTATGGTATTCTTCCGCTGAAAGTAAAGTGGATGGCGTGGTTTGATGTGGCGCTTTTAGTTTGGCAGTTTGTCGTTGGAGGACTTGGAGCAAGAATTGCTATTGTAGTAAGTTTACTGAACTTTCTGCTGTTTTACTTCTCATCAAGGAATTATAAAAAGGTTTCTCCAAAAGAGATTCACAGAAAGAGAGCATACCGGAAGGCATCATCTGTGGCTTCAAATAAACCATATCGTCATAAGTGTGCAGTCTGTGGTAAGACAGAATTAGATGACCCAAATTTAGAATTCCGTTACTGCTCAAAGTGTAATGGAAATTATGAATATTGCAATGAACATTTATTTACACATACGCATGTAAAATAAAGCAATATTAAAAGAGTTATATTCTTTCAAATAAATCTGAAAAATTAATGGATAGAATAAAGATATAATATAAGTTGCAAATAAATCATGACAGGAGGCGGTCTTTTGTTGACAATATCAGAACATATAATGATTGGGGAGACGATTTCCCACGATGCGAAGGCTATATTGCGGGGAGTCCGCCATCCTTTTATATGGAAGAAAGGACTTTGGTATGGTATTACGACTTCCTGTGGGAAAGATGTGATCATGTATATTCTTTCTTCACGAGAGATGAGACAGAAGTTTTATCAGAACAATGATTTAAAGCTGTTGGGACTTGCAGGTTCTATGAAAGAGGCTTATGAAATCGTGTTAAAACTTGTGCAGATGGGATATAATAGTGATTGTATCTATGAGATGAATGATTATCTGGAGAAGTTTTAAAACAGGAGGAGAAATGTGCTGTATGTATTATTATTACTATTAAAAATACTTGGAATACTGCTCCTGTTATTTATCGGACTTGTTTTGCTTGTTCTGCTAACTCCGATTCAGTATTCTTTTGAACTCGAAAAGGAGGAACAGAGGGAACCAAAGTTTATGGTAAGAGTTACCTGGCTGTTCTGGCTTTTTTATTTTAAGACCAGTTACATAGAGAAGGTCTTTGATTACCGGATACGTATACTGGGGTATCAGATTGCCGGGAATCAGCCGGAATTTCTTGAAAAACAGAAAGAACGGCAAAAAAAGAAGTCTCAAAAGGAAAAAGCAAAAGAAGCTGCACCGGATCTGGTGCTGGAATTGCCCAAGGAAAAAGAAAATTCAGCGTCCGATTCAGAAGAGACGGTTTCAGGAATGGATGAGGCGACTCAAAATGAAGACATTCCGGAAAAGAAAGGAATTTTGATTGCGATTGACCCAGGGCATCAGGCTCCGGATGTGGATATGAGTGCGAAAGAGCCTAATGCTCCTGGGAGCAATGTTATGAAAGCAAAGGCTACCGGAGGAACAAGCGGAAGGTATTCCGGCATAGCGGAATACGAATTGAATCTTGCTATATCATTAATGCTTCGGGAGGCATTGCAGAACGAAGGATATGATGTGATCATGACAAGAGAAGATAATGAAACTGCAATCAGCAATGCGGAGAGAGCAACCATGGCAAATGATGCGGGTGCAGATATTGCAATCCGGATTCATGCGAATGGAAGTGAAAATAGTTCGGCAAATGGAGCATTGGTTTTAATCGGATCTGCAGGGAATCCTTATGTTGGAAATCTGTATGATGAAAGTAATCGATTAGCACAGGATGTCCTGGACAATTATTGTGCAGCGACCGGAATGGCAAACCAGGGAATTCAGGTGAATGATACAATGACCGGGAT
>ENA-OOYV01001535-OOYV01001535.1-human-gut-metagenome-genome-assembly--contig:-NODE-1535-length-13311-cov-5.186331_pt1 | contig 13311 bp, 16 predicted proteins | sample MGYA00241704_ERZ501380 | MGnify/ENA primary metagenome ERZ501380 (study PRJEB25962, sample SAMEA2042984) | human gut metagenome | biome: human gut; feature: human-associated habitat; material: faeces...
CGCGGAAAGATCGTGGGGAAAATATACGGGTAACAGGCGCATTGCTCCGCAAAGCTGCTATATCCGTATTTTGTGGACAACGAAGCAGCGTTGTTCTCCCCGGAGTCCGGAAAAAAGGCAAGCCCTCCTTCATAAATTACAGTAACCGTTTATGATACTATGGGGAGGGGTCGGCATGTTTTTATCTCTTCTGCAATTTTTTGCCACAAAGTTTCTGGTTCTGGCGCTTCATCTGGAAAGCGGCAGCTTTCCGCGGCCCCTCTCTGCCCGGGAGGAAACCGAAGCCTTTTCCGCACTGCGTGCCGGTGACCCTGCCGCACGGGAAAAACTGATCCGGCACAATCTGCGTCTGGTGGCACACATCGTAAAAAAATACTACGCCCTGCCCGGCGATCAGGACGACCTTATTTCCATCGGCACCATCGGCCTGATGAAAGCAGTGGATACTTTCGACTCTGCCCGGCGGGCACGCTTTTCCACCTACGCCAGCCGGTGCATTGAAAATGAGATCCTCTCCCCAGCGCACTTTCAGATGGAAAAGAGAACCCACCTCTTTCGTGCAATGACGCATCTACGTCAAAATGGATTTTTTGGAGCCGAGAGAGCGGTTCTTTTTTTCTGCTTCAGAGGGTGTCATGTGAGGGTTGTGGTCTAACCCCTCTATACATCTTACAGGTAAGTTTGGCAGGCCCCCGCACCACCGTAGAGGCGCAGGCGTTCTACCGTATGTACCACTCTTACGCCGACATCCCGAATCCATGGGACCGTCTGCGTTGGTGCCGCTATGGTCTTGACCTGCTGCAAAAAGAGGTTGCCGCCATGGTGGGCATGGAGGAATGGCTCTATCGGGATCTGGAAAGCGGCGCATTTCACCGCAGCTTTACGCCGGAACTTGCGGACAAGCTCGCCGCCCTTTACGGCATCCCGGTGGAGGATATTCTGGACGACTACACCCTGTTTCTGCACCGGGGCGGCGGAGACTTCCTCCGCAGATACCGGGAGGCAAAAGGCTGGAACCGTCAGCAGCTTGCCGACCATGCAAAGGTCAGCCGGACAAGCATCCGCTGCTGGGAAAGTGGACAAAAGACCATCAGTCAGAAGTGCTTTTGCCATCTGGTGGAAAACCTTGGTTCCGATTTTCCATCTATGCTTCGTATGTGAGGTATGGCAATTTTTCTCCGGTCAAACGAAAAAGCTCGTCTGCAAGCCACGATATGTGGCAGCGCAGACGGGCTTTCGTTATGGAATCATTCTGTTTCAATTATTCTGATATTCGCTCTGACTTACATGGCGTTCCGTAAAACACGCAGTCGTTCTTCAAACGTTGCTTTCCATGCCGGATGCTCGGAGAATACGGTGTGCTCCACCTGACGGACTTGGTTCAGTCCGATGTTCCGCACCGCTTCCACTGCAGCATCTTTTTGGCTCAGATGGCGTTTTCCCACAGTCAGACAGTTTGCGCCTTCTGGCGTGTCGTACTGCTGAAACGCCCGGTTGAAGTCCATCAGGTCATGCAGACGGATGGGCTGATTGGTTTCGTTGTCTACCAGCAGACCCCAATTTTCCCAATGACGGTCGGTATTGCCCACCAGATAATCCAGAATGTTCATCATATAGTAGCCGGGAGCATCCAGCTCTAAGATCTTATCCAGCGTATTCCAATCACGTTTTGTGCAGTAGACGTCATAGGCTGCATAGGTCACAAGACTGTATCGCTGGGATGTCATGATTTTGCTGATAGAAACCGGCTCATTTTCAAACATCCCCTGCTCATACAGTACCTGATGGCAGTCAAAGCACCGGCAGATTTTGCTTGCCAGCACTTCACGTTCCACCGCTTCCCTGCCACCATCCTTGTAAAGATAGAAGCCATCCTCTTTTCGCACCCACGCCTTGGGGTACAAGCCGCCCGTAGACAGGTCATTTGCCAGAAGATGGGCGTTTGTCACCGTCATTTGGTGCCCCCGCAGCGCAATATCCACAAGCGCATTGCTTAAGGAGTGTGCAAAAAGGTTGATATCCTCGAATCGAATCTTCTCGTTTTCTTCTTTCACCCAGAACACATCCAGCAAAGACAGACAATGGTAGGATAATGCAATCTGTGCTCGTTCCCTGTCCGTAACACTCTGAGATGCACCGATACTGTTCAGGATTTCCTTGGCGTAGGTGCGATCCAACGTCAACATCCGGGAGGCGCACCAATAGTAAAAGTTCGTTACATTATTGATGCGCTCGTCAAAATCATCCGATTCCACCAGAACCAGATCATAGGGCATGAAATCCTCGAGGCAGACCCTGCATTCCCCTGTCGTGCTGAGTTGTGCCACACAGCTTTCCCGGTGCATGATCTCGTAAAACATGGTTTTCATCCCTCCCTGCGTTCTGTGTCTTGCTCTGTATTTATATTACCTTCTTTTTTCACGGAACACAAGAGCTTTTACTTTTCAAAAAGCTTTTTCTGCTGCTCCATCAGGACGGTTTCGATACGCTCTTTCAGCAAAAAGTGGAACTGTTTTGGGTAATATGCAGCGTCAAATAATTTCCAGCCATTTGTGATCCTCCGCCATTCTTCCCTGCGTCTTTTCAACAAGCAGAACCGGGTCATATTCCGGAACGCCAACAGCATCCAGATAGTAATCCAAGCCCTTTCGTGTTTTCGGAATGCATCGGTCTGCCAGAAAGGCCAGGAAGTCTTCCCATGAGGGCGTTTCGTTCACACCAAACGCAGTATCCAGTATTTCGTCAACTTTGTTTTCGATGCAGATCTGCTCCGCTGTAAAATCTGCCAAAATCACGGTACACAACGTATCTCCGTCATAATACCGATATTCTTTCAGCTGATGTCCTTTCTGTTCTGCATTTCTGCGGAACAGTTCCGAGTCTGTTGATGCAAGCGGTCGGACGGTGATTTTTTCACCGTCAAAAGAAAGTTCTACCCGGTTATCTTTCTGGATTCCCATCGCACGAAGCCACACTGCCGGGAGATTGACCGAATACTTTTCTGCATTCTTTCCTGCTGTTCCCCCGGCTTTTCTTCTCATAATTTTCACGCTGCGACGATTCATGCACTTCACCTTCCCTTGCAAAAAGAATACCATATTGGCCGCCAACAATCAATGATTTTTTTGTCAGCAAAATTCCAAAAACTTATGTAACACAAAAAGCCCCACGCTCAACACTGCCTCTGAATCTGACCGTCTCTGGTCGGAGCAGAAAAGCATATGTTGAGCGTGGGGCTTTGTTTATCGGCTCGGCTGCCAGCCGGGCTTTTGGTGTTCCTTGGGTTTGTAAGTTCCTTTGGTAGTATCGATCACCGCCTGCAGCAATTCGAGCTTCTGCCATGTGGGGCAGTTCAGACGGTCGATTTTTTCGATCACATAGTTGGCGTGGGCGGTTGCGACCCGTTTTCCGAGTTCGTCCCATCCCTCTTTCGTTTTGGGGTAATGTACCACCACTTCAATGGGGGCACTCTTTCGCATGGCTCACTCACCTCCGGTTACATCGCTATCACCTCATTTTTACGGGTTACTGGTTGTCCGCTATTCGCTGCGGTTTCCGCTCAGAACATTCAGAGCCAGACTGACCAGCAAAGCCATATCAATGCGGAGCATTTCAGCCTTGCTGGCATAGCCCATAAAGCGTTCGATGCGGAATTTATCGATCGTGAAGATCTGCTCCAGAAGAATCATGGACGGTTCTTCAAAGGCCGGGTTGGAATCCACCAGCACATGGGTGGGCTGGTTTTTCTTTTTTTCCGTCCGGGTGGTAACAGTTGCAACGATCAATGTAGGCGAATGACGGTTTCCAATGTTGTTCTGCAGAACTACCACAGGGCGTTTTCCGCCCTGTTCCGAGCCGATATGCGGCTCCATGTCTGCATAGTAGATGTCCCCTCTGAGATATCTCCAATTGTTCGGTAACATAAAAATCAACCTCCTTTTTATGTAAGAAACAGCCGCCGCAGACGGATACCACGACGGCTGTTGTTCAGGAGGTAGAACGAAATTGTCAGTTTTTCAACGGCAGGCTCATCTCACGGCTGGCACCGTTATAGATGCGAAGAATCTGCCGCATGTGGCGGTTTGCAGAACTGCCGGTGTCTTTCTGTGCCAGCTGCGTGATGGTTTTCGGATGTGTCCTTGCCAGCTGCTGCACCAGGCGCTCCCGGCTGTACTCGCCCTCGTATACGGAGATGAAGCGGGCCACACCCCGGATTACACCGGCAAGGTAGGAATCCACATTGCCCTTCCACGCCTCGTTGATGATGTGAAGCATCTCGACGTAGCGCTCACAGCCATACTGCTTGTACAGTTCGTATGCCGTTTCGATGCAGTAGATTTTCCAGGGTGCCCGGATGCCGTCATAGGCAAATTCCACACCGGCATTCGACGTGATCCCCACAAAGTAAAGTGCATCTGGGTTTTCGGCCACCAGATTTGCACGAAGACGTTCGCCCGCCGTCAGGCAGGTAGCATTGCCCGTCTGAATCGCAAACAGCGTTGCTTCGTCTTCTTTGGTAAGGCCATAGAAGACCTTGCAGCGAATCGTCACATCCTTGCCACCGTTGCAGGTTCGACGTGCTTCTACCGTGTTCTGCCCATCCAGAATGTAGCCATTCCATGTGATGATGGGATTCAGAAGACGACCCTCGGCAATGATGTTCTGCTCAAGCTGCTGGAGCTCCTCAAAACTCAGCGGCAAAATTTGAGCGGAAAACTCGGGGTCTATTTTGAGACTGCTTAGTTTCAGCATATTGTTCGCCTCCTTTGACAACAGTGTACCGGTTTCCGCAGCAAAAGTTTATGGACTCGTAGTCCAAGTTACCCACCCTCTTAGTCCATGCGTTGTATACAATGATGCAAAATAAAAAATCCGAGCCAATTCTACGATGCCATGGCATCGTATGAATCAGATCGGAGACTTGAAAGCGTTCGCAGAAAGATGCGAGGGAGTATGGAGTCAAAAATATGAAGCGTTTTGCGCCGGTGAGAACTGAAGAATATATAACCGGCAAACAGCACATCGTTCTCTCTGCACATCTCAATTGTAGCTTAGGTTTGGGCGTCTGTACAGCTCACTGGCTGTGAACCTTTCAGAACCAACACAATTGTAGACCAATTAAGCAAAGTCAATAGCACAGGTAGCCAATAAGAACGAAATCGAACGGTTTGAGTTCGGTATTCATCACTTATAGCCCTGCCATCGCTTACACCAAGTAAAGAACAAGGGCAGTGAAAGATGCCAAATTCGAATTTTTCGCATACCAAATAAGGCCCTGTGTTTGTTTCAGGGCTTGAATCTCTTAAAAACTTCAGGCTGCTTTTACAAATCCCTGTTCAACAGCATGCTGCTCTGGCGTTTTCAGTTCGAAGGGCTTCTGGTCACGCAAGACTGCAAAGACTATAAAGACCAGTTTGTGCATTGACGCTGCTTGAGCAACCTTTGCCGGTTTGTTTTTACATTTCTTTTCATAATAACTGAGCAGTACGGGGTTCGCTGCAGAGTCCTTTCCGCGCTTACAAATCGAATTAACCACTCCCATGTGAAGTGCAGCTCTTGCATAGGGAGAGCCACGTTTTGAGAGCTTGTTCTTTGTTCCTCTGAATGATCCGGATTGCCGCTCTGTTGGGTCTAAACCAAAATATGCTGCAAGCTGTTTCGGCTTTTTGAACAACGAGATATCTCCGATTTCTCCTAGTAAAAGGGCTGCCGAATGACTACCAATACCAGGGATGCTTTGCAGTAAAGAAACGTTATTTCGCATTTCTTTTATCTGAGCCAGCAAATTATCTATTGCGGTTTCTATTTGAAGCACACTCTCGGACAATGTACGAAGCATTTGAATGGTACACACAATGAGTGTCTCATCGGCACATGAATGAATCCCCCATGCCTGTGCTTTTTGTGCTGCGGAGATTAGCAATCCAGCTTTCTTTTTAGCAAAACTATAACCAGACTTGCTTGCAGAAGCAATCACTTCAACCAGTTCTGATTCTTCCTCCACAAGCAAAATGGTCGGCGTTGGAAAACGTACAAGCACAGCGCAAGAAGTGACGCCTCCCACATCGGAAAAGACCTTATCATAACCCGGAAAGGTCTGATCCAAAAGGGCTGTTAATCGGTTTTTATAACTCGAAACGTCGTTCAACAATTCCGCACGATGTCTGCAGAGCTGGCGTAGCGCACGCGTTGCCGTTTGAGGAATTTGGGAAGGACGCAATGTCTTTGTTCGATACATCATTGCCAGTTTGAAGGCATCCACACGATCGGTTTTCCTCTTTCTGATAGAGAAGTCCTTCATCGAATTGCTTTGAAGTGGATTCACCACGATCACGTCATATCCATGCTCTGAGAAAAATTGAAAGAGGATCAAATGGTAGTGTGAAGTGGACTCCATCACAATAACAGGCTTCCTGAAAAAAAGCCGCTCAGCCTTTTGGAGTAGGGCGTTCGCTCGATTTATCGATGTTTCGTCGTGATAAATCTTTTCTTGCGCAAAGATTTTGTTGTCTGGCGACAAAATGCACATATCACTGAATCGTTTGCTGACATCAATTCCAGCTACCGGACAATAACTCATATACACCTCTCCTTTCAGGGCAGTTTCGCTTCTTCGCAAAAGTAACAGGCGCGTTGTTGACACGGGTAACGGTTGTGCCGACCCAACCAATCAAAACATTGAATCTTTTACGAAGCGAACGGACGGTCTACGCTGTTAGTAATTCCTGAATGGAAACCAAGCAAGCAGTTTTGCCACTTTCAGCCCCAGTTAGTACTTCAATATTACTATGTTTTGGAAATCGGCACAACCATATAACCGTCTTTGATGAAACTGTTTTTGTTTCATCGATGACATTGTATCGGCAAGCAGGGCTTTTGTCTATACAAACGCCATTTTTGCGTTGCAAAATGCTTGTTGGGCTGTGCCCAATCCCCTTCATTCTGCACCGTTCCAATGCAGGCTGCGCGTTTTTTCAAAACGCTTCTATTTATATAAGGTAGAGTTTCAAGACAGTTGCGCTCTGCAATTTTGATGGAGACATCTCAAGCCAAACGAACAGCCAGCAACGGCCTCAACGGTAAGTGAGGTCATGATGCTGGCTGTTCTTCGTTCAGAACGGAAAACATTCGACATTTCCGCTGGTTCATGGTACACTACATCCAATCCATGCGAATCCGTTGGAGGTGATTGTGTTGCTTTCCCTGTACTTAGCTGTTCTTGACGATCAAAGCAAAGAAGAACAATTTATAGATGTATATAATACCTACAAACGGCTGGTCTACCATACCGCTTACAAAATTATGGGCGATTCGTATCTGGCAGAAGATGTACTGCAAGAGGTGTTTTTGTACGTTGCCAAAAATTTTTCTAAAATTCATCGAGAAAACTGTCACGAACTCGCTGCTTATCTCGTTAGTTGTAGTAGAAGCCGTGCATACGATATGCTTCGCAAGCAGCGAGAAGAACCGCTGGAGGAAGTCCCGGACGCACCAGATGACGCCCCGGTGCCGGATGATGCAGCAGTCAGCACCGATAACATCCAACACCTGACAAAACTGATTGGGCAGATGAAACCGATGTACCGTGATCCTCTGCGTCTTTTGGCAATGGGCTATACCAACCGGGAGATTGCCGAATCGCTTGGACTGACGGATGAAGTGGTTCGGATGCGGCTTTTCCGTGGAAGAAAACTATTGTGGAAGGAGCTGAACAGCCGTGAGTGAGCGGACAGAGATCTCTTTTGATGCAGCTTTGATGATGGCACTCCGTGCAGATGCACAGAAAGAACTGGACGAACTGCCAACTTCGGCACAGCTTAAAGAACGCTACCCGGATACTTCCCGATGGGATGCTCGCCTGAAAGCGGCGTTGCATAAACGCCACCCTGTGCTGAAACGAGTGCTTGTTGCGGCCCTGACGCTGGTAATTTTAACTCTCGGCGCGCTTGCAGTAAGTGCAGACTTCCGCAAGGCGGTCTATACGATGATTCAGAAGTTCCTGCCCATTGAGATGCAGCTGATGTATCAAGTGGACGGCGAACCGTTGGAACGATTACCGGATGGATACAGCGATCATTATGTGCCGGACGGCTTTGAAATGGACGATGCGCAGAAATTTGAACGAGCAGAAAACTTTTTACATGTTTACTCGTCAAAAGAAACAGAGGAAAGCTACACAGTCCGTTGCTCAATTATCCAGCCGGGGCAGCAGTCCCTATTTGATAATGAGCATACAGTGTACGAAACCGTAAAGGTCGGAGAAGCAGATGCAACTTTGGGAACGAGTGCAAGCGATAGCGGAGACACCGTTTATATTTTAAGCTGGGAGCAAGGAGGCCTTCAAACACGATTATGGGAAACATTTCACGAGATGAGATTATGAAAATTGCTGAAAATGTATTTTAATATGAAACTCCATGCTATTTGTTAGAATCAACAAATAACATGGAGATTCTTTGTATAAGCGTACAAACATAACGAAAAGCAGAGATTTTTTCAAAAAAGCTGTCACAAACATAAGGCGAGCTACGTTGACTAAGCAAAAGCTCCTATTAGGAGCAAAAGATTGGAGGTGTATTGTCTATTTATGATGAGAAAAAAAGAAAAAGTAATCACAATGACTGTGACCTTGATTTTGGTGGTCATACTGATTTGTATAAAAGTCACTCACTTTGTGATAATAGAACGTCCATTGAAACAATGCAGGATAGTATCAGCATACCATCTTACAGTAGACACTAATGGTGCTCAAATTGACCAGTCTTGGCTATTTGAAAAGGATGACCTGACATATATAGATATTGCCAAAACTTTTGAGCAGACATATTTTGTCACTGATTATGCTGGTGGTTCTGGTGATAGCGGTGCACTCAATGAACTCACGATAGCTTTTGGTGAAACAATGGACGGAATGCCAGATATTCGCATAACGGTTTCTGAAAATGGCTACATTCAAATCAATGGTAAAAGAGCATATCCGCTTTCTCTTAAATATGCAGGCAAGAGGCTTTACGTACATCTTTTGGGGTGCTTACAGGATGGAGCCGATCTGCAGCAATAAGAATGACTAAGCAGAAGTTCCTGTGGAAGGTAAATGCATAAAAGTTTGCATGGAGGTGATTCCGATGCAGGATAAAAGTGAATCTTAAAAATAAATAGCTATTATGATGGACGGAGCGAAACCATTACTGGAAACACCAGCAGATAATGTAAGGAGATTCTTTTATGAAAAATATTACTAGAAAAACTTTTTTGAAATCGGAAATAATCCTACCATTACATTTGCTCTAAATAAATGAGGCCGTCAATGAAAGCAAGGATTGTTCGTTATGGTTTTATAGGTGTCGTTGCAGTGCTTATAATTCTATGTGGAATGAAATTTAGCAATATATACAAAGATTACCAAAAGCTTCAATTCAACCAAGAACAGATCGATACACAAGTATCTGTTTTGATGTCCATGCTTTTTTCAGACTTGTACTATTCCGACCCCATTGATTTGGGCGAGACCAAAGAGCATGCAGATGAACTTAGCGTTTTGCTTCAAGTAACATCCTATGATGAAATTCCTCATTTTAACGATATTGCCAACAAATTGATTGAAATATCGAAGAATGTTGAGTCACGTCCGGCATTTAGTGAACAGACAATTGAACTGTTTCAAAGTTTTATTTACAATCTTGGAAAACCTCTTTCCGATGATATAGATACGTTGAGTACATCTCTATATGAATCGATAATGTCAGAGAGCGTTGAAGGATAGGACTATACTCTAAGTTGGGAATATCAGGGGATTACACATACCGTTATGGGAAACATTCCATACGATGAGATTATGAAAATTGCGGAAGGTATCCGTTAAGAAAGCTGGACACTTGTGAGAGTTCACAAATGTCTGGCTTTCTTTTTGTCTGAACTTACAAAGATGGAAAATTTGAAAAATTTTCTCCTGAAAATTGAAACGAAGCGAATGCGAATTGCGTTGATTATACAAAGGCTCTTGTTAGGAGCAAAAAAAAACGGAGGTGTATAAATGACTTTTTTAATTGTTTGTGTGGTGGCATCTATAATTTGGGGTGCTATCTTAATATGTAAAATAGTCGATGTGATACATATTACAGATGTTAATAAATTATCAGAATGTAAAATTATCCTTGTTGTTAGCATGAGTGGTCTAACTTTATCATGGTGGCTGTTTTTCATGGATTTAATAAATATTATAGGGTATTAAGTGAAGTTCATCTATAAAGAGTAGATTCTCTTAAACGGCCTCACTTATACTATGGCTAGGGCACTCGATGAGCACCTGTGTTTTACGGCGTAGCAACCAGATATTCTGAAATCCACTTGTTTTAAGTAAAATTCCCCACTTTAGGTTAAGAAAGGAGTTTGACAATGAAAAGATTCTTGGCTATAATTTTGACACTTTCTATTGCACTCTCTATTTCCATGAGTGTCTTTGCAGAGGGAAAGGCTACTGTAACCAGCGGAAAAATTTTAAGGCTCCCAGAGATTACTTCTAATGCTCCAATAAATATTCCTGTTGGTGATGCTGAATACATCGAAGATAGTAATGGAAAATTGATTAAGATTTCAGACCTTATGCATTTTTCAAACCAGCAAGAAGCCGATAACTATCTTGCTCAGTTGAGCAAGCAGCTTTCTAAGACGGTTCAATACAATCCCCAAATTTCCACTGCAACTCGCTCGACACATGGCGATGCATTGGTTGCATCTAAAGGAGTAAGCACTGGCACTATTGAATTAAGAGTGGCATATTCAACATCTGGAGATTCTAATACCGGAACAATAACTCAAGCAAATGCATATACAACATTTACTGGCTTTACCTTAGGGTTTGACTGGAAGGAGGAAGTCTGTTATGCGGATATTACATCCTCTGGAAAAGATATTTATGCAATGGCTTCCGGAGAGTTGGAATATTATTTTTTGATAGATGGACTAATTCAGCTTGGGCGCAAAGCGGTCTCTCTTGACGGATACTGTTTTGTCATCCATTAACACTTCTTCTTGATCCTTTCAAATGGAGAGCACAGTATGATCGATATTGTTTGGCAAATAGTTAATGTAGTGGCTTTATTCGGCTGGTTATTAGGTGGAGTGGCACTGTTGATTGTTTTGCTGAAAAAACTATTCAAAAAATAAGCAGTAGCTATTCGCTCGCTTTCGTGGTGCGACGGTATTCAGCCATCAATAATCAAAGCGGTCGTCCATTTCTGTATCACCGTACAGCTGTTCAACTGCACCTATCGTTCTAAAGATGAAGCCCAGCGATTGTGTGAAGATTGGCTCGTAACGCAGGATTGCTGCTACATAAACTAAAAAATCCGCCGAGGACTCCTCCCGAAAAAACGGGAAGAATCCTCGGCGGATTTCGTTTATCGTGTTGGCTCTTTTTCGGCTGTGTTTTTTTCCTCTGCGAAAAACATCTCTACATTTTTCTGAGCTTTCATCAACTCCTGCATCTCATCTCGTGCCTTCCGGTAGTCTGGGTATGCTTCTTTCTTCTTTTTCAGAAGTTCAGCGTATTCGATGCTCAAGTCCTTAGCCTTTGGCAGCTTTTTCAATCCAGCTTCATCAAAAACAGCTTTTGCAGCCTTATGCAGGGTGATTTCTTCCCGATGGGCATCCAGAAAGCTCTTACTGTACCCGGCTTTGCGGTAGGCATCATAGACCGGACGTGTCCGGGCATAATTAACGATGTGCGTCCTCAGAACAGCAATCTCGGTCATGCGCGCTTCTGCAGCTTTAATGGAATCGCCCAACTCGTGATAGCGAGCAGTTGCTGCATTCACACGTTCCTGCATTTCTTTAATGCTGCCGATTTTATGCTCCTGTAAGAAAATCAGCGTCTTGGACATTTCTTTCAGATTATATCGCTTTGCCCAGCGAGCATACCCCATGCTCTTTCCCTCGGCCAGCTTTGCCTGAATGTCCACCAGCATCTGAAACTTTTGTTCCGGTACGATGCGCTTCTGCTTCTGCCGGGGATGGTGTTCGGCTTCCCCAGAGATGACAGTTTTCAGTTCTTCTTCACTATATCCTGCGCCCAAAGTGCGGAACCGGATGAATCGCTTCTGCCGTGCGCCTTTGACGGAGGTGTATTTTCCACGCTTGACCTCATAACCCTGCTGCTCCAGTCCTTGCAGAAAATCTTCGTAGTCTTTGGGTTTTTCCGCCAGAATGTTGTCGATCACGCCGCATAGACAGTCACGATTGCTTTCTTTGGGCGGATAAAGTGTGCGCTTCTGCCGCTCCCGATAGGGTTTTATCTCAATGACGGAAAGCTGATGCTCTAAGCAGATCAGATCGCTCAACCGTTGCACAGCCAGCCCGGACAATAAAAAATCCCGGAATTTCCGGGTGCTGTCCAACGCAGTGGAGTTGTAGATAATGTGATTATGAATGTGTTCCCGGTCCGTGTGGGTTGCAACGATAAACGCATACTTGCCTTTGGTGAAACGCATTGCCAGTTCGTAGCCCACCTTGTTGGCTTCTTCGGCGGTGATCTCGCCGGGTTTGAACGACTGCCGGATCTGATAGGCAATCACGTCACTTTTTTGTCTGCGCCCAGTGACAAGTTCATACTGCCGTTTGGACAGCATAAATTCTTCATCCACGGTCAGGGGACTGCATTCGTAACTGCTGACCAGTTCGCCCTGCTGTGTCTTGTCCGGGTTCTGGGCGTAATCCGTGCGGCTTTTCAGGCAGGCCGCAACGGATTTCCCCTTGTTTTTGTGCAGCGCAATCAAGCGTGTTGCAGCCAGTTCTACCACCTCCCGGCAAAAAGAAAATGCCGCACAATGGCGGCATAAAAATTTTATAATTCTGCAATCCAACCGCTGAGCCATTCTACGGCTTCCACAATGACCGTTCCGGCGGTGAGGAGCAGGAAGCAGCCAAACTCCGCCACCAGCAAGATCAAAAACTGCATCCACTCCCGGCAGTACAGCGTATAAAGACCGCAGCCGAAAATATACAGCATGGGCAGCGCCAGCACAAACGCCGACAGGTTCAGCGTCCATTTCAGCATCAGCGCAAGGAAAGCAGTAATCAGCCAAAACGGGAAAACGATCATCTTAAAAACGAACCTCATATCCAGCACCTGCCTTTCTTTCGTCCCTATTATAAAGGTGTCAACCCCTGCGTTGCAAGGATGTCAACCCGTATGTACCCCGCAGCCCTCCAACTGCGGGGAAAATTTTAGAGTTCTGCCAGCCGGGAAAGGATCTGCCGACCAATCTCAATCAGCTCATCCAGCCGGGTGCGCAAGTCCTCTAGGTCTGCGGC
>ENA-OOYV01001548-OOYV01001548.1-human-gut-metagenome-genome-assembly--contig:-NODE-1548-length-13254-cov-3.221911_pt1 | contig 13254 bp, 12 predicted proteins | sample MGYA00241704_ERZ501380 | MGnify/ENA primary metagenome ERZ501380 (study PRJEB25962, sample SAMEA2042984) | human gut metagenome | biome: human gut; feature: human-associated habitat; material: faeces...
GTCATTAACCCATTATTATTTATACTTGCATACGGCAGAAGTCCTCCCACGGGCCCCTCGTGGGGAAAAATTATGCTTCTGAAAGATAGCTTGGCAATTCATCTACCTTTGTCAGCTCTTTAGAGAATCCTACACCATTTGTCGCTACTTCTGAAATACGACCATCATTTCCAAGTAATCCAATCCACAATTCATATATAGACCCATTTTTACCTATATAGAACTTAATATTTCCATAGACATCAGAACCATTTATAATAGCTTTTTTAAGAGAACCACCTCTCCAGTCTACTGCATAAATTGCCCCGTCGTTTGACATTGGTGAGCTGGCCGCTATAATAGCAGAATAATGTGTATACCAGTTGTCGGTTTCAGCTAATTTTATATACCCTTTTTGATTTAATGCTCGACCAGTTTTAAGGTACTGATTGATTGTCATTAACCCATTATTATTTATACTTGCATACGGCAGAAGTCCTCCCACGGTGATATTTTTGTTTTTACTTATTTCGAGCTATCTTCGAGCGAAAAATGCAAAAAATTCGTTATCGGCTCGTCTACAATCGTAAAAAAACGCTCAACGCACAAGGGTGTGCATTGGTTCAGGTGGAAGCAAAACTAAATCAACGTAATATCTACCTGACTACTAATGTTTATTTGCGGCCAGACCATTGGGATAAGTCAAACTCTCAGGTAGTTAATCACCCTCATGCTACAGATCTTAACACTATGCTGTTTGAATTTATTATCCATCTTCAGAGTGTTGAACTTAGCTTTTGGAAAAGAGGTATTCAACCTACACTTTCCCTGCTAAAGGATTCAATAAAGAGGGATGCGCCTGTATCCGTCACGTTCCCTGTGTTCGCAAAAGAATACGTTAATCACTCAGATAGACGTCAAAGCACGAAAGATAATCTGATAACGACTATCAATGTCCTGAAAGAATTCAGGCCTGGACTTGATTTCAAAGATATCACGTATACATTTCTGAAGGATTTTGAGAACTATCTAAGAGAGAAAGGGAACGGAGTTAATACGGTGGCCAAACATCTTCGCCAGCTTCGTACGCTGGTTAATGAGGCTATCAATCAGGGGTACATTCACGCAGACGCTTACCCATTCCGCAAGTTTAAAATTAAACAAGAACGAGGCCGGCACGAGTTCCTGACTCCGGACGAGCTGCGCAAACTGGAGAACCTGGAAGTGCATGACCAGAAGATACGTCACGTGCTCGATGCATTCCTATTCTGTTGCTACGTAGGGTTGCGCTTCTCCGACTTTTGCCAGCTTACACCAGCTAATTTTATCCGTGTGAACGGTAAACGCTGGCTGCACTTCAAGTCGATTAAGACTGGCATAGAACTTAGATTGCCACTTCATCTACTTTTCGAAGGCAAGGCATTGTCCATTCTGGACCGCTACAACATTGAAGAATTTGCCAGCCTGGGGTGCAACTCGGATGTGAACAAATACCTCGCACAGATAGCCGGAATGGCACGTATAAAGAAGCACATAACGTACCATACGGCCCGGCATACATGTGCGACCTTACTCATCCATCAGGGAGTTCCGATAACGACAGTTCAGAAATTGCTCGGCCATACGTCTGTCAAGACAACACAGATTTATTCGGAGGTTTTAAGCGACACAATTATCCGTGATCTGAAGTCTGTTCGTAGACGTATAAGGGCTTAAATTTTATGCTGTTAAAGTAGAGTTAGTACATTCTGGGTATATTTTATAGAATATACCCGGAATATACTTATCCCTTCGATGTCTATACTACTATACGCATAAATTCACATAGGATTCTTTGTGCATCAGCAATAGCTTTAACACTTTGTGACTTTTCTTCATAATAACATAGTGCGCTGGCAGCTTCGGAAAGTCCTTCAATGATATCTAATATTTCTTCTTCATTATACTGTATTCTTTTTATGATATCTACGATATTAAGGGAATCTATATTTATTGTCTTTTCCATATTATTTCTTTTATTGATGTTGAGTCGAGTGCGTAACATCATCAAAATTATATCAAAAATCCCCCTCATAACTTTTTATGATTTCATTAGCTTTTTGGATGTCGTGTGGAGTGTAGGTGTCTGTCATGAGAATACTGCTATGCCGTGCCTGATCACGCACGCTTAGTACATCCTGGTGACGTAACATATCAGTGATACCGGTGTCCTTCAGACTGTAGAATTTATAAGTATCTGGCAAGTTCAAATCTTTCCGGACATACCTCGCCCAGAAGTCGCGGAATATTTTTTCTGATACCTTTTTCTTTCCTGGTATAAATCCTTCTGAGAATAAATAATAGTTGGATGGGGAAGAGAATATGTCAAGGTCGAGCATGAGGTGTATGACCTTAACTGGTAAGGTTATGGTTCCGTCTTTCTTGTTTTTAGAAATGGTATCTTCAATGTATATTGTCTGTTTGGCCAGATTGATATTCCCGATCTTGAGTCTGGCCATTTCTGCCGGTCGAATGAAACAGTAATATAGAATGTAGCTGGCAAGTAAAAAGTGTTTGTTCTTTTGCTCGAGATAATCGTGTATCATGTTCAGATGGTGTGGCTCGATAGTTTTCCTTTTTTTCTTCTTGGCCCCACGTCCTAATACAGACAACCCTTCTGTGGGTATAGTCTTAAGAAAGTTCTTTTGGCAGCACCAGTGCCCGAATTGTCGAAGGAATCCGAGGTAATTATCATGTGTGAATGCGGTGTTGTCTCGATTTATGTAAATCTCATCCAGGAATTGAACGCAAAAATCCTTGTCGAATTGATAGATGTAGGTTATGGGGATTAATTTTGCATCGTTCCAGTCCATCATGTTCTTCAGATAAGATGCGAGAGATTTGTGTGTCTCATAGCGGTATGTTCCATCCTTCAGCAGCTTATCAATATATTGCCGGTATTTTTCGCAGCAATCACGGAATAGCATATACGCTGTGCCGTTTTCTTTTTCTATCCAGGGGTTCCATCCCATGATTAGTTTTTCAGTAAGTCTCTTGATCAGGTCGTTTGCGTACTTTCTACGCTGTTTCGGTTCGATGGCATTCAGCTTTATTCTCTTACGCTTCATCCGACCTTCAGCCGGATCGTACGCATTAAAACTGATATAGGTTTCACGGCCACAATGGAGTGTTGGTGGCGTGTAGCTCTTGATTTTTTCGAGTGTTGACATTTTTTTTAACGAGAATTAAGTCGATAATTCCCGCTAAACAGTGAATGATAGATGCGAATACATTGTGCTTCTGTCCCGATATTGTCCCGGCACTTTAAAAGCAAATAAGGTAACTGCTTGATAAAAAAGCAGTTACCTTATTCTCAGTCGGGGTGACTGGATTCGAACCAGCGACCACACGCCCCCCAGACGCGTACTCTAACCGGGCTGAGCTACACCCCGAATTGCGGATGCAAAGGTAGTGCTTTATTCGGAATAAGCAAACTTTTTCCGCAATTATTTCATCTAATTTTAAAATTCAATTTGACTGTCAGGAAAAGGCTCGTTGGGTTACAAGGGACTTATCCCATTGTTTCTCGATAAAAATCCAGCAGTTCGTAGATTTCTTCCTGTGAGGCGGTCTGATTGATTCGGATATCCCCAATTCCTCCCAGCAGGGTAAAGTTGATTACACCGGAAGCCACATTTTTCTTGTCATGCTTCATCAGGTCGTAGAGAGTATCATAATCATCGCAGGTGAAGTACAGGCTGCCATAGTTTTCTTTAATGAACTGGATGGTAGTGCGTAATGCTTCTTTGGGGAAGCCGCAACGGAGGTGGGAAAGATAGAGTTCGCAAACCATTCCCCAGGCTACGGCATAACCATGAAGCACTGGATGTTCCGTCTTTAGGGAAAAGCTTTCGAAAGCATGCCCGATGGTATGTCCGAAATTCAAGGCTTTCCGTATGTTTTGTTCATAAGGGTCTTTTTCCACGATGTCTTCTTTCACTTGTACGGACTCTCCGATGAGGTTTTGCAGCTGGGAGTAGTCGATGTGGTTCAAGTCGAATTTGAGCAATTCGCTCCAGTGTGCCTGGTTGCTGATGAGGCCATGTTTCAGCATTTCCCCGTAACCGGAAAGCAGATTCTGTGGGTCAAGAGTCTTGAGAAATTCGCTGTCAATCAATACTTGGTCGGCCGGGTAGAAAGAGCCGATTTCATTCTTCAGGTCGTTGAAGTTGATGCCCGTCTTACCGCCTACGGCTGCATCGACCATGGAAAGCAGGGTGGTCGGGATATTGATGCAGGCAATGCCTCGCTTGAAAGTGGCTGCGGCAAAGCCTCCTAAGTCGGTCACCATTCCACCTCCCAGGTTAATCAGGAGAGTATGGCGTGTGGCTCCCCGGCTGCTGAGCTGGTTCCATACGTAGGCCAGCGTTTCTAAATTTTTATGTATATCTTCCGGACCGATGACAATCTGTTCAGCCTCTTTCAGGCAGGGAATGTCTTGCAGTAGGGGAAGGCAGAAACGGCAGGTATGTTCATCGGTAAGGATAAAAATCTTGTCGTATGAATGGGCGGATATCTTCTGGCTGAGTTCCGCGGTAAAATTTTGGCAAATGATAACTTCCTGTTTGCTCATAAGTGTATTTGTTTTAGCCGCAAATTTAGAAAAAAAGTTAGAAGATGTCGGATATTGCCTTATAATTAAGTATTTTTGTGCCAATAAAAATAAATTAAGTTATGAAAGGAATTTTACCGGCCTCGTGCCGTTTGTTAGGGTATGTATTGCTGTTGCTGGCGGTATTTGTACCTTTATTGATGTATATGTTCGGGCAGGTAGACGATGGAAATCTGCTGTATGTGAAACTGGGAATGAAACTGGTGATTTGGATTTCACTGTTCATGATTTTTCTGGCCCGGATGAAAGATGAAGAAGAAGAGGGAGCTTCCATTCGCCGGAAAGCGATGGTAATTTCGCTTTATCTGTGGGGAATTTATTATGTAGTAATGCTGGTTAAGTCGGCGTACGATGGAAATTTGCAGGAGGCAGATAACTCCGTAGGTATTGTATATATGGTAATCAATGTGTTCTGCAAGGAATTTTTGATGCAGAAAGCGAGAATAGAGAAGAATTTCAGACGAAAATAAATAAAAAAAGAAGATAGAGGGTTAAACCTTTTTCCATGATGATTGTCAAAGGTACAATTAATCAATGGAAGAAAAAGAAAAGGCAATGAAAAGGTTTTTATTGGGATTGCTGCTGATGGTTGGGGTAGCCATCTCTGCTTTTGCACAAAGTGGGGGCAGCCGAGGTTCCGTTTCGGGAACGGTAATAGACAAGGGAGACAATTCGCCTGTGATTCAGGCTACCGTGCAACTCCTTTCAGTGAAGGACAGCTCGATGGTAGTGGGAAATGTGACGGACTTGAACGGCCATTTCTCTTTATCAGTACGTCCGGGTAAGTATTTGTTGAAAATTTCATACATTGGTTATTCGCCTTATTTCAAGCAAATAGTTTTGTCCAGGAACAATCTGAGAGCGAATGTGGGTAAAGTGCCATTGGAGGCAGATGCCATTATGCTGGCAGAGGCGGTGGTAGTGGCAGAAGCTCCGGAAGTGACGGCTGCAGAAGATACGTTGGTGTATAACAGCTCTGCATATCGTGTGCCGGAGGGCTCCGCTTTGGAGGAACTGGTGAAGAAACTGCCGGGAGCCGAGGTGGATGAGAACGGCAAGATTACCATCAACGGTAAGGAAATCAAGAAAATCATGATTGACGGAAAAGAATTCTTTGCGGACGATCCGAATATCGCCATGAAGAATCTGCCGGTGAATATCATTGATAAGGTACGTGCATACGACAAACAGTCAGATTTGGCTCGGGTGACAGGTATTGATGATGGAGAGGAAGAAACCGTGCTCGACTTGAGCGTGAAACCGGGAATGAACAAAGGCTGGTTTGGTAATGTGGACTTGGCCGCCGGAACAAAGGACCGTTATAGTGGCAAGGTGATGTTGAACCGTTTTGTGGGGAACAATCAGTTTACTGTCATCGGTTCTATGAACAATGTGAACGACAATGGTTATCCTGGTGGTGGAGGCGGTTTCCGCTGGGGTGGACAAAATGGATTGACCAGTATCAAGATGGGTGGTTTTAACTTTAGTACTCAGAGTGAAAAACTGGAAACCGGTGGTAGTGTAAATTATAATTATAAGGATGCGGATATCATCAGCAAGCAGGCTTCGGAAACATTCGTTTCTTCTGCAAGCAGTTCGTTCAAAAATGCGTTGACGTCTAACCGGAACAAAACCACTTCGTTGACAGCTGATTTCCGCATTGAATGGAAACCGGATACCATGACCACGGTAATCGTTCGTCCGCGTCTGACTTACGGAAAAGACAATAATGGAAGTGGCACCCATTCATATACCTTCAATCAGGATCCGGGATATTCTACCGATGAGATTCTGAATGCGGGGGATAACTTGTCTGAACTGATTCCGGAAGAGAATATTGTCAATACGATTCTCCGTAACAGCCTGCAAAAGGGTAGTGATTTCAATGTGGGAGGTTCGGCCATGATTAACCGCCGCTTAGGAAAGGCAGGCCGTAACATTACTTTCCGTGGTACTTATAATTATACGAACAGCTCGAGCGAACAGTTCTCTGAATCTAAAACAGAATATTTCCAGAAAACGGAAGCGGATCTTACGGAAGCAGACCTGCAGGAGATTTTGAACCGTTATATCACTACTCCGACTTTGAACTACAATTACGGTACACGCTTTACGTATAGTGAACCTATTTTCAAGGGTGGTTTCTTGCAGTTCAGCTATAATTTCCAGTACAAGCGTTCGAAGAGTGACAATTCAACTTATACGATGCCTGAAGACTGGGTTATTAGCCAGGGATTCGGAGGTGATTACATGGGAGAACTGGATACGCAGAATAGTAAGAGTGCCCAATATACATACTACAATCATCAGGCAGATATTTCATTGCGATGGATTCGTGAGAAGATGCGTTTGAATGTGGGAGCTTCTTTCCAGCCGCAGAAATCAAAATTGACTTACAAGAAAGATCAGCTGGATACCGCTACAGTACGTCGCGTCTTCAATTTTACTCCGACGTTTGATTTCCGTTATAATTTTTCGAAGACGAGCCAGTTGCGAATCACCTATCGTGGAAGAAGCTCTCAGCCGAGCATGACCGATTTGCTTCCGGTTGAAGATACTACCGACCCGTTGAATATCCGTCGAGGAAATCCGGGGTTGAAGCCGGCGTTTACAAATACTTTCATGGCTTTCTATAATACTTTCAATACGAAAACGCAGCGGGGTATTATGACGCATTTCCGCTTTGAGAATGTGATGAACAGTATTAGTAACCGAAGCGTTTATGACCAGTCGACAGGTGGAACGATTACCCAGCCGGACAACATTAACGGAAACTGGAATTTGTTTGGTATTTTAGGGTCGAATACGGCTTTGAGAAACAAGAAATATACCATCAACACGTTTACCATGGCTCGCTATAACAACATCGTAAGTTATATGAGCGATATGCAGTCACAGGGACTTTCAGACAAGAACAAGACTCGTCAGTTGTCATTGAGTGAACGTTTGAGAGGTACTTACCGGAATGACTGGTGGGAATTTTCATTGAATGGTTCTTTGGCTTATACGCACTCACGAAACAGCTTTAAGGAGGAAAACAACATGGATACTTACCAGTTCTCTTACGGTGCCAGTACGAATGTCCGCTTGCCGTGGAACATGTCACTTGCTACAGATATTTCACAGAACTCACGTCGTGGATATGCGGATGCAAGTATGAACCGTGATGAGTTGATTTGGAACGCACAGATTTCACAGGACTTCCTGAAGGGAAATGCTGCTACGGTCAGCATCCAGTTCTATGATATCCTGCGTAATCAGAGTAATATTAGCCGTGTCATCAGTGCTGCTATGCGAAGTGATACAGAATACAATGCTATTTACAGTTACTGTATGATTCACTTTATTTACCGCCTGAATCTGTTTGGCGGTAAAGGTGCCGGTCCTCGTATGGGAGGTCCTGGATTTGGACCAGGTCATGGTCCGGGTCCCCGCAGATTCTAAGAAAAGTTGGAAATGCCGCAAAAGAGAAGTCTCACTTTTGCGGCATTTTTTTGGCCTTTTTTCAAATAACTTGTATTTTTGTTAAAAACCAAAGCCTGAATGGATATAGCAGTCTGGAATAGTATCTTTGTGGCCGCAGCCTATTTCCTCTATTTTGCAGTGATACTGACGACCATCTTTGTCGTGATTCTTGATAACCGTAGTCCGGTAAAGACCATGGCATGGATTCTGGTGCTTTTCTTTCTTCCGCTTGCCGGATTGATTCTCTATATATTCTTCGGACGGAGTACGCGCAAGGAACGGTTGATAAGCCGGAAAGGATATGCACGCTTAAGTAAGCGTCCCATGGCAGCCTATCAGGCACAGTTATCGGTAGGAGGTGAGCATGGAAAACAGCGGCTGATGGATTTTTTCAACCGGGTCAATAACGCCTTGCCTTTTGCCGGAAATAAGGTAACGGTGTACACGGATGCTGTATCTATGTTGTCTGATTTGTTGAAAGCCATTCACCAGGCACAACATCACATTCACATGGAATTTTATATTTTTGAAGACGATGCAGTGGGCAGATTGGTTCGTGATGCCTTAATCGACCGTGCTCGTGCGGGAATAAAGGTACGGGTACTGTACGATGATGTGGGTTGCTGGAAAGTGCCGCATGATTTCTATGAGCAAATGCTTTGTGAGGGTATTGAAGCTCTCTCGTTCTTGAAGGTTCGCTTCCCTCAGTTTACCAGTAAGGTGAACTATCGGAATCATCGCAAGATTGTGGTAGTAGATGGGAACGTAGGTTTTATTGGAGGCATGAATCTGGCCGAACGTTATGTGAAGGGATTGGGAAAAGGAGTGTGGAGAGATACGCATGTGCGCTTGGAGGGGAAAGCTGTATATGGACTTCAGACGGCTTTCCTGACCGACTGGTATGCCATTGACCGTACCTTACTGACCTCTGAAGCCTATTTCCCGAAGATTCCAGTTCAGGGCAGGGTATTGGCGCAGATTGTGACTTCCGACCCGGTGGGAGAGTGGCGTGACATCATGCAGGGATTGATGATGGCGATCTGTGGTGCCAGAAGGTATTTCTATGTGCAGACCCCTTATTTCCTACCCAGTGAGGAGATTATGGCGGCTTTGCAGACGGCGGCCCTGGCAGGCGTGGATGTACGGATTATGTTGCCTAAGAGAGGGGATTCGTGGTTAATTCACAAAGGGTCATTGTCTTATTTGTCGGAAATGATGAAGGCTGGTGTCAAGATTTATTTGTATAAGAAAGGTTTCCTGCATTCCAAACTCATGGTATGTGATGATGTGCTTTCCACGGTAGGATCAACCAATATGGACTTTCGCAGCTTTGAACATAATTTTGAAGCCAATGCCTTCTTTTATGATAAAGAGACGGCACTGGCTTTACGTGAGATTTTCTTGGCCGATCAGAAGGATTGCATCTTACTTTCGGCCAGGGTTTGGGAAAAGCGTTCCTGGAAAAATAAGGTTACAGAGTCGGTTGTTCGTCTGTTTGCTCCTTTGCTCTGAAAAAAGAGAAATTGACGCTGCCGTAGTGACGGTGCTCAAAGAAGCAGGGATGTTGTTCAAAACTGAGATTCTTGCCATGCTCCAATACAAAAATTCCTTCAGGTTTCAGCAGGTTGTACTGAAAAATCAGGTCAGGAATGCGGGCCAGGTTCTCCAGGGCATACGGAGGGTCGGCAAAGATAAAGTCGAACTGCATGCCGCATTTCTCAATGTATTTGAATACATCGGCTCTTAACGGGAGGCATTTGTCTGTCTTGACTTCTTTCATGACCTTGCAGATAAAGGCGTGATGCTGTGGGTCTTTTTCCACAGATATCACTTGGTCACAGCCCCTGGATACCAGTTCGATGCTGATGCTTCCGGTTCCGGAAAACAGGTCAAGGGCAGTCACTCCGTCTTCAAAATCAATGTAGTTGTTGAGTACGTTGAACAGGTTCTCTTTGGCAAAGTCCGTGGTCGGGCGTGCCTTGAATGTGTGGGGGACGTCGAAACGTCTTCGTTTGTATATTCCGCTTATTACTCGCATGAAGTTAAAGATAGCATGTCAAATGGAATCTGCTTGATGAGACTAAGGGTCAGATTGTTGAATTCCATTTGTGGATTAATGATATAAAGTTTTCGTATGTATTTCCGCAATACAAGAAGTAATTCTTCCCACTGGTCTGCTTGTGTATTGCTGTGGATGTATAAAGCATCTTTTTCCTGGTCAAATCCGGCTTGTTGCCACACATTGAGCAAATAGTAGCATGAGTCGTGCAGACTGGAGGTGGGATATGAGTTCAGTAAGGTCAGTTGTTCCTTTTCAAATCCAATCACTTCCATGCTTTCCGGGTGGAGAATGGCAAACAATTTCCGTCCTTCATTCTGCTTGCATTTATGTGAGAAGAATTCCGTGAGTGGACTGACGGAAGCAAATAGGCGTGCATTGGGAAAATGTTCTGTCAGAAATAGATGAGTCAGCTTATCCAGTCCAAAAAGAATCACCACATTGCTTTTACCCAAGATATTGCAGAGTATCACCTCATTGCTTTGAGGTGGAAGATTCTGATAGAATAAAAGTTCCGTCTGTTCGTCTTCATATAATTCCAATGGAACAGTCGTGTAGCGGGAGGTATGAATCAAGATGTTGACTTGCTTGAAAGAGTGTTTCAATTCTTCTGTTTCCGTCAGATAGGCTTTCACATTGGCCGCCATAGAACGTTGTGTGTTGACAGGTGAAGAACTGAAATAAGCTTCACTCTCGTGCTGAGGGTGATAGATAGAAAAAGAAAATCCATCCGTACTAAGACGGATGGATAATATATATTGTTCTGATTTATTAAAATCAATGGGTTGGGCCATAAATTATTCCCAGTTTCCAGCGTTGTTATTCGGCTGTTCGATGTCACCAACTTTCAGACCGCAGTATTTACCCAATTTAGTCTGCATATCTTTCAAGTTAATCAGTTCCTGTTCGTTCAGACCTTTCAAATATACATCGTAAGATACCTGTGCCTGGAACAAGTTCAGAGGAGCACCAGATTTAGTAGTATCCTGACGGACAGCCATTTCAAATTTAGCACCGTTTCCATAAGGAACATAAGCCAAAGAGTCAGGATTGAATCCTTTTTCAAAGATCGTATCCATTACGGCTACCCACATGGTATCACGACGGAAGTTCTGCAGGCCTTCTTTTTCTACTTCACTCCAGTTACCAGTCTTTTTGGCTTTATTAATCAATTCCATGGCTTTCTTTTCAGTCATACCATTGTTCAACTGGTCATCAGTCAATGAACCCACTTTCATGATGAACGGAAGTTTTGCAGTCTTAACGAAAGCAATCAAGCTATCGAAGTTAGCTGTATAGGCTCCATTGTGAACTGAACGATATTCCTGCTGAGCTTTACGGATATCAATCAGACGGGCAATAATTGCTTTTTCTCTGACTTTCTTTTCATTGTCGAAGTTGATAGGGCCCATAATACTGCCGTAGCATATATATACCAAGCAGATAACACAGATGGCCAACACAAGATTAATAACTGTTTTCATGATAATATTGTTTTTTTAGTTTATATTCGTAGCGCAAAAATAAATAATTTACTTGAACCACGTCAATCTTAGGTAAACTTTTTATACGGCTTTATGTTAAATAATGATTTATCGCAGCAAATTAAGCGAAATTTTTCCTATAAACCAACAGAAGAGCAGGAAAATGCGGTGAAAAGTTTTGCAGATTTCATGCTATCAGCCTCTGAAGATGCCGTTTTTCTGATGAAAGGGTATGCGGGGACGGGGAAAACCACATTGACGGCCGCGTTGGTACAGACGCTCGACCAGCTGCAGTGGAAAGTAGTGTTGCTGGCACCTACAGGAAGAGCTGCGAAAGTTTTCTCTTCTTATGCGGGGCATCCGGCTTATACGATACATAAGAAGATATACCGCCAAAAGGTGTTTTCCAACGAAACCGATAACTTTGTGGCTAACCAGAACTTGCATCGCCATACATTGTTTGTGGTAGATGAAGCTTCCATGATTTCGAATGAAGGGCTGTCTGGAGAGCATTTTGGCAGTGGTCGTTTGCTGGATGATTTGGTGCAGTATGTATATAATGGTATGGGATGCCGCCTGATGCTGGTGGGGGATACAGCACAGCTGCCTCCAATAGGGGAGGAAGAAAGTCCGGCTCTTTCAGCAGCCATGTTGCAGGGATATGGACTGAATGTGACAGAATGTGTACTTACAGAGGTGGTGCGTCAGAGAGAAGCATCGGGTATCTTATGGAACGCTACTGCATTGCGGGCACATATCGTGGAAGAGGATTTCTTTGAGTATCCGCGCATTCGTTTCGATGGATTCCCGGATATTTGTCGTGTACCGGGGGATGAACTGATTGAAGCCATCAATGATTGTTATGATCATGTCGGTTTGGATGAGACCATTATCATTTGTCGTTCCAACAAACGCGCTTCCTTATATAATAAAGGAATACGGAACAGTATTCTGTTTAGGGAGGATGAGTTGAATAGCGGAGATGTGTTGATGATTGCCAAGAACAATTATTTCTGGGGAACCGATTGTAAGGAACTTGATTTTATTGCCAATGGTGATGTGGCAGTAGTACGTCGGGTACGTCGTATTCGAGAGATGTATGGATTCCGTTTTGCCGATGTGTTGCTGTCCTTTCCTGATTATGGAGACTTGGAGCTGGAAACGAAAATCTTGTTGGATACGCTGCATTCAGAATCTCCTTCTCTTTCGAAAGAAGAAAACGACCGGTTGTTTTATGCTATCCTGGAAGACTATGCCGATTTGCCAACGAAGCGGGAACGGATGAAAAAAATGAAAGAAGATCCCTATTACAATGCGTTGCAAGTGAAGTATGCGTATGCAGTGACTTGTCATAAAGCTCAAGGCGGGCAATGGAAACGGGTGTTTCTGGATCAGGGATACCTGACGGAAGAGATGCTTTCATCCGATTATTTCCGCTGGCTTTATACTGCTTTTACCCGGGCGACTGAAAAATTGTATTTAGTGAACTGGCCGGCAGCACAAACAGAAGAATAGGAAAGAGGGTGTGTCAAAATGCATACCCTCTTTTTTTATGACAACGCCCCGACTTTCCCAAGCCGAGGCGTTGTTATTACCTAAAGATTTTGTATCTTTAG
>ENA-OOYV01001560-OOYV01001560.1-human-gut-metagenome-genome-assembly--contig:-NODE-1560-length-13173-cov-4.768257_pt1 | contig 13173 bp, 14 predicted proteins | sample MGYA00241704_ERZ501380 | MGnify/ENA primary metagenome ERZ501380 (study PRJEB25962, sample SAMEA2042984) | human gut metagenome | biome: human gut; feature: human-associated habitat; material: faeces...
TGAGTTTTTTAAATTTTTATTGTAATGTTGCACTTGCTTTTTGACTCTGCCTATAGCAAAAAATATATTAAAAAATTTGTTTGCAAAAAGATTATTTGTACCTTTGCAGCCCCGCAAAGTATGCGAGGAACTGTAACCACTTGTTATCCAATGGTATAATTGGCGCTGCATGTGGCAATGCAGTTATTTTTAACAAAACAATTAATTAAAACCAATGTCAGGATTAATTGGAAAGAAAATCGGAATGACATCCGTTTTTGGTGCAGATGGTAAAAATATACCTTGTACCGTTATTGAAGCTGGTCCGTGTGTTGTTACGCAAATTCGTACAGAAGAAAAAGATGGTTATGCCGCTGTACAGCTTGCCTATGACGAGAAAAAAGAAAAACACACCAGCGCCCCTCTCATGGGACACTTTAAAAAGGCAAATACCACTCCTAAACGCAAACTCGTTGAATTTGCTTATGATTTTGGCAAAGAGTTGCAATTAGGTGATTCAATCTCCGTATCAGATGTTTTTACAGATGATACTTGGGTAGATGTTACCGGTATATCAAAAGGTAAAGGCTTCCAGGGCGTTGTTAAACGTCACGGTTTTGGAGGTGTTGGCGGAGCTACTCATGGTCAGGACGACAGACTTCGTGCTCCGGGTTCAATGGGTGCATCTTCATGGCCTTCAAGGGTATTCAAAGGTAAGAGATTGGCCGGCCGTATGGGTGGCGACAGAGTTAAAATCCTGAACCTTAAAGTCATTAAAGTGATTCCTGAGAATAACTTAATCCTTGTTAAGGGTTCTATTCCGGGTGCTAAAGGTTCTTATGTAATTGTGGAGGAATAAGCGTCTATGGAATTATCAGTATTAAAAATTGACGGAAAAGAGTCGGGTAAAAAAGTGACTCTTAACGATGCAGTCTTTGGAATAGAACCAAATGATCATGCTATCTACTTAGACGTAAAGCAGTATCTTGCTAACCAGCGCCAGGGAACCCACAAATCAAAAGAGAGATGGGAGGTTGCTTACAGTACAAAGAAGATTGTAAGGCAGAAAGGCTCAGGCGGTGCGCGTCATGGAAGTATCAAGGCCAATACATTTGTTGGCGGTGGACGTGTTTTTGGCCCTAAACCAAGAGATTACGGCTTTAAGCTAAACAAAAAGCTCAAACAACTTGCTCGTTTCTCAGCTCTTTCATACAAGGCTAAAGAGAACGTTATCACTATTGTTGAGCCATTTGCAATGGAAGACCCTAAAACAAAGAGCTTCATTAAGATTCTTAACGATCTTAAGGTAAATTCAAGAAGAGTCCTTTTTGTTCTTCCTGAGAATTCAAACAATATTTACTTATCGTCACGTAACCTTGAGAACGTAAAGGTTATTCCTGCTAACCAGATTAACACATACGACATTCTTAATGCGTACAGTGTTGTTCTTGTTGATGGAGTACAGGATATGTTCTTGGGTAACAATGACCGTTAAAACCTGCAACGATGGAAATTTTAATTAAGCCTTTAGTAACTGAAAAGATGACGATTCTAGGCGATAAGTTGAATCGTTACGGTTTTTTAGTAGATCGCGATGCTAACAAGATAAGCATTAAAAATGCGGTTGAACAGCTATACGGTGTTACCGTAAAAGATGTAAATACGGTTAACTACCACGGAAAACGTAAGAGCCGCTATACAAAAGCGGGATTATTGTCAGGCCGCGCAAATCATTACAAAAAAGCATTTGTAACCCTGGCCGGTGAAGATAAGATTGATTTCTACAGCAACATTTAAGAGATGGCAGTACGCAAATTTAAACCGGTTACACCCGGACAGAGAAATAAAGTGATAAGTGCATTTGACGAAATCACTTGCACTGTACCCGAGAAGTCGTTACTTGAGCCAATGAAGAAGACTGGCGGTCGTAACAACCAGGGTAAGATGACTATGCGCTATATTGGCGGCGGTCACAAGAGAATGTATCGTGTTATAGACTTCCTTAGAAACAAGGATAACTATACAGCTACAGTAAAAACAATAGAATATGATCCAAATCGTAGTGCAAGAATCGCTCTTGTAGTTTACGAGGATGGTGAAAAACGTTATATAATAGCTCCTAAGGGAATAAAAGTAGGACAAAAAATTGCATCCGGTGCAGGTGTTGCTCCGGAGGTTGGTAATACTCTGCTTCTATCTGAAATTCCTCTTGGAACAGACATCCACAATATTGAACTTGTACCTGGAAGAGGTGCAGCTATGGCAAGAAGTGCCGGATGCTACGCTACTCTAACAGCAAGAGAGGGCAAGCACGCTATTTTAAGACTCCCTTCGGGTGAGACAAGAATGGTGTTGGTTTCATGCCGTGCAACTATTGGTATTGTCTCTAACCAAGATCACAACTTGGAGTCTCATGGAAAAGCCGGTCGTAAACGCTGGTTAGGTAGAAGACCTCGCGTGAGAGGTGTTGTTATGAACCCTGTTGATCACCCTATGGGTGGTGGTGAAGGCCGTGCATCAGGAGGACATCCACGTTCACGTAAAGGTATACCTGCTAAGGGTTACAAGACTAGAAATCCTAAGAAGACTACTAAGAAGTTTATTATCGAGAGAAGGAATAAATAACGGAATTAAACTGAATAGAGTATTATGAGTCGTTCAATTAAAAAAGGACCCTACATTCAGGGTAGTCTAGAAAAGAAAGTTCTTGCCATGAACGAATCCGGCAAGAAGGATGTAATTAAAACCTGGTCTAGAGCCAGTATGATATCACCAGACTTTGTTGGTCATACTATAGCCGTTCATAACGGAAACAAGTTTATTCCGGTATATGTTACAGAGAATATGGTAGGTCACAAGCTCGGAGAATTTGCACCGACTAGAACCTTTAAAGGTCATTCGGGTAATCGTAAATAATTAATGAAACACAGATTACAGTAAAATGGGAGCTCGTAAAAGATTAATGGCCGATAGGCAAAAAGAGATAAAACAAAAGACAGCTATTGCAAAGCTGAATGACGTCCCAACCTCTCCTCGCAAGATGCGCCTTGTTGCTGACATCATTAGAGGTGTTGAGGTTAACCGCGCTTTGGATATTCTTAAATATTCAAAGAAGGAGGCTTCTGTTCGTCTTGAAAAATTAGTTAAGTCAGCAATCGCTAACTGGGAGGCTAAGAACGAGGATGGCAGAAAAGACCTTGAGAATGGAAATGTTATAGTTAAGACTATCATGGTAGGTGAAGGAAGAACTCTTAAGAGAATCAGAACCGCACCTCAGGGTAGGGCTGCTAGAATAAGAAAACGTTCTAACCACGTAACTATAGTATTAGATAAAAAAGAGGCTGTAACAGTTAATCAGGAGGCTAAATAATGGGACAGAAAACTAATCCAATAAGCAACAGACTTGGTATAATCCGTGGCTGGGACTCCAACTGGTATGGCGGAACAGACTATGCCGGTAAGATTGTAGAGGATACAAAAATTCGTGAGTATCTTAACGCACGTTTGGCTAAAGCAAGTCTTTCAAAGATTGTAATTGAGAGAACGCTTAAGCTGATTACCGTAACTATTCATACTGCACGTCCGGGCGTTATCATCGGTAAGGCAGGTCAGGAGGTTGACAAACTTAAAGAGGAGTTGAAGAAGATCTCTAACAAAGAGGTTCAGATCAATATCTATGAGGTTAAGAGACCGGAGATTGATGCCAATATCATTGCAAATAACATTGCAAGACAGGTAGAGGGCAGAGTTTCTTACAGAAAGGCTATAAAATTAGCTATCGGAACTACAATGAGAATGGGTGCTGAGGGTATTAAGATCCTTATCAGCGGACGTCTTGGTGGTGCTGAGATGGCTCGTGCAGAGCTTTACAAGGAGGGTCGTACTCCTCTTCATACTTTCCGTGCAGATATAGACTATGCTTTGGCTGAGGCACACACTAAGGTTGGTGTACTTGGTATAAAGGTATGGGTTTGCAACGGCGAGGTTTATGGTAAGAGAGATCTTTCTCCAAATGCAGGCATTGCTGCCAATTCTGCTGCAGGTAACCAGAACAGAAATCAAGGCAGAAATGATCGTAGAGGTGGAAGAGACCGCAGAGATCGTAGAGATCGCAGAGACAGAAAGCCATCTAACGAATAATCTCCTTAAAAGGAATCAAATAAAAAGACGGATGATCACATTTGGTCATCCGTTTTTTTTATAAAGGTACATGGAGTACAGAATGGTAAACAACAGCTCTGTTAGATGTTGTCTACAAACTGCCGTATAAGATCAAAGAGCCTGTTAAAATTAGCGTCAGAGGCATGTTCGTATGTGTCACGCGGAGTGTGATAATATTGGTACATATCCCCCTCAATGGTAAGATACAGGGCCGGGACATGCTTTAGGGCAAAAGCGTAATGGTCGCTGTTGTCGGAAAGCTCATTGCAATGCACCTCTTTAAATGGGTTGCTGTATCTGCTGTTCAACGTTTTTAAAAGGTCCAAGCCTAAAGCCCCCTCACTCGATATTTCACATATCAGCTCATCTCCGTTGTCCCCAATCATATCAAAATTTACAAGATATTTTATCTTTGATAGCTGTTCATACGGATTTTCCGCATAATAGAAGGCTCCAAGCAGGTTTGACTCCTCCGCGTCCAGAAATATAAACTGAATGTTGTTGTCGGGAAGATTAGCAGAATAATATTTGGCAAGAGCCAAGAGCATTGCTACGCCGGACGCGTTATCGTTTGCCCCGGGGAACAGATTCTCTTTACCCATAAGTCCAAGGTGGTCGTAGTGTGCAATAAAGGTGATGCAGGTCTCGGAGTCATATTTTCCCGGCAGATAGGCAACAATATTATGGGCGTCGTGGTTGTTAATCATCTCGCTTTCAATGCTTACCGTTATCTTATTTGCATCATTTGGAAAACTCTCGTTAACCATAATTACGGGAACCTTTGAGTTGTAGTAGCTGCGGGCCTTAAAATATGGAAACTGCTCCTGTTGCTTAAGAATAAGGCCGCCAACATTGTTAAGCGGTGCAATGCACTTTTGGTAAACATCAAAAGGGGTATCGTAAAGCTCCTTTTGGAGAAAAAGTTTCCAATCCAATACCACAAAAGAATTTTTATATTCACCGCTATTCAGCTTCCCGACAAACAGTTCAGGGGTCTGGTAGTATGCCGTGTCGAGTGCAGTAACTGCAAACTCCCCCTTGCAGGTAGGGGAGAACTCCTTTACAATATAATCTACTGTAGGGGTGAGAGTTCTGCCGTCTAAAGAGACATTCATCTCTCCACGCATTATATTAAGGGGAAAGGTGAAATTCTGCAGATATGCTTGGTATGTGGAATCTTCACTCTCCCATCTGCCCAAGCCTCCTGGCCTAATCTCACTTTTGTAATGGGGGTGTGCTGTGGAATCTGTTCCAAGCTGATTAATCATTGGTGCAATTCCAAATGATTTAAGTTGATCTATAATATATTTTGCAGCCTTTATGTCTCCGTTGTTGTAGTTGTTCCGTCCGCAATATTCCGGAGATGAAAGTTCTTTGACAGTACCGTTATAGTAATCTTTGTAGGAGACAGTATCTCTGTTGCTGCATCCAAACAGAAGAAGCGCAGATGCTATTGCCATAGTTGCCATGTTCATGATTAATACTCTTTATATGGATTATAAATTTTTACAAATGTACAAAAATTATAATCTCTTATGTACCAGATAAAGGCAAGTTGATAACCAAAATAATTATTTATAAATAATCTATGAAAAGAAAATTATTATTTATGCATGCATGTTATTGTGTGTAGGCACAGACACGGCTCAAATTACCAAGGTTACCGGTAAGGTTACCGAGGCGAACGGAGAGCCGGTAATTGGCGCAACTGTCTTTGTAAAATGGTCTACAGTAGGAACTTATACAGAGGTAGATGGAACTTTTGTTTTAGATAAAGTTCCTGCAGACGCCAAAACAGTAGTCATTTCATTTATCGGAATGCTAACCAAAGAGCTTCCAATAGCATCCACACTAAATGTTATCCTCGAACCCGATTCAGAGCTGTTGGATGAAGTTGTAATCTCAGTTGCATACGGTAGTGCAAAGAAATCGTCACTAACCGGTGCAATCTCTGCTGTGAATAAAGATCAGATATAGAAAAGACCGGCATCTAATGTTGTTTCAACATTGGAGGGTACAACATCAGGTATTCAGATTAACAGTACAATGGGACAACCCGGAGAGGATCCTACCGTAAGAATTCGCGGTATAGGTACAGTAAACGGAAGCAGCTTCCATGCTCAGTTTGCCGTTACGGTTGCTCTAGAGGGCGAAAACAATTGGTGTTGGGTATATCCTGCAAAAGAGACCAATTATAACGGATCTATAGATAGTAATATAGAGAAATAGGATTTATCTATAAATATAAAATTGAAAGGCGGCCTTTCATTTTGGGCCGCCCTTCTGTCTATAATAACATATTCTTTAAAAAGAAACTTTTACTCCAAAATTAAAGTTTCTGCCTTGTCCCCAATACCCTGTAAAGCTATCTGCAGTATGAGTGGATCCATCTTTACCTCTCTCTATATACAGCTCATTAAACAGGTTGTTAAGATTGAAGAAAGCGTCAATACCTTTAATGCAATGGCTATCGTTTCTCTGCGGTAATAGCTGCAACGCAAACTGCAGATTGAACAGATGATATGATGGTATTTTGTACGGATTTAAACTGTTCTCCTTTGTCCTTGTAGATGGTTCAAAATCTGCCCAATATCTTGTGTTGTACTGCCATACGGCAGAAATTGATAATGAGCTGAGGAGATCTGTCCAATACCCGTTGCTGTTAGATGCTCCCATAAATACAGGCTCAAGAGGCGACACTCTCAATTTACCTCCCAACTGGCTCTGCGGCGAGTCTCCCACAGGAAGGTTGTTGCTGTAAACATCTACCTTAGAGACCTCTTTGCCGGAATAGGGATCATACAGAGTTGCATGAACATTGTTCTTCCATCTCCACACTCCGTGAGATGCAGATACCGAAGCATATAACCAATTACTAAAGTTATGGTATGCTTCAAGTTCAATACCGTAATGTTGAGCATTAAGACCTGTTATCATAAACTTATATGCCTCACCGTTATCCAACGGCTTGTAGGCACTGCTCATAAGTGTCTTGTTCCTCCAGTATGTGTAGTAACCGTTTACCTCAACGGCACCCCTCCCATACACATACCGGTAGCCAACCTCTGTTAAGATATTTCGCTCGTTTTTAACATCCTTGCTTATCTCGTTGTTTCCGTTTGCAAAATAGACGCTGTAATACGGTATTCTGCTTATATATCCGGCATTAAAGTATACAGAGTGCCCCCCAAATGGCTTATAAAGTACGCCGCCTTTAACCGAACCTCCCGTGCCATGCGCCCATTTGGAGTAGATATTATCTGAATAATTATACTTGTCCCACCTTTTTATATTGCTCATATTGATTGCTGCCCCTGCTGTGACAATGAGTCTGCCTGTTGGCTTGTACTCTGCCTGCGCATACAGTGTCCCATAATTGGAGATTCTGCCGTTGTTTGTTCTAATGTAATCTCCAACCTTTTTTATAGGGTTCCTGCCGTTTACCCCCATTAAGGAGTTCTGTGCATAATCCTCATACCAATATTCTCCGCCAAGAAGGTCTGTGATCTTCTCCTTCTCCCATGTGCGGTAATGCATATAATGTACGCCTGCCTCTAAGGATAAATTGTCGGGAAGCTCCAAAATAACAGAGCTTTTTGCTCCATATTGCTGGTGTCCTGCAAGATAATCGCTCATAACATTGCGGGCGCTACCATCCTTTCCAAGTGCTGTTGCTGCTAAACTTGCAGCCTTGTTATCTGCAACAACCGCGTCCCAATCTATATGTCCATCCTTTTGGTACGCCACAATCCTCTTCCCCTTGCTTTCTGCCCAATATCCGCCACCCTTTGCCGTAGCAAAATAGAGTGCGCTGTTCACCTGCAATGGGATACCGTTTCCAACGGTTGTCTTGTATGAATGATTGAGAGTAAAATATGGCTTAAAGTAGTTGTTCTTGCCAACCGTCCTCGCATACCTATTGCCGTTTTCGTCTGTGTAGTAGCCCCAGTTCTTGTTGTAACCTCTTCCATACTGCTCTATTTCGCTTAATGTGAGCCTTGTATTCCTCTGCTCGTGCTTCTCGGGCGAACCTAATGCTGTAAACAGGAAGCTGTGTTTTTTGCCAATCTGCTTGCTCACACTTGCCATATAGGCCCACGATTTTACATCTGTCATCTCAACCCATCCTTTGCCCCACACATACGAACCCATTAAAGAGAAAGCCCATCCCTTTTTTAGCTTTCCACTACCAATCTCCATGTTCACCTTTTTCGTACCGCTCCCGGTAACGCTGAATGCAGCAATTGCAGAGGCCTTCTCAGAGGGGCTCTTGGTAATAATATTCACTGTTCCCCCCACGGAGTTGTCTGCAATCATGGAGCCGCCAATCCCCTTCTGCAGCTGAATCTGAGCGGTGGCATCTGACAACCCCATCCAGTTGTTCCAATACATGCTTCCGCTTACAAGTCCCGTAATGGGAATGCCGTTCAACAGTACAGAGATATTCTCCTGCTTGTAACCCCTTACATTCAGTTTGGCATCGCCGTAACTGCCCGATTCACTTGTGGAATATACCCCCGGAATCTCTCTTAGCAGCTCCGGAAATGTCCTACCTGCCGAACTTACCGCTATCTCTGCTGCGGTTATGGACTTTAACCTCATAGGAGATCTGTTACTGTTTTTCATGTTTGCCCATAAAGTAATCTCGTTGAGGAGAATAGCTCTGTTGGTAGTATCCGTTACCAAACTGTCTCTCTCTATGGCAGGTGCAGTTAAATTATTAACATCAATTAATTTTAATTTGCTTCCCAACAGATTTTGCGGAAGCATACAAGACACTAATAGCAACGCTATTAGCGGTGAGATTTTTTTTGGTTTCATTTTTTGAATTAATTAATAAATAAATAAAAAATGAACCCAGGGTAATAAGTCAAACAATTCTTTTAAAGAATATGTTCGTAGCCAAACAAGGATATGGCTATTGCCACTACCTCATTTTTTGTCACTTCTTTCATCCAGACTTTAACTGTTGGTCTCGTAGTTTCAACGAGTCAGCCCAAAATTTATAGCATCGGCTATAAAACGGGGTCGCGGACTATACCGCCAGTAGGGACTTTCACCCTGCCCTGAAGATTCGGCCGCAAATGTATAAAATATTTTTTACTTTGCTTCACGACAAAGAGCCCAACTTTCGCAATATTTACATCATATTTGCTTTTGCAATAATAATATTTAATTTTGCGATAGCACACGTAAAAAGTGCCGGTAGTATCCGTTGTCCCATTTAGGCACAGTGTCCCATAATATTCACATTAAAAAACATCTTTATGACTAAAGGACTCTTACCCATTCTTTGCCTTATGGCAATCCTTGCGTTCCACTCCTGCTCTCATGAATGGTTTGGTGGAGACAAACGCAATTTAGATTTTTCCGTAGACGAGGCTCGTGCATATTTTGAAAACAATGCAACGGACTTGAAGTACAACGAGCTTATCTATTCCCGTACTCCAACAAAAGCAGATGATAATATTGTTCCGCAGTGGAAAAACGCCAAACATGGGACAACCCCTAATTCAGAGGTTGTGATGATTCCAATACTGAACCCTAATAGGTTAGGAGCAGCTTTAACAACAACATTATTCGGGTTGAAAGAGGGTACTGAGGATGATGTAAAGGTAGAATCGCACCTGATAATACAGAAGTATAATGCAACCGGCAAGATGCGCAGATTCATCACAACCGTAGTTGGAATATCAAAGGACAAGAATGCAAACCCATATTTATTCACAGGGGACAGAACCAAATTCAGAGGCTTTATGCTCATCTCCAATGAAACCGGTAAGTGTGAAGAGGTATTCTATTACATGGGCGGCAAGCGATTTAAGATGCATATTGGCAATTATACGGCAGAAGAGAAGAAAGCTAACAAGCACCTGCAGGTATCGGTAGGCTTTTCATTAACAGAGACAAGCATAGCGACAAAGGGCGGTGGCGGACATCAATCTGGGGAAGATGGCGATTCATATTGTTACAACTGTCATTCCTTGACAGATTTTGACAGCGGAGTATGTGCCATATGCGGGGCAGAACCACAAGAGATAGGAGGAGGTGAAGCATATTTTTTTCTGCCGAGGATGCGGTAAGCTTGTTGAGTCATGTACGTGCCAACCTGAGCAACCCCCAACACCTGACCCAGACCCTGAAAATCCGGATGACGGAGCCTGCCCGCTGTGTGGTAGTACCTACTGCGGTGGAGAGTGTCAACATACAGGCTCCGGAAGTGGCGATAGCGGTGATGGCAAAGGAGATAAAGGGAATGATTTCAAACGAAAGAAAGGGTACAAACTTTCACAAAATAGGGAGGTGCTGAATGAGTATTCTTCGTATAGAAGCCTCTGTGTCCCTGTTGGGATGGCATATATTAGTACTTTTTTTGGGAAAGATATTAATCCGGAAGTGTACATTAATGAGTACCTTAAGATAGCAGACAAAAAGCTTGATGAACTTATAAGAGATGGCTTTGATCCTAATTATTTTGATTTAAATTTATTTGTTGACAAATATTTTTACACCACTGATTTTATAAGTTATACGAATGCCATTGATTCAGGATACTTAATAATGGTTCCCATAGCCGGAGAAGGTAATTGGCTACATAATATAGTAATAGTAGGATATTATCCTGATGGTACATTAATCTATATGGATCCTGAATCCACCTCGTTAAAAGAGGGTGAAAAAAATATTATAAATGGAAATTATGTTTACGTGATAATCGGGAATAAGAATTAAATACAAAGAAAAATGGGAATAAAATATCTTTTTGCAGTTTGTGCATTATTGTTAATAACGTCAAATATCTGTAATGCCCAAATAATATGTCAACCACCAAATTATTACTCTCAAAGGGTAAGTGTAGACTCTTTAGACAAACTTTTTTCAAAGCGAATTCCAGCAGGACTTGAGGTAAGAGACTGTACAGTTGAAGATCTTACAGAACACCATTGGTTACATTATGTAACAGATATTTTTAAAAAGAGTGGAGGGTATATTATTATTTCCTTTTATAAAAGGGGAAAGTATGTTTTTGATTGGTGTGGAAGTGATAAAAAAAATATTACTTATAGAGAATGTTATTACCTGTCAGATACACCAGATTTGATGTTTGATAAAAAAAAGACTAATAACAAAAGTGGAAAATATTTAATATTAAAAATAGATGGAAAGAATAACAATGGAACCTATATATCAAGGATAGTTAAATGTGCTGATGGAACTTTGTTGGAAATATATGATCACCCATGTTTAGACATGTGTACATACAAGCCATTAAAGGAGCCATATAAAAAAGTAATAAAGAACGGCTGTCTTACAATACCATTTGAGGATTACGGTTTTGTATTTTGGGAATGATCTAAAGGGTGAAATGGGGTGAAGTAGCCTTCTAAATATTTGTAAATTAACAGGATATTTTGTAACATTGCAAATGTTAGCATGGCGATAATTATTAACCGCAAAATACATATTCTATGAAACAGGAGAAGTATGTCAATATTGCAACCGTGCACTTTCTCTATGTCCCGGTCATCAGAATGACACTTGTTATACATGTAACTTACCACTGCTTGAATGTCACGGACATAATGATGATAAATGAACATTGAAGTATTTTTATTTTGACTGATAAATTATATTTACATATGAGAAGAATAGCAATACTATTATCGGCAGCTTTATTTTATTTCAGCAGTTTAGCTGTTTCCGGACAATCATTAGCTGAAGAATGGTATAGTAATAGAAGTTACCATTGCGGAGAGTTAGTAGGACAGTATAATGACAGCCTTTATTATATGACCTACAGATCAAAAAGCACGGGTTTTATGAGGTATTTAGGTGAATTACACATAACTGAAGATGGTAACGTGGAGACAATTAAAGACGGATGGGGCATTGAACGTTTGCCTTCATATCTTCATTTTAACTATATCCGCGGGAAGTATATTCCTACATGTAAACATTATGAATATTACATAGGCAATTGGAGGGGTAATGTTAAGAATGGAAAAGGCTTTTTTATAAGGTATAACGGCAAGATCATAGCTGGTGAATGGAAGAATGGCTATTTAAAGAAAAAAACAGCAAGAAACCCTACCACAGAGGAGATAGAATATGTCTACAAGATGAAAGAGCTAATAGACAATGTTCAAGTTCAAAATAGTGCAGCTGTTGATGTCTCCCGAAACTAAAGCAGATGACATTTTATCCGGTGGAAATCTTGTACCTGCCTGGGATAAGTGTATCTCTGCCGAGAATGACAGATTCACCACCTTTGAGATTCCACTTTCAAGAGACTTTGTCATGAGAGCTGCAATGTTTTATCCGCAGGATGGCAAACATCGCTTTGTTACAGAGTTGGTTACTATGTATCAAACATTATTCTGTGTGTGAAGTACGATTCCGAGGAAACAATGGTAGCAGTAGAATCCACCCTTTCATTACTTGCAAATGGTGAAAATTCATCTGAAATAATTGATATTATGAAGAAATTACTATTACTTACGCTTATTACAATCTCTTCGTTTGCGGTAGTTAATGCACAAAATAAAAAAGATCACTACACCGGAAAAACCGAGGTAAAGGGAGACAAGTACACTTATTCTGTGGAGATATCACCTTATAGTACTAAAATTTTCCTTCACAATAATAATAGTCTTAATAGGAAGTGGACTATTATGGATGACAGAGGAAGATTGGTGGGAGGATTATCAGTTTTTGGCAATGTGATGAAAATAGAAGATGTTACTGCCGTAAAAGACGCTATAAAAGAAGCATTTACGCAAGAAGAACTAAAGAGTATAAATGCAGAGTATAACCCTAATAGTACAATAGGTCCATCAAGTTCAGTAGGAACCTTTACATTTAGGTTTACAGCAAATAAACATACAAAAAGGATAGAAGAGGTTGTTGACATAAATATTGAAAATGTTCCTACAATGAGGTCAATACCTCCTCAAAGGATAGAGCATTTGGAGGAATTGCTAAAATCTAAAGTAAAGTTTATAGTGAATGAAAAAAGAGAAAGGTTGGTAGGGA
>ENA-OOYV01001567-OOYV01001567.1-human-gut-metagenome-genome-assembly--contig:-NODE-1567-length-13121-cov-2.414664_pt1 | contig 13121 bp, 8 predicted proteins | sample MGYA00241704_ERZ501380 | MGnify/ENA primary metagenome ERZ501380 (study PRJEB25962, sample SAMEA2042984) | human gut metagenome | biome: human gut; feature: human-associated habitat; material: faeces...
TCAAAGGCACATCAAGGTTCACATCTTTCACTTATGCAACAAAACAAATGGGATTTTCTAGCAGAAACTGCCACTGAAAAAAGATATGATTACTATACCATATGTTTATGACCACTGCAAGAAAAAACATCCCGAGCTGGAAAAACAATAGGAAAAACAAAAAGCCATGCAATGGAAAAATCCAATACTGCATGGCTTTACAAAATTAATTTTATACCGCAGGGATTACATAACCTGCCAGCTTCATTTCCTTTGTGAAATCATCGACAGACATTCCCGTTTTTTCTGCACCCGTTTCCACGGTGATGATCCCATCCTGCACCAGAGATGCATATGCACGAATCTGTCCTTCGCGCTGACCTTCAACTCTTCCTTCGCGCTGACCTTCCATACGCTCCTCATTCAATTCATCTGCCATCAAAACACGTAATGCCTCACACATGATCCTTTCACTTCCTTTCCATTTTTGCACTTTCTCCATGTTACTGTTTACAATAACCTGGAGCACAACATCTGCAAGATTCTTCTCTCTTTCCGAAAATGCACTCACCCTCAATAAATACTGACGCATCAACGATTCTTCCAGATGATTCGTCAATGCTTTTAGCTGTACATGCATATCCACATCCAGTTCCGATGACGCTATGATCTGCACCGGAAACATCACTCCACTGACATAGTAAATCCCTACTGTTTCTTTTTTACATTCATACCCGGATTTTTCCAGTTCCTGCATCAGCTTCACCGGCTTCCGATCACGAATCAGTGTAATGGTAATCTCCTCTGCCGGAATCTCATCCACATGATTTGGCAATACTTTATACAGGCACGCATACGCAACCGCCTTGTAAAAAGTATCAATGTTCAGCTCATCCATCGGGGATTTATATTCAAAAATATTGTGTTTCCGGAAAATCTTCCCGATTTCATTTTTTATTTTGCAGTCCCTCTTTACTTTTACAACCGTACAGTCAATCTGCAAAGGTTTTTCCGTAAGCTGGAACTCATCGGTAAATTCCAGATTTTCTGCATCCTCCAGCAGTTCCAGACGCAAGGCTGAACAGAATGCCGGATGCCACTGCAGCTTTTGGGACTTTTTCTGATTCTCCTGTTGATTCTTCTCCTGTTGATTTTTCGTTTGCTCTTTTTCCAAATGTTCTCCTTATATTATATGTGGTTTTTGCTTTTATTTCAACGCACAAAAATTGCAGACTGTTAAACCCTGACCGTCAATCTCCGACCGTCAAAACCTGACTGTCAAAACCTGACCGTCAAAGGCACATTAAAGTTCACATCTTTCACTTATACAACAAAACAAATGGGATTTCTGGCAGAAACTGCCACTGAAAAAAGATATGTTTACCATAGCATATCCCCACCTTCCTAGCAAGGAAAACTTTACGTATACTGCATATATGTAATTGCAAAACGTATTCTACCTGTGACCATCATAAAAAAGACACACAATGCGATACTCTCTCACATTGTGTGTCTTTTCTTAAATCCCCATACTAATCAAGCAAAAACAAATTCTGGGATTCCATTTTCACAGTAGTTTTTCCCACCCTTGGTGTTCCATCCGGATTTTTGGACTTATTGTTATAAATTTCAAAAACAATATCCCCTTCCTTCTTTTTGTTTTCCCCTGTCGTATCATAAATAAAGTAATACTCACTCATATTTTTCAGGTTTTCAAACACATATTTTTTAGGATTCTCCTTTGTTGCTTTTCCCTCAATCACCGTTCCGTCTTTTTTATAAATTTTATCTACATAAGTTCCATCCTTGTATTGGATCGAACAGGTCAGCTTCGTTCTGACGGTATTCAGTTCGACCGGGCTGAAGCGGATTTTTTCCTTAGTGCCGTCAAGGTTATTTCCATATTCTTTCATCCAGTTCATCTTATACACCAGATTCGGATCACTTCCATTTCCGGACTCCTCTTTTAAAAGCTCCGCCTCTTCATTCAGGATCTCGACCATTGGTGGCTCATATGTGGTACGGTATGCGGCAATCATCGTATTAATGAAAAGTTTTGCCTCCATATCTCCATCTACCGTAGAATGACCTACTCCGGAATAAAAAACATTTCCCTTACTGTAAATATAGTAATTATTGGCGGCATCATTCGGGGAAGCCCCATAGGTGGCACCGGTTCCATCTCCGTTTGAAGCCGTACCCGCCCATGCACATGGATCTCCGTTCTCATTATCCGAAAGACAGTACCAGACCGTAACTTCCGGATCTTCCATGTCCAGCTGATACCACTGCCCATGCGTTGATGCAATTTTAAGTGTTTCGTCAATTTTAAACGGATATTCCGTAATCTGTCCCGTATTTGTCTTCGTTGCACGCGTTGTCAGGTCATTATTATTGTTAAATCCTGTCAATTTCACGTTATTGTTATTCACGCCACAGATATATTCATCATTTTTATAACTTCTGATCATATACCGGTATGGGATTATTTGATCCGTATTTTTCTTTTCCCATCCCAGACGTTTCATGGCATAGTAAGTAAATCCCTGGGTATTACCAAGTGCCGTTGTAGAAAGTGTACCGTCGCTGCCAACTGTTGTCTGGGTCATTGTATCATACTTATGTTTCGCCTGATAAGCCAGCAGTTCCTTTCGTTCGCTCTCGGTCAGCTTCCCACTCACAGCTTTATACCGGTTCATTCCCATGACATCACGCAGATATGTATTGGCAGAATATCCGAAATCCCCACTGTTCACATTATGCATAGAAGTAAAATCATGCGTAAACAAAACACTTTTTCCAGAGGCGATAAAATATTTCAGGAAATCAATCGCACCGTTTTTATTCGACATATTTACCTTATGGAACGTATCGCCAAATCCCAGAATAAACATATTGTATGTATGATACAGTTCCTTTTGTTTTTTCGACATTTTAGCTGGATTTTCGTTTCCTTTTTGGGCTGAAATATCCCTGGAATAATCATACACAAATTTCTCCCCGAAATAATTCTTCTGAAAATCAGAAACCGTAGTCGTTACCACGGAAATTTTATAATCATTCAATGCATTATAATATTTCGTAAACAGCGTATTTTCTTCCAGATTCAGATACCCCTTATTATTAGTATCCGTATCCGGCATAATCTGAAGCACCTTAATCTCCCGTTTCTGTCCGGTCTGGTTTTTTGCAACCGAGCAGCCGGTACGTGTAAAATGAATGTCCGGATTATCCTTGCGGTATACAACAATCTTCCACTGGATCAGCCCGAAGTACAGTTTGGAAAGTTTTACCGGTGTAATGTTCTGTTCCCCGTCTCCTGCCGTAAAAACATCTCCCTCATAATAAACTTCCCCTGTATCATCCGAATCATCCGCATCCCCGGAGCCATCCACATCTGCCAGCCCCTCTTCAAATTTACCATCCTGATTCTGGTCAATATAAACTTTACACTGATACTGTGCGGATGGCACATCCGTCACCTGAAAACCAAAATCAAGTTTTGATCTGCCAAAACCGTCCACATCCAGATAATTTGCCTGACTGTCATCTACGGAAACAGACGTATCATTTTTCCCCTCAGACGAAGTCGTTCCCTGATATTCATTTGGCAGTTTTGTAAACGTAATTTTCGGACAGACCTCTTTTACCTTTGCAATCAGCCCATTGGTATCTGACGTCTGGTAAATGGTTTTCTTTTCCTTCTTACTCTCCCTGACCAGATCTGCAAGGTTTGAACCGGCATCTATTTTATCGGACAGGCGATAAAGGTCATCAACCGCAACAACCGGATAACCGGCATGTAAAAAGTTCTCCAGTTCCGCTTTCTTAATCTTTGTAATGTCATTTCCCGGGAAACGGAGTGTCGTATCCTCTATAACATTATTTCCGCTTCCAGCCCACAGGAACTTGACCGAACGGCTTATGCCGTCTGACCTGCTATACTCTGCACTGGTCATTTTATCTCCGGTATGGAAATATATTTTTCCATTCATGGAAGTATCATTCCACACCGTCTGATTCTCTTTGATCCATTTCACGTTGCCATCTGCATCTTTATAGGTTACATCCTTTTCTACCAGATTGTAAGCGCCCTGATCCAGCCCAAGATAAATCATGTTGTACTTGCTGTTTAGATCCTCCGTGGAACCAATAAACTCTGCCGTAGTCATATGGGTAATCTTAATATCCCCGATAAAATTCGGAATCATAAGCTGGATATAACTCTTTTTCAGAGAGTATCCGTTCTTTCGGTCATAGCATGGCTCAATATCCAATATCCGCAGTTCTCCATCCACATGATCCTTTGATGTTTTATATCCGAGAATATAACGGACTGCATCTGCCGGTGTCGCTTTGGGATCATTTCCCGTAAATTCCTTAAAATCCGTAAACTTAGAATTCGGATCCGATGCTGGAACCGTCCCCGTGCCAAATGCCTGTGTGGAAGTTGTATCCCCTTTAAACACAAACAGTCTGCCATTTAAATATCCCTGATTTTCATCGGTAGAAATATTTCCGGCAGTCATATACTTCTCCCATTTATCCTGCTTCGTCCAGTAATGGTACCAGTTCTCGCCGATCACACGTCCATCCACATCGGACGGAAGAAATGTAAACATAGACCAGTATGTCTGCGCATCGCCCGTCTGTGCAGTAAACACACCAGTCTCAACTCCATTAATTTCTTTCTTTTGAATCAAGGCATCTTCTCCATCCAGATACAACCGCTGAAACAGTTCAGAATCCATGGAAAACAGCATGACTGCCAGTTTATACATATTATTGTTATAGCCCGTATCGGTATAAGTATAAATGGTTGGATTCATATTCCAGTCCAGAATATGAAACGTAACCGATTTTCCCCCACTTAAAGATCCCTGTGTAGCTATATACACCCCGGAATCCATAAAAATCGGGGCATAGTTCTCCTCCTGATTGATCTTCTTATACATTTTCTTGACAACATCCCAGCTGATATCTTTCGATCCATTAAATCCATCCGTATACGAAGAAACAGACGAATGCTTTCCGTACCTGTTGTGTTTTCTCCAGATCTCTCTGATATTATCACCCCCGGAATGTACCTTTGGGGAAACCACATACAGATCCGCATAATCTGCCCATTTCGGCTGTGCATTCAGCTCTTCCGGTGTAATCGTTTTAATAATCACCGAATAATTGTCTGCTTCCTCCTGTGTTTTACAGCCGATACTGTCCTTTAAAAAATAATCATTGTTTTTATATAGATAGTAATTCTCTGTTACATTGATATTATCCTTTGATTTATCACCGGTACTTTTTCTTTTTGTATAAATCCGGTCGCCCTCATTGGTAAGTTCACGATCCGTCCTTTCATCAAATGTCTGATCTTTATAATCCGATTTTTCGAAATCATTTACTGTATGCCAGATAATATTTCCATGATCCTGTCTGACAAACGATAAGCTTTCATTTCCGTCTTCCCCTTTTACAATTTTTTGGACAAACGTTCCTTCCCCATCTTTGACGCGCTCATAGTATCCGGTATATTCTGCATCTTTCATGCCATCATCACAGACACGCATATTTCCAGAATATTTTGAAATGTCCCCTTCCGGCTCATCCGGGAAAAAATAAGCCTTTTTCTGTTCGTATTTTGCACCGGTTATGGATGTAACCGTTGTAAGATCCCCATCCCCATAACGCATCTCTTCCACATTTACCGGTTCACATCCACTGATCTGGTATCCAAACTCTGCGTATTCCTCATAAGGCACAATTTCAAGAATCAGAAACGGGTTTTCCTTTGTTCCAAGCTTTGCCGCTGCGGCATTCGCATCGTAAATGTTGCGCTTCGACTCCGGAATCTGCTCTATCTGGTCAACGACTCCTCTTGTCATCACCGGAAGTTTCTCATCCGCCTTTAATTTATTCCGGTACCCGACAACCCCAAGACAGACAACAAGCACCCCCAGCATACAGACTGCGGATGCAATTCTCTTTTTCCTGTTTCCGTTATTTTTTTTCTGCCGATGCCATCTTACCATCTTCAATACGAACGCCCCTTCCTTACCTGAGTACATTTCTCAGCTTGAATTCATTTTGTATCGTATACTTCTGTTCCAGATATTGCATATCAAAAGAAACCGCAACGGATGCCTTTTCCGTGGAAGCATTTACTGTGCTGGTAAATGCCGTAACATATTCGCCGATCAGATTTTCCTGCACCTCATCCGTAGCTGCAGAAATCACCGTTGTATCGGTTTTTGGATCTGCCACAGCCATTTTCTTTGTATATAATTTCTTTCCACCTGCAGAGATCCAGATCACCCGCTTGCTTGCAGCCTCCGGGGCTGCGGCACCTGCCGGATTTGTTATCGAAGGTGTCCCCGGAATCTTATATATGACGATTCCTTCTACACCGGATACCGAAGGATCAAGCTTTTCCACCCGGTTTCCCTCCATCACCCACATACCAATCTGTTCCATCAGAATCTGTGACTCCGACTGTAAATCAATCTGTGCGGATGCATGGTTATAATTTTTGTGCGCCATCCCCAGAAAAAGAATTGCAGCGCCAAAAATAATCGTTGAAATTGCAATCGCAATAATCAGCTCCACAAACGTAATTCCACTATGATCTTTTCGCACACTGCCACTCCTTTCCAAAGTTATTTCTCAATAAAATGTTTTCCGGTATCACTTACCAGCTTTACCGTATATGCCGGTACTCCATCAATATAGATGGCACTTACATTCGTATTTGCCGTATCAAAGCACGCCGTTTTCGTGTAGGCAATCTTGATATAATTTCCACCGGCACCTTTTTCCGTCACCTCATTGCCCGTGCTGCTGTCCATCCGGATTTTGATGGTATTGTTACACAACCGCGTACCGTCATCCGTCAGCTTCGTATCATCAAAACTGCTTAAATTATCCGGAAGAATCCGCATATAATAGCCATTGTCCAGTTTATAAACATACATATAGTAATCACCGGTTTTGCTCATCGTTTTCACCTGAAGCGCACTGAGCGAAGAATCAAGGGTCTTTACCACCTTCTGCGTGTTGGCATAATGCAGATGCCCGATCATCATCACCGATGTACTCGCCAGAATTCCCATAATTGCAATGACAATAATGATTTCTACCAATGTAATTCCGTTTTGTCCCAGATGTTTTCGTTTTTTCATTGGCACACCTCTTAATTCTTTTTCCAGTTATCGTAATTCAGATACGAATCCAGATCCAGATTTCCGGAAATATTCGATACCGCCGTTGAAGAACAGTCACGGAAAAACTGCGAAAACAAAGGCGTATCCCGTTTCTGGTCTTCCGCGAACAATTGCGATACCAGAAGTTTATTTCCCTTTATATGACCGGTTCCCGCAGCGCCTGCATTCGAATCAAACGAAATCACCCCGCCAGAAATAATCAGTCCCTCAAAATCACCGGACACTTTGACATCCCCGGTTGCAACCACAAGTCCCCGCGTAACCGTATTTGAAAGCGCATAGGTCCCGGTATTTTTCACCAGATACACATCTGTGGTTGGTGAATAAACGGTCACACTTTCGGTAGTCGATGTTTTATGTTTTTCCAGTTCCTGTTCGAATGCTTTCCGGTCAATCAGTTTGTCAAACAGCGGATTGACCGTTTTATCAATCACTTCATGACCACTGGCATCTGTACTTGTCAGACGCACCTGATCCGGCGTCACACCCTGCCCGGAATCGGTAAGTCCCAGTTCTAAAGACTTATAGCGGACCGCCAACTTAGAACAATAATCCCAAAACAGACCGTTAACGTCTTTCCAGTTATCCGGCTGAATCGTCACCTTCTTGACATTCAGGGCATCCGAAGCAGAAGCACGCGAAAGAATATCTCCCTTCAACGTCATAATGGTTTTCTTGTCAATAATCAAAGCATTTTCATCCAGATAGAGATTGGCATACTGTGCTACCTTTCCCTGATTGTTATTGTAATAATTTGCAAAGAAATCATTTGCATCCTGTTCCGTCTTAAAATTCAGGTAATAATACATTCCCTCCGGGAAATAGTATGCCACAAGCGGCTGACTGCTGTTTAGATACCCTTGTAACGTATCGTCAGAAATACCAATATGCGCAGCATACCCACTTCTGTCAAACGTTCCATTTTTGACATACTCTGCCGGCACATAATAAGCCAGCTGATTGGTTCTCGCAGAGATGGATTCTCCCATCAGAACATCCTGATTTTTTGCTGCATCTGTCTTGCGGGAAATAAATGTACGTCCCGCCAGCATCAGATAATTTAAATCTTTGAGATTCAAATTACACGTTCTGCCATTTACCATCATAGCACTGCTGAAATCCGCATCCGAAGATACCGTATCGGAAGTTCCGTAATTTTTCTGGAAATTATAACCATAATAATTTCCTTTCAAAGTCACCTTACTTCCAACTCCACGTAACTCAAGATCATCTGCCACATACGTATTTCCGTTGATCTCCATCGTGGAAGATCCGCTTCCCGAGGTCTTTATATTTTCCACCCAGATCGAAGAATTTCCGTTTCCGACCGTAAGCGTAGAGCCACTGTCCGTCACGATATCGCCGCGTGTGAGAATCGACTTTCCCTTTAAAGTTCCGCTTCCGCTGCTGTCGGCCAAAATACCATCCGCTCCGGCGTACACGCTTCCATCCACCTGCACATTCGATGCATTTACATGAATCTGCCGGTCCGCAATCAGAGCATATTTCATAAACTCCTGGATCTGTCCCTGCCCGGAAAAATTCATCTGCGGAGTAGAAAAAATAAGATCCGTTGTGATCTTTGTCTCATAATCCTGCGCATCCTTATATTTCACCTGCACCCCTTTTAATGTAAAGGTACCCGCACCGTAATCCAGTTCATACTTCGGATCCGCTGCAACAACATAACATCCCTGTTCGGCAGTTTCTTTGATACATCCTTTGACTGTATCGGTGTTATAATCCGAAACCGTATACACGACATTGCCGGATGCATCTGTCGTATTTGTCTTTCCCGCAGATGCCTTTGCAAACTGTCCCTCCAGATCTTCCATATATTTTCGGGAAAAAACATCCTGTGCATTTGCTCCCGATGCGGTATACGTCAGATAATTTTCAAGGACATCCGTATATGCTTTCTCGAGCGATTTTTCTGCAAGTTCTCTTGCACCGGTACGCAGATCATCCATAACTGCATCTGCACTGTAGAAATTTTTCTTCGTACCGCGCTCCACTTCTTTCATCTGGATATTGACAATCGTGATTTTTGTAATCACAACCGCGATCGCACTCACAACCACCATCAGAATCAAAACGGCAAGCAGAGAGGCTCCGCGATTATCCCGTTTCAAAGAAATCTTTTTCATCGCTACTCTCCTTTCGCCGAATTCACCGTAATATACCGATACGTTTCCTTATCGGAGCTGTTGCCTTTTCCCTTTTTGTATACACTAACCTGCAGATTCACCTTCCGGACACCTTCTTTGCTCTCCACCAAAGGTGCGACACTCAGCAAATAGCTATCCTGATAGATGTTTCCCGCATTGGTTGTTGCCGCCGGGTCATCCGGGTACGATTTGTTGCCAAGATTGGACGCAACCGCAGGCATCTTACAGCCGTCTTTCGGTGACACCACCAGCTGATAAGAGAGATGCTTTGCGTTGACCTCACTGATATTCTGACAGACAACGATCAGTTTCGGAACCGCCACTCCAGCCGCACAACGGATTTCAAGTGCATCCCTGTCCTGCTTGACATTGTACATCAGATAAATGTGTTCGATATTCTGCATGTCCTCCTCTGCAAAATCATTACAGGTATAGACTTCTGCCGGGTCCACTCCATCGATATTTTCACAGGCGTAACTGCATGCGACAAGCACATGCGTAGGTTCCACCGTAATGGAAATCGTCCGCTTTAAATTTTTTTCTATTTCACTTTCACTCTGTGCCGGGACATTGTTTGCACCTGCATACTGTGCATTTTCTGCGGAAAAATAAGTAAGTGCTTCCTGTAACTGTCCACCTTCTGCCGCCACAACATCTTTTGTATCATCAATTCCATCCATTTGAGGCATCAGCGCTGTATTTTCCGGCACATCCGTGCTGACTATTACTTCAACATCATATTTTTGACCAATCGCATCTGCCGCACCGTAATAAGATACTTCTCCGGCGGTCGTACTTCCTCCCGCAGCTGCAGGGGTATATCCCGTCTGCACATAACCGGTCAGATACGGCACGGTAAATCCCCCGGCTGACACAGGCTCCACCAGTTGCGGCTGTTTTTTTAAGTCCTCCATCACTTCCTGCGCCAGATTGGTCGCATGCTGTTTATCTGCCGTCATTGCATTGTATTTCATCGACTGCGTAAAATACGACAACAGCGGAATGGAAAGAATCGCCAGAATCGCCATGGCAAGAATCACTTCCAGCAAAGAAAATCCTCCATTATTCTGTTGTTTTTTCATCCGGAAGCCTCCTTCCCCATGTCAGCTTTTTCTATTGCTCTGCGGTTCCAGAAGAAGAACCGCCAAAAATATTGTTTACCCCTTTTGGCATATTCTCAAATACCGGAGGAACATAATCTTTTCCGGTGTTTTCAAGATAATACATATTGAGTGTCATATCGCCCGTTAATTTTCCCGTAGAATTGTCGAAGCTGGCGGAAAACTGGGCAATCGTTGTACGATCCTTAAACTTGTTGACATAGGCAATCATATCCTTTAATCCTTCATAACTTGCCTCATAGCGGATGCCAGTCGATGCATAATACCCTTCCACATTTCCGGTCGGACCTGTCGTGTTTTCCGGTGTGCTTTCAGTACTCTCTGTGCTCTGTGTATCCGCAGACTCCGTGGTCTGTGTTTCCTGTGTAGTCGTTGTATCTTCCGTAGTATCCGTAGATGCAGCAGCACTTCCGTCTGCAGCGGCTGTACTGTTATCTGCCCCAATCGGCATATTCATGGCAAATGTCACATCTGTAATATGAAAATTGCTGCTCTTATCCTCGAACTCCTGCAAAGTTTCAATTACTTTTTCGGTTTTCATATCTGCCGGATAAGCCGCAATAATATCCTTTTGCTTTTTCTGCATCGTCTGGATATTTTCTTTTACTTTTGGAAGTCCGGCCTCCATCTGTTCCATCTGCTGCACTTTCGCCCGGTCGGTCGTATTCTGCTCTTCGATCTTCGCCGCCTTGCTCATTCCCTTATTAAAAATAAAGAAATAGGAACATGCTACAATCACAATTGCAAAGAAAATGAGCAACAGCCGCTTATCTGAATCTGAAATTTTTAATTTATTCATTTGTCTGCTCCTCTCCCTCTGCGTTATTGGTATCCGTGTCCGTATCTGTGCCGATATCCGTGTCTGTGTCCTCCGATGTCGGAACCGCCTCCTCGATCAGATGTCCGTCCTCACCGATATCTGCCTGGGTGTAATAGCCATTTAACGTGTATGTCCATGTGCTCACACCGCTTTCGTCGTCTTTTTCCTCCGACATGGATGGAATGGAAAGATCCTGAAGCAGGGTCACATCCGCAAAATTCAAAAGCATCTGTCCAACGGCAATTTCTTTATCTGTTTTCAGATTGATACTGACTAAGTCTGCATCTGTCTGAATACTCTCTACCTTGACATCGTTTGGCAGCGCATTTTCCAGCTGCTCAATCAGCGGATACAACTGCTCATTTTTCGTGATGGTGGCAAGATCCAGCTTCTCATATACCTGTTCCTCTGCATGTACCCGCGCATAATCATCATAGGTTTCCTGCACATACGAAAGATCATTGATCCGTTTCGTCAAATTGCGATGCTGCGTATATGCCACCAGCTGACGCACACTCGATCCAAGAATCAACAATACACTGACTAATACCGCTCCCACAAAAATGACATAAGCCGTGTGAAGGTCATTCTTTTTGGAATCTGCCACAAGCATGTCCTTCGGTTTGGCATCAATCGGATGCACCGCCGCACCGATAACGGACAAAAAGCCAACAGCCGTTGCAGCCTTCGGTCTGCGTCCGGAGGACGCTGTCGTTATCCCCTCTTCTTCAACCGCTTTATTTTTTTCACTCTTTAAATCAATCACCTTAGTGAAATCAATTTCCTGCAATGGAAGTGGAAGCTCCTGGGCAAACAGTTTATGCATACCCGCAAACCGGGAACCGTCCCCTACCAGGTAGACATTTCCCACGAATTCCTGTTTGATCTGATTCTGGTAATATTCAACCGCCGTATTGGCAATTCGCAGATGATACCGCAGCGATTCCGCCAGATCTTCATATGCCTCATTTGCCAGCTCCTGCTGACGCTTCCGTTCCTCCTGATTTCCCATCTCCGGAACGGTCGGGCGATTGTATATGACATTGTGGTCTAAAAGAAAATCAAGTGCTTTCTCCTCATCATCAATCCCAAGCACCGGATGGTCAATCACCGCTGTAATCGTAGCGCCATAGCCGTACGGTGTCACACGCTGAAAGACCAGTTTTTTATTTTCCAGAATACTGATCACCGTTGCCTGCTCTTCCAGCTGCACAACCACAGCATTTTCCAGAAAACTGTCACACAGAAGCTGTACCGTTCCGTTTCCGATATAATCAAACGTTTCTACCTTCAGTCCTGCCAGTTCTGAGAACGTCACATAGTTATTCAGAAGATTATCGGGAATTGCCACTAAAAGCAGCTTGAGCATTTTCTTCCCATCTTCTTCCTCCACATCCATCTTGCTGTAGCTGATGGTGTAATTGCTCACATCCATCGGGAAATAATCACGGATCTGGGATTCAATGATTCCCATGATCTTATTGTCTTTGACAAATGGGATCATGACTTCACGGGTCACGACTTTTGAGGAAGAAAGGGTAAATACGACTTCTTTCTCATGGATATCGCGCTTGCTGAGTTCGACTTTCAGTGCAGACGCAAAAGCTTCTTTGTCGCGGATATAGCCATCTTCCACCGCATGTTCCGGGGTGCGGAACGCAAACGCTTTATGTACCGGCGGATTTTTCTTGCGGTAATCGGTCAGTGCGACTTTTGTCCACCATACACCGGCCTCAATACTTACTACTCTTTTGACCATTTTCATTTTCTCCTTTATATTTTCCGAAAGGTTTTCATTGGAAAATGTACAAAAATA
>ENA-OOYV01001585-OOYV01001585.1-human-gut-metagenome-genome-assembly--contig:-NODE-1585-length-13016-cov-1.985263_pt1 | contig 13016 bp, 9 predicted proteins | sample MGYA00241704_ERZ501380 | MGnify/ENA primary metagenome ERZ501380 (study PRJEB25962, sample SAMEA2042984) | human gut metagenome | biome: human gut; feature: human-associated habitat; material: faeces...
CATATTGTCTTCGAACGGGCACATCAGCCAGCCCTCGGACTTGCCCGGCACGGCGGTAATCGCCTTGCCATAGGCAGCCTTCAACGCCTCGCGCTGCTCAGGGGTGGTGGACACGGACACATGAGTGTGAATAACGGGCATAATTCCTCCTTGATTCGGTTCGCTTCCAGTCTAGCCTCAGCGGTTGCTGTTGAACATGGCATGCGGATGTAGGAAGCTGCTTGCAGAACGGACCGGGGCAAGGCCAATTTGGGGAGATTATTGGCCTTTCCAGCCAATATATGTTCCGCAGTCAGCCCAATAGTGTTGAATACCCTTGTGAGAAAACTGATTGAACAACTGATGAAGTTCGGCATTGTGGGCGTCATCGCCTTTGTTATCGACTGGGGTATCCTCAACCTATTGGTTGGCATATTCCACATTCACAACGTGCTGGCTGCCACCGTCTCTTTCATCATCTCGCTGATTTTCAACTATCTGGCGAGCATGAAATTCGTATTCAAGCATCGTGATGACATGGCGCGCTGGATGGAGATTCTTATCTTCGTGGCGGGCGCTGTAGTCGGTCTGTTCATGAATGACGCGATTATCTGGATTTCCACTTATGGCATGAACCATGATGCCTATGTATCGCAGCATGCCGAATATCTGTTGCGCACCAATATCGGCAAGCTGGTGGCCACTGCCGTGGTAATGATCTGGAACTTCTTGATTCGCAAGTGGCTGCTCGACGATACGCACACCAATGCGATGAACCGTCTGAAGTCCGCTGAAAATCGACTGAATGCCGAGGAGCTTGAAGCCAAGTGGCAGAACAGCTTCTCCCACAAGCTCGGCATCTGGTCCCTGGAACACACGCCCAAAGGCTGGCCGAAGTAGCGTTTTGACGTATAAGCCCCCTCGTCAGAGGGGGCTTAATTTTTGTCTCACACACTCACTTCAGTCAAGGTCGGCTGCTCGGTGGAGCCCTTGATCTGCTTGAAGCCAATCAGCGCAATCGCCAGCGAGACCAGTGCCAAAGTGGTCACCACCATGAAGCCGCCATGCGAGCCCATGCGGTCGATGAACTGTCCCGCGATCGCGGAGCCCACCGAACCGCCGATCGAATTCATCGCGCCCATCCAGGCCATGCCTTCCGTGAAGCGCGTGGGCGGAACCAGGTGCAGCATCAGCTGGTTGCCGTTCACCCACGTCGGAGCCTGGCAGACGCCGATGCACAGGTAGATGATCATGATCACCCATAGATGCTTAGCGAACATGAATGAGCCGATGCCCAGATTCACCACCGCAAGGCAGAAGTAGAAACGTTTCCACAGCGGAATCTTCCAATTCTTCGCGCCGTACACAAGTGCGCCGATCAGAGAGCTGAGCGAGAAACAGGCGAATACGAAACCGGTGTACTGCTTCATATGCGCTTCCGTGGCGAATGCAACAATCGAAATGCTGGCAGCTGACTGGAATGCCCCCAGGCCGAACCACGTCACACACACGGCGATCAGGCCTGGCCCCCAAATCGATTCCTTGCGGCCTGCCGCAATATCCGTGGCGGCCTTCTGCATCGCGGCCTTCACCTCAGCGGCCGTCTTGCCTTCCGCACGAGCCTTGTCGCGCGCGTATTCTACCGCCGCTTCGGTTTGCAAAGCCTTGGAACGAGCAGCCTCGCGCTCTCGGTATTCTTTACGTGTCATGCCGGCTTCACGAGCCAACTGCGTCTGCGATTTCGGTTCGGTAGAAAGTTCCGTGAGGAACATCAGCGCGCCGATCACCACGCACATGCCGGTGAACGAGAACGCCAGCAGTCCGGAGATCACGGCCAATGTGGACGCCAGCGGATTGCCGATAACCCACATGCACTCGTCGAATACGCCGGACAGCGACAGCGCACGGTTCGTCTTCTCCGCATCGCCCTTGAGCAGCGTCGTCCAACGTTGACGGCTCATCGCGCCCCACGGCGGAATCGCGGCCATGAACGGCACTATGCAGAACAGGATCCACGACGGCACGCGTGCGGTGATGCAGGAGACCAGCGCGATCGCCGCCACCATCCACACGATGATTGTGGGAATCGACACCTGCCGTTGACCGAATTTGTCGACCAGCTTGCCGAGCACCGGGCTCGCCACGGCCAGCGCGATCGCCTGCACGGCCGTCAGCGCGCCCGCCAGCGAATAGTTGCCGTAGTAATGCTGCACGGAAATCGTGATCGTCATGCCGACCATTGGGAACGGCATGCAGGCGATTACCGATCCGACGGAGAATCGCGCGGTGTGCGGTATGCGAAGCAGCTCCGCATACCCTCCGAAAAGACGTTGGCCGATGTCTTTGACGCCGACGAGGACATTGTTGGTCATGCTTGCCGCTCCTTTCCGCTCACGGTTTCGCTCGTGACGTCCGCAGCTTTGCGTCGCGTGCGGACTGATGGTGGTGGTTCCCCTGAATTATTGGTTAACCGCTTCCGATACCAGCTCGCTGCCCCAGTCGTCCGAACACGTCAATCGATTGACATGTTTGACATGCCGCACACGGGGAGAAAGGTGGGATGGTGCGTGTTGTTTGTGTGTCTTTGTTGACCAAGGCAACTTTATGCGCAGGTACCGTCGTGACACGCGGTACATTAGGGCAGGAACCAATATTCGAATCGACGAATTTTTTCACAGGGCCGGCGACCGGCGAAACGTGCTGAGCCAGCACGTGGCCGGCAGGTCCGAAACGCAAGAAAGGCGGCCAATATGCCGGCGACAACCATCCATTTCGTGCGCCACGGCAAAGTGGAGAACCCCGGGCACCTGCTGTACGAGCGGCTGCCCGGTTTCCACCTGTCCGACGTGGGCGTGCGCATGGCGCAGGCCACCGCGCATTACATCGCGGTCAGCCCGCAGCTGAACACCGTATCCGCCGTCTACTCGTCGCCGCTGGAACGTACGCGCGAAACGGCGGGGGAGATCCTCGAATCGCTGAATTCGGTACGTGGACTGCGCGGCGAGGAACCGCTGGAGCTGCAGACGGACGAACGCCTCATCGAAGCGCGCAACGAATTTCGCGGCAAGCGTATCGGCTTCGGCGAAGGCGCGCTGTGGAAGAACGGCAACTGGAAGCTGGTACGCAACCTGTGGAAGCCGAGCTGGGGCGAAAGCTACCAGTCGATCGCGCATCGCATGCAGGACTTCGCCCTGGAGAAAGTGGCGGAATACCCCGGCAAACAGATCGTGGTGGTCAGCCACGAATCGCCGATTTGGAGCTACCGGCACATGCTGGAAACGGGGCACCCCGAACACAACATGCTGTTGCGCCACACCGCGCTCGCTTCTATCACCTCCATCACTTACGATTGCAGTAACGGGAAAATAATGTCCATTACGTACGCCGATCCGGCGGCGGACGTCGAATAATGTGAACCAAAACATGCGGTGGCTCAATCGCGGTCGGGGATGACTGCGGTTCGGGCCGGCCGCACGATATACAAGGAGAAAGTATGTCTTTTGTATACGACCAGAAGGTCGTCGACTCGATGTACGGCTCGCACGTGGTCTCCATGGCAGTTGACTACGGTGTCGATCTGGTCAAGATGTGGCCGTTGCAAACGAACCAGGAACTGGAAAACGACGTCAAATATGCGGAGAACCTGCAGGTGATGTTCTCCGGCATGATGACGCAGGTGCTGCTGAAACGCTCCGAAGAAGTCGACCAGTCGGTTGCGGAAGCCGTATACGAAGGCATGGATGTGCTTCCCGGCGTCGATCCGGAAATCATCCGCACGCTGATGGATGCCAACCGCGCCTATGACGTGATGGCCTCCTACCACGGGGTCGACGGCATCGAACTGTTCATGGAAACCGCCAGAATACTCGACATCGACGTGGAGACCCGAATCGAAAAGGAAATCCAAGACCTCATGGAGAACCTCTCACGCACTATGCGCAGCGCCTCCGGATTCGAAGTCGACGATGACGTGGCGGAAAACGTCGGCATCTGCCAGTCGGCCACGGTGGACCGCAACGAATTCGCAAGACGCTACCTCGCCTCGATGACGGTTCTCGACGCGCTGATAAACCTCATGTGCTATGGCACCGACGATTCGCAGGAGCAGGCCATCCGCGTGCTGCCGGTGCTGCTGTTCGTCAACGCCATGCGCAACCAGCTGTCGATTCCGCCCACTTTCATCAACGCCGAACAGCTCATCAACCTGTTTGGTCTGCGTGACACCGCCCGCCAGTTCGGACGGCCCCAGTCGGTGTTCGACAGCTCGTTCAACCCGCTGACGTTCTCCACCACCGTCAAGTACCTCGCTTTCTTCGCGGGGCAGGAATGGCTGCGGCATATGAGGTTCCTGGAGTGGGACCCGAAGCAGGCCGAACAGGACGCCAAAGACGAGGACGAGCGCAAAAGCAGGGAAGCGCTCGCAAAGAAATACAATTTGACGAGCGATGGCGATAACGCGGCTTCCGACGCGGATTTGGATTCGTCTGCAGACTCGAATTTGTCTGAGGATTCGGACTCGTCGGAAGAGGCCGGTTCGGAGCCGACCGAGGAATAAGTGTTGCGGGCGGTCGTGTGACGTCTGACGGTGAAGGCTTTGCGTGTACTTGCGTTGCGTGCGCTTGTGCTTGCGCTCGAATTGCGCGTGGCCGTCGCCTATCCCACGCGTTACATCCGCAACGACGTCACTACCCGTAACGAATGATCTGAAACGAATAATCCCGGTATCCTGCGATTGCACAGGATACCGGGATTATTCGTTATTCGTTATGGTGTGCCACGTTTTGTGTGGCGATAAGGCGGGGATCAGAGCGAAATCAGAGCTGCTGATCGGTGCCGTTCGCCGAATCATTCGGTACTGCCGAAGCGTCCGAATCCGCCGGAGCGTCGGTATTCGGCTGCTCGTGCGGATGCTGGAACTGGGCCGGCACTTCCGGCATCGGCGGAATGGACGGTGTCGGAGGCATGGTCGGAACAGCCGGCATCGGAGGCATAGATGGTACGGACGAAGCCTCCGCCAGCGGATTCTGCTGAGGTGCGGCGTATTGCGGCGCGGCGTGCTGCTGCGCGGCGTCATACTGCGGTGCCGGAGCTGTGTACGAATCGGCCGGAGTCGCTGGTGCCGTGTACGGCGCGGCCGGTGCCGCAGCCGCCGGATTGGTCGGCAGCGGGACGTTGCCGTACGAGGTGGCCTGCGCCGCATACGGGTCTGCCGGAGCCTCGCCCGTGGCGGGAGCCCATGCGTTGGAAGCCGTAGGAGCGTCGAAACGCGTGCCTTCCGGATTGGAATCGCGGGCCATCAGCACAAAGTAGAACACACCGCTGGCAATGAAGGCCAGCACGCCGAGGATCAGCAGGACAACGCCGCCGATGCTGACGCTGTTGCCTGCCTCCAACGACCTGAACGAAAGACTGCTGCCGATGATGAGGATCAGACCGATGGCGAAGAAGATTCCGGCGGCCGCCTGTACCGCGTAGATGATGGCCAGCACGGTGCCACGCATGTTGATGTCATGCAGACGACGTACGCCAAGCGCGATGGTCGGCACAAGCACGACGAGTCCCCAAATGGAGGAGAACGAGTCTCCGACGGTGGCGATCACGCCGGAATCGGTGAGGTTCCTCAACGTGCGGAACACGAGTCTCAACACGAAAGTGACGACGGTATAGGTGAGGAACCACCACCAGAACTCGCTACGCGAGGCGCGGCCCTTGAACACCGCGTACTTCTTGAAGAAACGGACGATCGCCTCGCCCAGGTTGCAGCCATATGCGGGCATGTCAAGCGGCGCGGTCAATGCGAAGAAGCTATTGCCCGACTGCGGTTGCGGTGCCGGCTGCCCGTAATTCGCGGCTGGAGCCTGGCCGTACTGAGGGGCCTGTCCATATTGAGGGGCCTGAGCGTACTGCGGAGCCTGACCATACTGAGGTGCCTGGTTGTAGTTCGGGGCGGCGTACTGGGGCGCCTGCGCCTGCCCGTAATCCGGCGTGCCGTACTGCGGTGCCGGCTGCGGCACCTGCGGATTGTATTGGTTGGGGTCCGTCATTAGAGTGCCCTTTCACAAAACGGTGACTAAAGAATAAAGAAAGTCGCTTCATACATTACTCCTTTGCCGATGTGAAGATAGGGAAAAATATTGCAGTATGGAACGCTGCGGAAGAAAAACGGCGATTGGGTCGTGGCACGTCCGGTTTGCGCGGCACAATGGAGCCTATGACTGAAGTTGAAAATACCAAACCGGAACTTCCTGAAAACGTTCGTGTGCGTTTCTGCCCGTCCCCGACCGGCATTCCGCACGTCGGCATGGTCCGCACCGCACTGTTCAACTGGGCTGAGGCCCGCCACACCAAGGGCACGTTCGTGTTCCGTATCGAGGATACGGACGCCCAGCGCGACTCCGAGGAAAGCTACAACCAGATCATCGAGGCCCTGAATTGGCTGGGCATCGACTGGGATGAAGGCATCAACGTGGGTGGCCCGGACGGCCCGTACCGCCAGTCCGAGCGTGGCGACATCTATAAGGACGTCGCAGCCAAGCTGCTCGAAGCCGGCTACGCCTACGAATCCTTCTCCACTCCTGAGGAGATCGAGGCCCGCAACGTGGCCGCCGGCCGTCCGAAGGCTTTCGGCTATGACGGCTACGATCGCAACCTCACCGAAGAGCAGAAGGCCGCGTTCCGCGCGGAAGGCCGCAAGCCGGCCCTGCGTATCCGCATGCCCGACGAGGACGTCGCGTTCGACGACCTTATCCGCGGTCGCATCGAATTCAAGGCCGGTTCCGTGCCGGATTACGTGATCGTGCGTCCGAACGGCGACCCGCTGTACACGCTGACCAACCCGGTCGACGACGCCATGATGCGCATCAACGTGGTGCTGCGCGGCGAGGATCTTCTGAGCTCCACCCCGCGTCAGATCGTGCTGTACCGTTACCTGATCGAGCTGGGCGTGGCCAAGGAAATGCCGCTGTTCGGCCACATGCCGTACGTCATGGGCCAGGGCAACAAGAAGCTGTCCAAGCGCGATCCGGAATCCAACCTGTTCCTGCACCGTGACAACGGCTTCATCCGTGAGGGCCTGCTGAACTACCTGGCGCTGCTGGGCTGGTCCATCGCCCCCGACCGCGACGTGTTCTCCATGGACGAGATGATCGAGAAGTTCGACGTGCGTGACGTCAAGGCCAACCCGGCCCGCTTCGACATCGACAAGGCCATCTCCATCAACGCCGAGCACATCCGCATGCTCGAACCGCAGGACTTCCTGAACCGTTCCGTGCCGTACCTCAAGCGTGACGGCGTGGTGTCCGCCGATTCCTGGGACGCGCTGACCGACCGTGAGCGCGAGGTCCTCACCGCCGCTGCTCCGCTCGTGCAGCCGCGCGTGCGCCTGCTGGGCGAAGTGGCCGGCATGGTCGGCTCCCTGCTGTCCACCGAAGGCTACATCGAGCCGGACGCCGACGCCAAGAAGCAGCTGAAGGATTCCGCTCCGGCCGTGCTCGACGCTGCGATCGCGGCGCTGGACGCCGTTGCTGAGGGTGATTGGAAGACCGACTTCCTGCACGAGACGCTGAACAAGGCGCTGGTCGAAGACGGCGGCTACAAGCCGCGTCTGGCTTTCGGCCCGGTGCGCGTGGCCATGAGCGGCCGCCGCGTGTCCCCGCCGCTGTTCGAATCCATGGAAATCGTCGGCAAGGACGTTGCCATGGCTCGACTCAAGGGCCTGCGCGAGCACCTGTGAGCCGTTGAGCTGCTGACTGTTAGCTGAATGATGGAAACCCGCCGGAGTGATTCGGCGGGTTTTCGTTTATGCGGAAGGCTGGTGCGGAATGGCGGAAAATAGCGCGACACGCCGTAAGTTGCGCGACTGTGCTGTTTCGCGTATATTTATCACTCGTTGCGGTTCACAGCCTAGCTGAGAATCACAGCGATAACTCAGGCCCCCGTCGTCTAGCGGTCTAGGACTACGCCCTCTCACGGCGCCAACACCGGTTCAAATCCGGTCGGGGGTACGACGGACAACTTTTCGAAGTTGCCACGCCTGCCAAATTGGGATGTGGTGTAATTGGCAACACAGCTGATTCTGGTTCAGCCATTCTTGGTTCGAGTCCAGGCATCCCAGCCAATGAGCCCTCGCAGATGCGAGGGTTTTTTGTTTTTCGCACCTGTCTGTTCACGTCGCTTTGGGCGGTGGGTTGATGGATTTTGCCGGATGCGATGTGGCAGCGCAATCTGCTGACGCCCTGCGTGAATCGCACATGTAATCGCCCAATGTTGCATTACCCTAGAAGTATGACCGAATTGCAGCATGCCGCCAAAGCCACGCGCCCGCGCATCCAACCAGCGGAAGAGGGGGACCGTCGACCGCTTTCCGTATCCGCACGGCTCGGCCGCCTGCAATTCCACCAGTCCGGCAAATTCCGCGTATTGCAATTCGCCGACATCCAAGACGGGCCGAAAGTCAGCAAAGACACCATCAGCCTCATCGAGGCCTCGCTTGACGCCACACGCCCCGATCTTGTTATTTTCAACGGCAACCAGATCGCCGGATATGATTCCGCATACGCGCTGACCTCCCGCAAGCGTCGCTGGGACGCGCGTCCGGCATCCGCATCGTCCGAAGCGTCCGGGGAACGCTATGCGGCCGCATTGGAACACACCCGCGAATTGGTGCGAGCCACCATCGAACAACTGGTCCACCCGCTTGCCGACCGCGGCGTGCCGTGGGCTGTGACGTTCGGCAACCATGACTTCCAGTGCGGGCTCGACAATGACGAAATCGAAAGCATCTGCCGCGAATTCCCAGGGTGTATCAATCCGGAACGCGCTGCCGACGGCACGACGGGCATCGCCGTGAAACATGGTGTGAAACATGATGCCGGCGATATGGAACAGGACTTCGGATTGCCGGAACAGCCCGTGATCGCGTGCGCGCCCGGCACATTCGCGTTGTCGGTGACGGACGTCGATCGCACGTATGACGTGTTGGGCTTGGTCTTGCTGGATTCGGGCGATTACGCGCGTTCCGGCGGCTACGGAAGCCCGTCGGAAGCCGCGCTGCGCTTCCTGGCGGATGCGCCGGGGCTGATGGCGGCGCAATCGCAGCAGCTGCAACAAGACCGGCAAGATGAACAGGACTCGCCGCGCGAACCGCGCAAGACGCCGTCCACGCTGCCATGCATGGTGTTCCAGCATTTCCCGATCGAACAGTATTATCGCCTGCTCAAGCCGGTCGCGGCCACCGCTGCGCGCGCGATTGAAGGATACCGCAACTTCGCGGGGCGGCATTTCGTGCTCAACGAAGACAAAACGCAACCCGGAAGCTATCTGGGGGAGGGCGTCAGCTGCCCGGATGCCGACAGCGGCGAATTCGCAATCCTTGACAAGGCGGGATATTTTGCGATTTCCGCCGGGCACGACCACCGCAACGCCTTCGTCGGTTCCGTGCCGGTCGGAACCGACGGTGACCGGCAGATGGTGATGGTCGCCTCGCCGACCAGCGGTTTTGGCTCATACGGCCCGGTGCCGGCCAAGCGTGCCGCTCGACTGTTCGAATTCGACATCCGCCACCCGTACGAGCCGCGCACGCAGCTGTTGGAATACGACGAGCTGGTGGGCAAACCCAGCGCGGGCAAGGCCTACGCCTACGGCATGACCAGCGAATCGAAGCCCGATTCGGAAGGCATGGACCTGCTCCACAGGCCGACGTGGTGGAGCAAGACGTGGAACAAGCTGGTCTCGCTGTTTCGCCGGTAGCTGTTTGTTGACTAGTCGTTCCGCCGGTAGCCTTTCCGGCGGTGACTATTCCTTTTCCCGACTTTTAGCTTTGAAATGAATACAAAAAAGCTGACGATGGGAACTTTCCATCGTCAGCTTTTACGTTACGTATGCGACTGGTCGCGGACCTGTCAGCGGCCGGAAGACGCCTTGATCAGCGCGTCGGTCAGATACTTGCCGGCGGCCATGACCAGCGGCGCGTAACGGCGGCCGGGATTGGCGCCCATACGGCCGTTCGGGCCGGAAATCGAAATAGCGGCGATCACCTGGCCGGACGCGTTGCGAATCGGCGCGGAAATCGAACACACGCCCTCATCGCGTTCATTGATTGACTCGGCCCAGCCGCGCTTGCGGACGGCGGTGAGCTTGGCCGCAGTGAACTTGGCGTGGCGAAGACCCTGATGCAGACGTTCGGAATCCTCCCAAGCCAGCAGAATCTGGGCTGCGGAACCGGCTTCCATGGACAGCATCGCACCAACCGGAATGGAATCTCGCAGGCCGGACGCGCGCTCGACGGCTGCGATGCAGACGCGCTGATCGCCCTGACGGCGGTAGATCTGCGCGGATTCGCCGGTTCGGTCGAGCAGGGTCTGCAGAATCGGCGCGGCGGCGGTCAACAGGCGGTCCTCGCCGGCTGCGGCCGCAAGTTCCGCGAATCGCGATCCGAGCACGAAGCGTCCATGCTGGTCGCGCAAAACGAAACGGTGACGTTCCAGCGCGATCGCAAGACGATGCGCGGTCGGACGAGCCAGACCGGTCGCGGAAACCAGCTGTCCGAGTGTGGCTGGGCCGGATTCAAGAGCGTCGAGAATCTTGACTGTCTTGTCGAGCACGCCGACCCCGGAATGAATTTCGTTGCTTTGCGGGGTGGCTGCGTAATTGCCGTTTGCCTCGTTCGTGGCGTTCATGGCCTGCGTTTTGGGCATGGCGTTGCTCGTATTCGAAGAAGAAGTCATACGCTGAATTATGCCATCTCACATATTGAAATGCAAAATGTATGTGGTTCGCGACTGGGGTAAAGCAGATTATTTACCTTGCTTCCACCGGCTGGCGAAGCTGGGAAAATGCTGAAATTTCAACGATTGCGCATATGCCGTAAGAAGACGGGAAGTAACTTTTCCGCGTTTGCCGCGCTCGTCCCTCGTTCATATCTCATATACCGGCATGAAGGACCTCGAACCCGTTTCAAGCCCATAGGCTTATAGCACGAAGAATGCGGCAAGGCAATAGCCGCGAGGAAATTAGTGAGGAAAAATCTGAGGAGGTCCCACAATGGGAACTACATTGGCCGAGAAGGTCTGGGCCGATCATTTGGTACGCAAGGGTAGCGATGGGGCTCCCGACCTGCTGTACATCGACCTGATGCTCATGCACGAAGTGACCAGCCCGCAGGCGTTCGAAGGTCTGCGTCTGGCAGGACGCAAGCCGCGTCACGTCGACCAGCTGATTGCCACGGAAGACCACAACACGCCGACCGTCGACATCGACCGTCCGAATCCGGACGAGACTTCGGCGCTGCAGCTGAGCACGCTGGAAAAGAACTGCAAGGATTTCGGCGTGCGTCTGTGCCCGCTCGGCGACGCTGACCAGGGCGTGGTCCACGCGTTCGCTCCGGTGCTGGGTCTGACCCAGCCGGGCATGACCATCGTGTGCGGCGACTCGCACACCTCCACCCACGGCGCGTTCGGTGCTATGGCCATCGGCATCGGCACCTCCGAAGTGGAGCACGTCATGGCCACGCAGACCCTGAGCCTGAAGCCGTTCAAGACCATGGCCGTGAACATCGAAGGCGACCTGCCGAAGGGCGTCACCGCCAAGGATATTATTCTGGCCATCATCGCGAAGATCGGCACCGGCGGCGGCCAGGGCCACGTTATCGAATACCGTGGCGAAGCCATCAAGAAGCTGTCGATGGACGCCCGCATGACCATCTGCAACATGTCCATCGAAGCCGGCGCCCGCGCAGGCATGATCGCCCCGGACGAGGTGACTTTCGAATACCTGAAGGGCCGTCCGCACGCGCCGGAAGGTGAGATGTGGGACAAGGCCGTCGAATATTGGAAGACGCTGAAGACCGATGACGATGCCGTGTTCGACAAGGAAGTGACCATCAACGCCGAAGACCTCGAGCCGTACGTCACGTGGGGCACCAACCCGGGCCAGGGCGTGAAGATCTCCGGCGTGGTGCCGGATCCGGCCTCCTTCAACGACGAGACCGAGCGTTCCGCCGCCGAGCGTGCCATCGCCTACATGGGACTGAAGCCGGGCATGGCCATCAAGGACATCGCCGTGGACACCGTGTTCATCGGATCCTGCACCAACGGCCGTCTTGAGGATCTGCGCGTGGCCGCCTCCATCATGAAGGGCCACCACAAGGCCGACAACATCCACCGCGTGCTCGTGGTGCCGGCATCCTCCCGCGTGCGCCTGCAGGCGGAAAAGGAAGGCCTCGACAAGATTTTCAAGGACTTCGGCGCCGAATGGCGTAACGCCGGCTGCTCCATGTGCCTGGGCATGAACCCGGACAAGATGGTGGCCCGCGAACGTTCCATCTCCACCTCGAACCGCAACTTCGAAGGCCGTCAGGGCAAGGGTTCGCGCACGCATCTGGCGTCGCCGGCCGTTGCCGCCGCGACCGCCATCCGCGGCACCATCTGCTCGCCGGCCGACCTGTGAACCTGCTGCGAGCGGAAGCTGCGAACGCAATCGTAAGTAATCGAAATATCGAAATCGAATATCGATAGGCAATCGAAGGATTTGTTGACATGGAAAAACTGACTACCCTTACCGGCGTGGCCGTGCCGCTTCGCCGTTCCAACGTTGATACCGACCAGATCATTCCGGCCGTGTTCCTGAAGCGCGTGAAGAAAAGCGGCTTCGACGACGCCCTGTTCTACGCGTGGCGCCGCGACCCGGAATTCGTGCTGAACAAGCCGGAATACAAGCAGGGCAAGATTCTGGTGGCCGGCCCGGATTTCGGCATTGGTTCCTCCCGTGAGCACGCCGTGTGGGCGCTGCACGATTACGGTTTCCGCGTGGTGATTTCCTCCCGTTTCGCCGACATTTTCTACGGCAACACCGCCAAGAACGGCGTGCTGGCCGCGATTATGCCGCAGGAGTCCGTCGAACTCCTGTGGAAGCTACTGGAGGAAGAGCCTGGTCGTGAGATGACTGTCTCGCTGGAGACCCGCACTGTCACTTGCGGCGACGTGACCCTGCCGTTCGAGGTCAACGATTACGTGCGTTGGCGTCTGATGAACGGCTACGAC
>ENA-OOYV01001590-OOYV01001590.1-human-gut-metagenome-genome-assembly--contig:-NODE-1590-length-12987-cov-2.584287_pt1 | contig 12987 bp, 11 predicted proteins | sample MGYA00241704_ERZ501380 | MGnify/ENA primary metagenome ERZ501380 (study PRJEB25962, sample SAMEA2042984) | human gut metagenome | biome: human gut; feature: human-associated habitat; material: faeces...
CCCGCCGCGACTAAAGTCACAAATATAGGGGATAGGCTCTCTTTCGGGCGTCTGTTTCGCTCTACAAATCAGGATTTAAAGTCTTGCGAGTACCGCTCTTGCGGCCTTAATTCCGGAAGCCCCCGCCTGTGCAAGTCCTCTTGTCGTTCCTGCGCCATCACCGATAGCGAAGAATCCAGGAAGTTTTGTCTCAAGTTCGTGGCTTAACTCTAAACGGGAAGAGTAGAATTTGACTTCTGCACCATATAAAAGAGTGTCATAGTTTGCAGTACCAGGAGCTACTTTATCAAGGGCATAGATCATCTCAATAATATCATCAAGCTGACGCTTTGGAAGTGCCAAAGATAAATCTCCAGGAACAGCAGCAGTCAGTGTAGGCTTTACGAAAGACTGGCTTAAACGATGTTCATTTGTACGGATACCCTTTACCAGGTCACCGAAACGCTGTACAAGCACGCCGCCAGCTAACATATTAGAAAGGGAAGCAATGTGCTTACCATAACGATATGGCTCATCAAATGGTTCTGTAAAACGGTTGGAAACAAGAAGGGCAAAGTTTGTATTCTCACTGCGAAGAGAAGCATCAGAGTAAGAATGACCATTTACCGTGTTAATTCCTTCTACATTTTCAGCAACAACGTGTCCGTAAGGATTCATACAGAAAGTACGGACGCTGTCACCATACTGTTTTGTACGGTAGACAAGTTTTGACTCATATACGACATCTGTGATATGTTCAAATACTCGTGCCGGAAGTTCCACACGAACACCGATATCTACCTGATTGTTAATAAGCTTAATTCCAAGATTCTTACACTGGTTTGCAAACCATTCTGCACCGCTTCGTCCAGGAGCAGCGATTAAATACTGACAACGTGCGACATCCCCTTTTTCTGTTACAAGTTCATAACCTTCTGAGCAGGTTTTAATCTCAGAAATAGCAGTATTAAAATGGAAATCCATTTTATCTTTTAAATCTTCATAAATATTTGTAAGAATCATAAGATTCTTTTCTGTACCAAGATGTTTGCACTGTGCCTGTAAAAGATGAAGGTCGAATTCAAGAGCCTTTTTTGCAAGAGCCTGTGCTTCTGGAGTTGTTGTAGAGAAATAGCTAGTAGTAGCACCGTGAGCTACATTTACATCATCTACATAATGAATCAGTTCCATAACTTCATCATGATCCATATAATCAGTAAGCCAGCCGCCAAATTCTGTAGTAAAGTTAAATTTACCGTCAGAAAATGCACCAGCACCACCAAAGCCGCACATAGTATCGCAGACTTTACAGTTGATACACTGCTTTACCTTTTTTGCTACAATAGGGCAGCTTCTTTTATAAATATCCCTTCCCTGTTCAAAAACACCAATCTTTAAGGAAGGATTTTTTAAACTAAGTTCGTAACCGGCATAAATACCAGCTTCACCGCAGCCAATAATAATAACATCATATACCTGATTCATCAAATTACCTCCTAAATTAATGGTTTACATTTATTATAATGTAAAGAAAACCATAAAAATCCACTATGTATTATAAAGAAAAAAGAATAGAATGTCAAATGTTTTAGAAAATTAAGTGAGAGACTTCGTCATACAATTGTTAGGTGCTTTACTGAGTAAAATAATTGGATAAAATAGTAGAAAGAATTCAAAAAATATTCTTAATAAATATTAAGAAGTCAAAGTAACCTTCTACCATGTATAATGAAGATGTGGTACAATATTCTCAGGCAGATTTAAGAATTTTTAAATAAGATTCTTTTTACAGAACATGCAGAATATAAAAATGTTCCGTAATTGTGAACATTCTTTTAATTTATTGTGATGTTTGATGATTTTTCAGAGTAATTGTGCTATCATAACAAAATAAGTTTCAAGTGACTATCTTAAAGCTTTGCCAGAGCGTGTTTGAAAAATGCAAATTGGGGCGTGCAGATTGCAGGAATGATTTTTCAAACATACTCTAGGCTTTTTATAAAAGATATTAAGGAGGTTGTTATGTTTCGGAAGAAGAATGGGCAGGAATTTATGGATGAGACGAATTTAGATTCATCCACAAATGATAAGGAAGAGAAGAAAGGATTTTTCCACAGGAAAAAGAAAAAAGAAATCAATCTGTATGAGGACGATATGGGATATATCGAGGATGACAGTAATTTCGATGAAGACGAATATGATAAAGAATTAGAAGAGTTACAGGAAGAAGAGAAGCCAGAGAAGAAACGGGGATTTTTCCATCGCAAGAAGAAAGAAGAGGAAAAATCTGGTGGTACGGAGAAGCTTGAAGGTACTAAGGAAGAGGAAGAAAGTCTGTTAAGCGATGACGATGCCATTATTTTGCAGGAGCCGGAGAAGAAGAAGTTTTCCAAGAAGAAGCTGGCGCTTATCTGTGGTACGGCAGCAGTCATAGTGATCGCTGTTGTTTTTTTTGTGATTCGCAATATCGGAGGAACAAGTGAGGGCAAGGCTTATGTGGAGTCTGTTCGTGAGATTACAGGACTGGGAACTGCTGGTGGTGCGAATAACCGTTATACAGGAACTGTTGATGCAGAGAAGTCATGGAAGATTACATTACAGTCTGATTTATCTGTAGAGAAACGCTATGTTAATGTAGGGGATCAGGTAAAGAAGGGAGATAAGCTCTTTAAGTACAACACACAGGAGTTAAAGCTTTCTAAAGAAAAGAAAGAACTTGAGCAGGAGACTTTACAGAATGAGATTACACAGTTGACAAAGGATATTAAGTCTTATCAGTCTGATTTGAAGTCTGCAAGTGCCAGTGAGAAGATTCAGCTTCAGACACAGATTTTAACGGCTCAGACAACAATTAAAAAAGATCAGTATACGATTAAGTCCAATAAAGAGTCAATTAAGTTGTTAGAGAAGAACATTAAAGATGCAACAGTAAAAAGTAAGATGAATGGTCTTGTAAAGAAAGTAAATGCATCTTTAGAGACTTCCTCTTCGGATGATAGTTCGGATGACGGCTCGGATTCTGGTGATGGAAGTTCAGATGATTCCTCTTACATGACAATTCTTGCGGTAGGTAATTACCGAATTAAGGGAACTGTCAGTGAGACGAATGTATGGAGTCTTAACGAGGGAGATCCAGTTATTGTTCGTTCAAGAGTGGATAATTCCCAGACCTGGAAAGGAACAATCAGCAGCATTAAGACGGATACGACGGCAGATGATACCAGTGACAGCAGCTCTGATTATTCAGATGGCTATACAGATGATGAAAGCAGTACAGGAGAAACTGCCTCTAAGTATAACTTTTATGTGAAGTTAGATAATGATAAGGATTTGATGATGGGACAGCATGTCCTTATAGAACAGGATAATGGACAGGACGAGCAGAAAGAGGGTATGTGGCTGCCATCTGCTTACATAAAGAAAAATAATAACAAATACTATGTATGGCTCGATTCTCATAATAAGTTAAAGCTTCATGAGATTCAGGTTGGAGAGTACGATGAGAATCTTGATGAGTATGAAGTAAAGAGCGGCCTTAAAACAAGTGATTACATTGCATGTGACGACAGTACATTAAAAGAAGGCATGAAAGTTACAAAGGTAAGTCCGGAAGATAATACATCTGGTTATGGAGATGAGCAGGAGAATGATGATGCAGAGTCATTTGGTTCAGATGCATCTGAAGATACTTCAGATGTGGGAGAGGATTATTCAGATTACAGTGATAGTGCGGATACATATGACAGCTCTGATGATGGAAGTCTGAGTGACGGTGCAGATTTTGGAAGTGATAGCTCAGATTCTGGTAACAGTGGAACAAGTGATAGTGATATTGCGGACTTTGGGGAATAAGGATTCCCGTCAGGAAAGGACATATAGCATATGCTTTTGGAACTAAAACATATTTATAAGAATTATTTACAGGATAAGATTGTCATACCAGTTCTTAAAGATGTAAATATCTCTATTGATGAGGGCGAATATGTGGCAATTATGGGACCTTCTGGTTCTGGAAAGACAACACTGATGAATATTATCGGTTGCCTGGATCGTCCGACAAAGGGAGAATTTCTTTTAGAAGGGGAATCTATTGTTAATTATAACGAGAACCGCCTGTCGGATTTACGTTTGAATACTTTGGGATTTGTATTTCAGAGTTTCAATCTTCTTCCAAAACAGACAGCACTTGACAACGTAGCCCTTCCGTTAAGTTATGCAGGAGTGCCGGTAAAAAAGCGAAAGGAAATTGCTTTTCAGGCATTAAAGAGAGTAGGGCTGGCAGAGCGAGTACATTTTAGGCCGAGTCAGCTTTCTGGTGGACAGCAGCAGAGAGTAGCGATTGCAAGAGCTTTAGTAAATAATCCAAAGATTATTCTTGCGGATGAGCCAACAGGAGCACTGGACAGCCGTTCTGGTATTCAGGTAATGAGTCTGTTCCAGCAATTGAATGAAGAGGGAGTAACGATTATTATGATTACGCATGATGCCAATATTGCGAATCATGCGAAGAAAGTACTCCATATTTTTGATGGAGAGATTGTGGAAGACAAGGAAAGAAAAGAAAAGCAGCAGGCCGAAGTTCAGAGTGAAAAAGAAGCGAAGGATGATGCAGTATTTTCAGAAATTGAACAGGACTTTGGCGTAAAAGAGTGGGAAGGAGAGATCTGATTTGAAGGGAAAGAAAAAGATACTACTTGCAGTAGTGCTGGTTCTTGTGATGGCAGTGGGGATTACTTCCATTGTCGTTATAAGAAATAGAAACAAAACAGTAGTAAAAGTATTCCCGGTAAGTATGCTGAACAGTTCGGACTGGTTTGATACAGATACTTCTCTTACGGGAACTCTTACTTCAGACTACATACAGGAAGTTCATATTGATGGTGGACAGAAGGTAAAGAAAGTCTATGTAAAAAAGGGCGATAAAGTAAAGAAAGGAGATATTCTTTTAAAATATAATGTCTCTGAGAAAGAATTGGATTTGAAATTACAAAAACTTCAGATACAGTCTTCTAAAATGGAAATCGCCGAGATGGAAAAAGAGCTGAAAAAGCTTAAAAATACAAAAACAGTTGGTGCCGTAAATACGGGAAACAGTGATGTTATGAATGCCTCAGTGAATCTTTCTGCTATTAAGGGAACAAGTCTTAGTTATCTTGTGGCAGAAGCGAATGGAAATACAGAGAGTACAAGTTCTGGTGTTAAAGTACAGAGTGGGAATGCTGTCTCTAAAAGTGGAAGTGATTCCGGCTCCGGAAGTGGCTCAGGTTCCGAGAGTGGTTCCGGAAGTGGTTCGGGTTCCGAGAGTGGCTCCGGCTCTGGAGAGACAAAGTTAGTTTTACGGGATCATGTTAGTAGTGAAGCAGATAAAGCTGCAACGTCCGGTGCAGGAACAAAAGAAGATGATTCACTTATTTTCACACTTACAAAAAATGGAACGATTAGTGGAGCGTTTGTCAAGAAGCTTATTTCCGAAGGAAAATATGCAGAGTTCCGCTCATATAAATCGGAAGAATCTAAGAATCCAATTGCAACATTTGAGCTTTCACCAGACACGAAAGTTAATGTTTATGATAACGATAATTATACAGTTAATAAGTTAAACGAAGGTGGAGATTCAAGAACTTTACATAATTCGATAGAATCAGTAAGTGAGAGAGATAGTTCTAGTGGAGATGGTTCTTCTGCGGGTAATGCGTATATTTATTATCTAAATGTTAACGGAAGAGTAAAAGGTTCAGTCATTAAGTCATTACATGATTCTAAAAAGTATGCTACGTTTATTGAATTTGATGAAAACGGCAAGGAAAAGAACAGATATGAATATAATCCAGACAGAGTATTTACAGATTTAGAGGAAGATGGATTATATAAAGTGTCAGATTTCGACAACTTAACTATAAGACCTGCATACAAAGATTTAAAAGCAGATAAGTTAGAGGATGGACAAAAAGATTCCAACGGCAAATACATTTTCTATTTACAAAAAGGTGGAAAAATCAGCGGTTCTTTATTGAATGACTTGATTAAAAAGGGTATTAATGCCAAGTTTATTGAGTACGCATCCGAAAAAGATTATGACAATGAGAATACAGAGAATGCAAATACATTAGAGATTACTTCCTCCAGCAAGTTTACAGTGGAGCTTGCAGATGGGACAGGATATACCATCTCTTATTTAAAGAGTAAGGTGAAGAAAGATGACCCATCGAAGCCAACTACAGAACATGAAAATCCAACAACTCCTTCTACAGACAAAAAGATTAAGTTTAAACAGAATCGTAAGAGGGTAACCGCAGGAAATGGATGTCTGCTTACCGTTGTAACAGAAGATGGAAAGAGTATTGATCAGAGTAAAGTTACATGGAAGCTTAGTGATAATATCTCAAAAGATACGACAATCACAAAAACAAAGTCAGGTGTCTGGCTGTATGTGGACGAGGGAGAGCCGTCTTCTTCTGTAACAATTACAGCACAGGTAAAGAATGTAAAAGGAATTTCCAAAGAGCAGATTTCAAGAACACTGATTGTAAAAGGTGCAGATACTGGTGATGATGGAGATGATAATAATGGAGGTGGCTCCGATGATGGTTCAGGTTCAGGCTCTGGCGATGGTATAGATGACGGAACAGATAGCAGCGGCGGAGATGATAACGACTATACAGCCGAGGAGTTAAAAGCAGCGATTTCTGATAAGGAAGATGATATCGCACAGGCCAAAGAAGATCTTCATGATGCACAGATTAGTTATAAAGAAGCTAAGGCAGAAGTAGATAAGGCAACAGTAAAGGCAAAACTTGCCGGAACAGTAACGACAGCGTGCAGCAAGGGAACACTTCCAACGGATGGTTCAGCTGCAATCGTGGTAAAAGCTGCAGATGGAATGTATGTAAAAACATCAATCAGCGAGATGGAACTTGATAGTGTAAAGGTCGGTGGAACAATCAAATGTGTATCAAGTGATACCGGAGATGAATATACTGCAGAGGTAAAAGAAATTTCTGATTTTCCTACAGCAGACAGTAGTAATGGCGGAGATGCATCTAATCCAAACAGTTCCTATTATCCAATCGTTGCATTTATAAAAGATGCAGATGGGCTAAGTCCTGGAGGCAGTGTTGAAGTTTCTTACAGTTCGAAATCTATGGGAACGGCCAACGAAAACGCAGTATATCTTCAGAAAGCGTATATTCGAACAGAAGATAAGAAGAGTTATGTGTATCTTAGAGATAAGAAGACAAAACGCTTGAAAAAACAGTATATAACGGTTGGAAAGACAATGAATGGACAATATATCGAAATTGTTTCAGGTGTTACAGAAGACGATAATATTGCCTTCCCTTATGGAAAGAATTTAAGAGAAGGAGTAAAGACAAAAATTTCGGAAGACGATAGCGAAATGATTTATTAGGAGGAAGAACAATGCTTGAAAATATAAGATTATCTTTTCAGGGTGTGTGGAGTCACAGACTACGTTCCTTCCTGACAATGTTAGGTATCATTATTGGTATCGCAGCAATTATTGCTATCGTATCAACAATCAAAGGAACAAATGAACAGATTAAGAAAAACCTGATTGGTTCAGGAACGAACACGACAACAGTACAGCTTACAGAAGAAGGAAACTATCCAGCAGAGATGGAATATGGAATTCCAAAAGGAATCCCGGTTCTTGATGACGATATGCGCCAGCAGCTTGCAGATATTGACCATGTAAAAGATGCATCTTTATATGTATCCCGTACACAGGTTGACTACATTTACTATAATGATACATCACTTTCAGGCGGACAGCTTATCGGAGCAGATTCCCATTATCTTGGGACTTGTGGATACATTATGAAAAGAGGAAGAGGATTTACAGACAGCGATTATGAAAAGTATCGTAAAGTTGCGGTAATAGATAGTGTAGCTGCCGATTCTCTTTTTGGAGACGCCAACCCGGTAGGAAAGACTATTGATATTAAGGGAGAACCATTTATCGTTATCGGTGTTATTGAGGAATCAACAGCATTTAGTCCGGTAATTAATTCGGTGGAAGATTATTATACCTATGTATATAATGATGGAAGTGCCAGTGGTATTGTTGTAATTCCAGATGTTGACTGGAATATTGTGCAGCAGTATGATGAGCCACAGAATGCGAAGCTGCTTGCAGATTCAACAGATAATATGACATCCGTTGGAAAGGCGGCGCAGACTTTATTAAATGAGACGGTAACAAGTAAGAGTATTAAGTATCGTGCAGCCAATATGAATGAGACTGCGGAAGAAAGCCAGCAGGTAAGTGCAACAACGAATAAACAGTTAATTTGGATTGCAAGTATTTCCTTGTTAGTTGGTGGTATTGGTGTTATGAATATTATGCTGGTATCGGTAACAGAGCGTACAAGAGAAATCGGTCTTAAAAAAGCGATTGGTGCAAGAAAGAATAGAATTCTTGCCCAGTTCTTAACTGAAGCGGCGGTACTTACAAGTTTAGGTGGTATCATTGGTACGATTACAGGTATTGCCTTAGCTGAAATTATCGGAAAGATATCTAATGTTCCGATTGCTATCAGTATACCGGCCGTAATCCTTGCTATTGCCTTTTCCACAGTTATCGGAGTTGTATTTGGATTATTACCGGCAGTAAAAGCTGCAAACTTAGATCCAATCGTTGCATTACGTCATGAATAGTGCTATGATACTAAAGCTAAAAAGCAAATATCTGTAATAGAGAAATCATTTGTACGGATATACGGGCAGAGAATATGGTTTTGAATATCAATGTATCCGTACATGCCAACTCTATATTTTGTAGATATATTACAAAATTACAGGAATAGAATGTAGATAAGATTAATAAAGAACGATAGGTAACAGGAGAAAAACGATGGGTAAATATTTTGGAACAGATGGTTTCCGTGGCGAAGCAAACGTAGATTTAACTGTAGAACATGCATATCAGGTTGGTCGCTTTCTTGGATGGTATTATGGAAAAGATAAAAAAGAAAAATGTAAAGTTGTCATTGGAAAGGACACACGCCGTTCAAGCTATATGTTTGAATATTCATTAGTAGCAGGTTTAACTGCTTCTGGAGCAGATGTTTATCTGTTACATGTAACAACAACCCCAAGTGTTTCTTATGTAGTAAGAACAGAAGATTTTGACTGCGGAATTATGATTTCTGCCAGCCATAATCCATACTATGATAATGGAATCAAGCTTATCAATTCAAAAGGTGAAAAGATGGATGAAGAAACCATCCTTAAAGTCGAAGATTATATTGATGGAAAGATTGAAGTCCCAATGGCAGTAAGAGACCAGATTGGATGTACGGTTGATTATTCGGCAGGAAGAAATCGTTACATCGGATATTTGATTTCTCTTGCAACACGTTCTTATAAGAACATCAAGGTTGGGCTTGACTGTGCTAACGGAAGTTCCTGGATGATTGCAAAGAGTGTATTTGATGCATTAGGAGCGAAAACTTATGTAATCAATGCAGAACCAGATGGATTGAACATTAACATGAATGCTGGTTCTACACATATTGAAGTCCTTCAGAACTTCGTAAAAGAGAATCAGCTTGATGTTGGATTTGCCTTTGATGGAGATGCAGACCGTTGTATCGCTGTTGATGAGAACGGAAATATCGTAGACGGAGATTTAATTTTATACGTTTATGGACGATATCTCAAAGAAAAAGGTGCACTTCGCAACAACACTGTAGTAACAACAATCATGTCTAACTTCGGACTTTATAAAGCCTTTGATGAACTTGGTATTGATTACGAAAAAACACAGGTTGGTGATAAATATGTTTACGAAAACATGGTAAAGAACGGACACCGTATCGGCGGAGAACAGTCTGGGCATATCATTTTTAGTAAATATGCAACAACAGGAGATGGAATCCTCACAGCCATCAAGATGATGGAAGTTATGTTAGAGAAAAAGTCCTCTCTTGCAACACTCACATCCCCAGTACGCATTTACCCACAGGTACTTAAAAATATCCGTGTAAAGAGCAAACCAGAGGCACAGAATGATGCTGATGTACAGGCAGCAGTAAAACAGGTTGCAGAAACACTTGGAAGTACAGGAAGAATCCTCGTACGCGAAAGTGGTACAGAACCAGTGATTCGTGTTATGGTTGAGGCTGAGACCGAGAAAGAGTGCGAAAAATATGTGGACTCTGTAATTGATGTCATCAAGGAAAAAGGACACTGTGAATAAATCCTGATTGAACAAAATCGCTGCACGTAGCTTTCGCAAGCCATCGCGCAGCGATTTTGTTCAATATGATTTTGCTAAAGAAACAAGTTCTTCTGTTGCACTGGAAGATATTGTAATGCCATTAAACTTCGAATGCCTATGATTATACAGATGTTACACAACAGTCAACAAGTATTGACCTGATTACAAATAATGTGTCTGTATCGCTGATCAATATTGCAACCCGGAATTATACTCTATACTCTTCTGGAATATCTTCCTCATCCCACACGATGACATTAAAATTCTTCTGGCATCCCATTTTAATTCCAAAGCCCAGAACGTTATCTGTAGAACGGTCTAAAGCAACTTTGATAAAATCAACTGCTTCTTTATGTTTCTCACCTACAACGTACACGTTAAAATTCTTGGAATATTCTCCGTTTAAAACAGTGAATTCTCCATTTTTTAAATGCTCGTCACGTTCTGGAGCTAATTTTCTTTTTTCAAGTATTGTCATGATATTCTCCTCCTTAAAATCTTCACAATTAATAATTATAGCATTTATTGTGAAATCTTCAAGGAGTCTTACAGAAGAAAGTTATTTCGTAACTTCCTGTGTGGAGCCAGTCATAAGAAAGTTTTTGCAAAGATATCCTTCTCGTACACCGTAACGGGATACCCATAATTCCTTACAATTCAGACGGTCCATAATCTCTTTTACAACCATCATACCTGGAATAATTGTGTGCACACGGTCTGGGCATAATTTTAAAATATAATTGCGGGAAGTGATATCGTGTTTGGTTAAAATTTTTAAAATTTTATCAAATTCTTCTCTTGTGATAATGCGATTATTTTCCTGCTTGTTAAAATGATAGTTTACAATATTTAAAATCGCACGACAGGTACCGCCGACACAGCAAACCTTTTCTGGAGATTTTTTTGGAAAATCTACGGTATTAAGTTTCTTATTAATCTGTTTTGTGATTGCTTTCTGTTCTTTTTTCTCTGGCCATAAACCGGAAACGTTACTGTGGAAAAGATTGAGGGAACCGATAGAGACACTCTGTGAATTTTTAACCTTTCCGTTTTTTACGCGTACAAATTCAGTACTGCCACCGCCGATATCAAACATCATACCGTTCTTTAAATCGGTTGTATATAAAGCACCGTAGTAACCAAGAATACCTTCTTCGCTTCCCTCGATTACATCAACGGAGAGACCGGTTCTTCTTTTGATTGTTTCAAGAGCCTTCTCTGTATTTTTGATATTACGGAGAGATGCGGTAGCGAATACATGCATATCTTTTACGCCGAGCTGCTGCAGAAGAATCTTGAAATCAAGCAGTACAGCACAAGCCTGATTGATACCATCGTTAGACATGATTCCGTGAGAAACATATCCGGCAAGTCCTGCCATATATTTCTTAGAAAATAAAGTTTCAAATCCGCCATTCTCCAGGGTATTATAAAGGGAAAGACGAATTGTATTAGATCCTAAATCGACAATAGCACATTTCATAAGTAAAACCTCCTGAAAAAATAATATATTCCGAAAAAGTCAGTATTATTATTATAATAACAAGTATTGGTAAAAAAAGAAAGAAATATAAGTCAAATTTTTGTAAAAAAATGTGTGAAAAAGAGGTTGAAATGCGATTGGAAATGTGATAAGATAAATGTAAGAATTTTACAAATAAAAGAAGGAGATTGATTATGACAAGTCAATGTGATTTATGTGCATATTATTGGATTGATGAGGAAGATGGAACAGGGGAATGTCAGGTGAATTTGGATGAGGATGATCTGGCAAGGATGTTGTCCGGCTCATCAGATAGCTGTCCGTATTTTCAGATGGACGATGAATATAAGATAGTGCGTAAGCAGATGTAGAAGTAGAGTATAAGGGAAATGCACCGTGCCAGCAGGTAGTTCATAAAGCAGATGACCCGGATTTTAATAGAGAAGATATGTGGTAAGATGGAAATAGTGATAGTGTGCATCGGTGGGTTTCATTTAGATGGAATAGTAAAAGAACAGATAAAAGAAGTAATAGAAGTGGCTGAGCAGATGTCAGAAGAAATATACAGGAATTAGAAAAAAGTTTTTGTAATACTATATAAACTGATTTCTATCTTTATCATATTCAAATCCTGCAGAAGATAATTTTTCTTTTAGTTCTTCCTCACTGAGGCCCATATCTTCACATAATACTTCTAATGAAGAATAGAAATCTCTTAATTTTGTGTTAATAACGCTGTAAAGCATAATTGGATCTTGTGGTAATTGTCCCATTTTTATGTCCTTTCCTAAATTCAAGAATGTCTCGGCATTCTTGTTGAGAGATGCGAGTCATCGCACATCTGATATAATGATTTAAGAATTCTTCTTAACAATATAATTGAATAATTATAAAAATGCAAAAAAAGAGATGCCCCGTATGCTATATAAAAAATAAATACCAAAGAACCAGCAGAGGAGGGCATCTCTTTAAAATTAGAATTACATTATCTAACTTATGTCTAAATTGTATCTGAAATTGCAGAAAAAAGCAAGGGAAAAAAGAAAGAAAAATGCACTATTTTTAGTACATTCATTTTCTTTTTGTAAATTTTGGAAGAGTGGAAGTTACAATATCATTTTTAATAATTATGCATTTTATTATTTTTATAATTTGTAGTAGAAACTTTTAGAGCATGTTTGAAAAATCATTCCTACAACATGCACGCCGTAATTTACGGTATATTTTGCCTTCATTCAGTTGCCGTAGCCCGCTACGCCGCCCTCATTCAGGCGAAATCTCCCAC
>ENA-OOYV01001643-OOYV01001643.1-human-gut-metagenome-genome-assembly--contig:-NODE-1643-length-12712-cov-2.793237_pt1 | contig 12712 bp, 8 predicted proteins | sample MGYA00241704_ERZ501380 | MGnify/ENA primary metagenome ERZ501380 (study PRJEB25962, sample SAMEA2042984) | human gut metagenome | biome: human gut; feature: human-associated habitat; material: faeces...
AAGAATGGCTTGACAAGCTCTTTGCAAACGGACAGGTTGCAACACAGTACTGTGACCTTGACGGAAATGTATCTATGGACGAAGAATGGAACGTCAATGGCTCTTATCGCGCAATTGAAGGTATCACAAGTCCGGATGGCCGTGTGCTTGGTAAGATGGCACATTCAGAACGTCGTGCAGATTCCGTGGCAATCAATATTTATGGTGAACAGGATATGAAGATCTTTGAATCCGGAGTTGCTTACTTTAAATAGAATTGTTTATCTTCACGCGTAGTTTCACTCGAACTACGCGTGAAATAGTTTTAATAATAGAAAAAAGTGAAAAAACTCTTAAATGCTTAAGAAAATATTAAAGAATTTTTTCAATAAAATGTAATTTTGGTGTTGCAAAGATACAATACTTGGTGTATGATATGCACGTAGAGTAGTTAAAAGTGTACTATAAATAGTACGACAAGTGATGAACTACTATCGAGGCTATGGAAACTGGAATTTGTTCCAGACAGACCTTACAATTACAGATACATATTAGAAATATAAGTCATCGGAACCTCAGCTTGCTGATCTTGATGCTGGACAATCAACGTTGATATCACACTCTACGCCGACGTCTGATGTACGAAAGTTTCTAGTCATTTATGATTTGTGTGTCTGTAGATGAAACTGACGATGGACTTAACAGTAAGACCGAGGAGGTCAGTGGAGGCAATTAGCGAGAACATTGGATTGGAAAAATCGTCCGCAGCGGTTTGAAAGAGAAGATGAAGGAACTTAAACGTGCAGGGTTAAACGAGTAGAAGAGATGGAAGTTAGTCAAAAAGAAAGAGAGGAAAAAACATGAAATCAAGCAAAAAAGTGTTAGCTTTTGCTCTCGCTGCAGCTATGGTTGTAACAGCAGTTCCTGCTACAAACGCACAGGCAGCTTCTACAGCAAAGCTTAGCGCAAAAAAAGCCACAGTTTATTCTGAGGGCTACAAGACAGTTACAGTTAAAACTCCAAAGTCTTGGAAGTCTGTTAAAGTAACTGCAACAAGCAACAAGAAGTCTGTTGCAAAAGTTAAGAAGACAGCAGCAAAGAAGATCAAGGTTACAGGTGTTAAGCCAGGTACCGCTAAAGTTACGGTTAAGGTAACTTACAAGACTTCTACAAAGAAGAGTGCTAAGACAAAGACAAAGAAACTTACTTACACACTGAAAGTTGCTAAGGTAGGCGTTGCTTTATCTGGAGATTCAGTTGTAGCAGTTGGAAGCACAACTAAGTTAACAAATACTAAGAAAAATTCTTCAAGAGCTAAGATTACTTACACATCAAGCGATGATTCTATCGCAACAGTAGCAGCTGACGGTACAGTAACTGGTGTTAAGGCTGGTAAGGCAACAATCACAGCTAAGATTGCCGTTGGTAAGGATTCTGCTGAAACTACTAAGGATGTAGAAGTAAAGAATGTTATTTTAAAGTCCGCTGCTCAGAAGAAGGCTTCACAGATTGTAGCAACATTCGCTGGTGATACTTCTAAACTTGATAAGAAGGATATCACTATTACAAATACAGCTAACAATGTTGTATATCCTGTAAAGGCAATCAGCGTTGCTGCTGACAAGAAGACTGTAACTATTGACACTTTCTCTGAAATGAATGATGCCAAGGAATATTCTGTAAAGTATGACGGAACGGAAGTTAAATTTACTGCTACAGATGGCGTTGTTGCTGATGTAGCCCTTGATAAAATAACAATTGTTAAGGGATCTGCTGGTTCTGTTGTTAAGGCTCAGTTCTTAGACAAAAACAATATTGTTGTTAAAGAATTTACTCTTTCAGATGCTAAGAGTGAGGGAAGTGTTGATTACAGCTTTACTGAAAACAAAGGTTATACAGACGGTGATAAGCTTGTGTTATTAAATACTGGCGATACTGCTACTGCGGAAGTAACATATCACACATTGAAGTATGATCAGACAACAGGTGCTGAAACTGGTAAGATCACAAAGAAAATTACAGTTACAGCAGTTGAAGACGATGCAACATTATCTGACTTCAATTATACCATTAACGACAAAGCTACACTTGTTAACTGGAACAATGAAGTTAAGACAAACAATAAACTTGCATATGGTGATACTGCATACGCGTTCATTTACATCAAGAATTCTAATGGAGATGATGTAACTTCTCAGTATAAGGTTGAATCAAGCGATAACAGTGTATTACTTCTTGCAAAACAGGATCTTCAGTCATCTGGCGATTTCAAGGGATCTACTGGTGTAGAAGTTACTGGCGTGAAGGCAGGAAGCGCTTACATCAATGTATTAAATGCAGATGGAAAAGTTATTAAATCTTTACCAGTTGTTGTTCAGGATATCAGAAAACTTACAACTGTTAAGTGTGATGACATCACTGTAACAAATACAGTAGGTGTTAACAATGAAGATTCTGCAAAGTTTGAAGCATATGATCAGTATGGAAAGAAAACCGATATTTCTTCTATTGATACAACAATCGTAAGTGCTCCAAGCAAGGATACAACAAATACTAAGGGTAAGTCAGCAAATGCTTTCGTAACTCTTGTTGGACATGATAAATACCAAGTAGATGCTTCTAATTTAAAAGAGGGAACATACTCTGTTAAGATCGAAGCTTCTACAGTTGATTCTAACTGCGATAAGAATGTCAAGGTTTCACGTATCGTAAATATCAAAGTTGTATCTGTAGACACAACTAAAGATGCTGCTTCATACAAGCTTAATGTTTCAACTGCTAAGACAGATCTTGCTGTTGCATACGGAACATCTGAATCTGATATTCTTGGTAAGCAGGTAACTGCTACTGTTGATAAGTATATTAAGGGTGCTAAGGTTCAGGCTGATATTCAGGATGAGATTACAATTAAGAATCCAGACGGTACAACCGTAAGTACTAATGGTGCGATTAACTTCTATACAGCAACAAGTGGCAGTGCAATCACACTTGCAGATAATATCAAGACAGGAACTTATAAAGTTGAGGCTACTATCATCAACAATAACGGCAAGGATGTAACTTTCAGTACTACATTTGTTGTTGAGAATACTCAGAGTAAAGCTATTGCCAAGATTGATAAGAAGAATCAGTCTGGCAGCACCGCTAAAGATATTCTTACATCTGTATTAGAATACAGCTATGAGGGTGTTAAGCAGAATCTTGATATTGTAAGTGTTGATTCCAAGGAAAATGGTAATGTTATTTATATCAAGTCTGCAAAAGTTAATGTAAAGATTAATAATGTTGGCACATTACTTACTGTTGATTGTGATATTAACACAGCATTTACAAAATAATTTATTTGTCCTTAACAAGTAAATTTCACACAGGACCGGGACTTATGTTCCGGTCTTGTTTTTTAGGGAGTAGAATACTATGAGTAAAAAAAACTATGAAAAATCTGCAGGCATAGCCCTTGCTTTTGTCCTTGGAGTTATATTAATTTTTACAATAATATTTCCAATTAATGTGTCTGCAAAAACACTGGTTCATGAACAATCCATCACGGCAAACGCTTTTGATGCATATAAATATAAATTTAAAATTAATACAACTTCCGATCTTGAAATTAATCTTTATGTTCCATCGCCGGTTGGGGTTACCTACACTGTAAAAAACAGCTCCGGAAAAGTAGTTGGAAACCCTATGGTATTAACAAATTATGATGACTCATGGATATTAGATGGACGTGGATGGTATACATACAAGTACGTCGTTAATCAATTAAAAAAAGGAAGTTACTCTGTTGAGTATGTATTTGATCAGGAAACTAAATTTGATGCCAAAATTGTACAACTTTCGAATAATGTCAGTTTAAGCAGCAATAAATTATCCATCACTAAAGGATTTGTTAAAACACTTAAAGTAAACAATGGAGTTGCTACCTCCTGGACTTCAAGCAATTCTTCAGTTGCTTCTGTAAATAGGAAAGGAAAAATTACTGGTAAAAAAATTGGAACAACAACGGTTACTGCACACTTAAGTGACGGAAAATCCTTAAAATGTAAAGTCACAATCAAAGCAAATGAGTACTCAGGTAAGAAAATTACCATAGAGGATTCCGGAATCAATGAATATACAATTCGTGCATATCTTGCAGCTTATCAAGCAAATGGAAATATGATTATAAAATTTAGAATTGCCAACGGTACGAATAAAAAAATCACCGCTATTCCGAAATTTCATGTTTCTGTAATCAATCAAAAAAATAAAGGAATAGCTTCTTATTCCAATAATTCTTTTAAAGTAAATGTTCCAAAACACTCTGTAAAAGAATATTCAATTACCATTAAGAAAAATTCTATTTCTGGTGGAAAGGCGGATTTAAGAAATACGAATATTGAGATTTCTGGTGAACGAGTAAAATTATAATTGGATTATAAATTTTTTCAAAAGAAAAGGGCATCGCACTAACTAAGTTAGTGCGACAGCCCCCTTTTTAAAATAAACTTTTCAAATAATCAATAAGGATTATTTTACTGAGAAGTATCCGGTAATATCAGAATCTTCTACTGCGAGCCATACTGGTACATCATCTGTACCAACATTTACCCAAACAGTAACCTTTGTAACTGTGAATCCTTCACCCTTACCAATTACTGTATCCCATGAAATGTCAGTACCATTATTCTTTTTGCCTTCAACAGTGCAAACTTCAAATGTATCATGTGCATCTGTATAATCTTTAAAGTTAGTATAGGTATAATCACCATATTTTGCAACTACAGAATCAGCTAAAACAGCCTCTACTGCAGAACCAGTAGTAGCTCTTGCATCAACACTATTAGTTTTAACTACCGCTGTAGCCTTAGCCTGTGAATCCTTTACAGTAAATGTTGTTGTAATCTTTGGTGTAAATTTAGAATTATTGTTATCTACACCTTCAGCATATACAGTGTAAGTACCTGCCTCAAGATTTTTAGTAACTTCATAATTGGTTTTTCCATTATCTGTCCAAGTATCAGACTGTTCTGAAACTTTAATGCTCAATGCACCGTTTGAAACAGTGAATACTCCAGCCTTTGGAGCTTTTGCAGGAGTTGTTCCATCAACAGTGCTGAAAAGAACAGTTCCGTCTGCTTTCTTTACAACATATTTTACATTTGTAAGGCTATAAAGATCAGTGTTATCTGCAGAACCAATAATTTCTGCAGTTACAACCTTATCATCCTTGTTATCCTTATCAGCCTTGATATCAACATTATCATTTGTGATATTTAACTTCCAAGAATCAGCATTTGCAGTTGTAGTATTCTTAACAGATACAGAAATTGTTCTAGCAACAACTTCTTTGCCATCTTTATTCTTATAAGAAATCTTAAATGTGTAATTTCCTGCTACATCACCAGTAGTAAATGTGATCTTCTTTGTATTGTTGCCAGTAAAATGATTTCCATCCGCCTTATCAGGTTTTGCTAAGCATTCTACATTGATTCTAGCTGCCTCAGCATCTGTCATATCATTACCATACTGATCCTTTAATGTAACGTTTACATCTACTGATCTTCCAATCACATTAGAAAGTGTAACACTGTATTTGTCTAATTCCAATGATGCTACAGCCTTTTCTGCAACAACTGTAATAGCAACAGATCCAACTACTTTGTCATCTTTCTTGATAAGAAGATATGCGGTACCTTCTTTTACACCAGTAACAGTAACAGATTTTGCATTGATATTGCTGTTAGTACCTACCATTAATGTTGTAGGATCAGAAGATACTACAGAATACTTACTGTAATCAGAAATTTCTTTTCCATCAGCATTCTTAATCATGAAGTAAGCTACCTTTGTATCTTTAGCAGCAATCTTCTTCTCATCCTTAGCCTTGTCATAAGACTTGTTACTATCATCAATTCTTACATCAAAGTTATTGATAGCAGACTGATCTACAGCAGTAATTGTAAGCTTACCAGAAGTAACGTTTCCTTCTGCCTTACCATTCTGATCATACTTACCAGACTTGTATGTAATCTCAGCTGTAGCTGTATCACCAATCTTATTCAGGTATAACTTGGTTCCGTTTACATATCCATTATTTGTTGTAAGAGTGAAATCATACTTGGAAGCATCCTGTTTTCCATAAGCTACTTCATCAATGATAACTCCGTTAGCATCCTTAGAAACTAACTTGATCTCTGTCTCAGTCGCATAAGGAACTGTCAGAGTATTAGGTGCAACTGAAGCAACCTTTCCGTCAGAAGCTACGAATGTCTTTGTAATTCCATCAAGAGTTACATCATATGTAGCTGCATCCTTTGCTTCACTGAACAGAGTTAATGTAACCTTAGAAGCATCCTTAGAATCAACTGTCACCTTGGATACAGGATAAACAACGTTTGTTGTCTCATTCTTTACTGTGAAATCAGTTGGTTTCAGGTTCTTTGTATCGCCAGTAACAGTAGCTTTAAGCTCTGTTAACTTGTTCTGTGCTACTGTAGAAAGAACATAGTTCTTTACTTCTACTTCCTGAGTAGCGGTAGCTGTATCTTTACCAATCTTAAGTGTAGCTTTGATTGTAGCCTTACCAGCCTTAACACCCTTTACAGTTCCGTCTTCAGAAACTGTTGCAATTGTATCATCACTGGATGTGTAAGTGATCTTAGCTCTTGAAGAAGCCTTCTTAGTTGTTGTTAACTTAGTTGTGCTTCCAACTGCTACTGCTGACTCTCCAGATAAAGCAACACTTGCCTTAGCAACTTTCATTGTGTAAGTAAGTTTCTTTGTCTGAGTCTTAGCACTCTTCTTTGTAGAAGTCTTGTAAGTTACCTTAACCGGAAATATGGATGGTATTTTTGGCGTAAGTACTGGAAATACCGGGTTTGTGAAAATGAATGGAAGCAATATCAGCACTACAAGTAACACGCAAGCAACATACAAGAAGCGATTAAATCTGATTAATGGCTTCGACCAGCGCAGGTACATCCAGATGTGTGTAAATCCGTTCCGTCAGGGACATAGCGCCGGAATGCCCGACGATTTTTTTGATGGTAGTCTGATCGACATGTGCTTCGGCGAGCAGGGAAATCGTGGTGTGCCGGCAGCAGTGAGGTGTATGATCGATGTGCAGACGAAACATCAGGGGTTGGAAAACATTGTGGTAATACATATAATAGGTAAAATGCTGGCTGTCCAGAGTATGGATGAGATATTCACAATCGGAACAGTCATGAAGCCAGCGCTGGTAAAAGGGGAGTACTTTGTCAGCAATCGGAACTTTTCGAATGCCGTTTTCGGTTTTGCTGTCAATGACATCAAAATATTGTTCAGACAGATGAACGTTTTCTTTTTTCAGATCCAAAAGCTCTGAGACACGGACACCATTGTATAATAGCATGAGGACTGTCTGGCAATAGGGATCGTTTTTGTGTTTCCACAGGAGAGCAATTTCCGAAGTGGAAAAACAGCTTCGTATGTTTTTATTAGGATTCCGGTCTTTGTATTTCGAGATATTTACATAGGCAGAATAATCTTTTGAGACAATTTCGTGTTTCATGGCATAAGAATAGAGCTGGTTAAAGAGAACACGGATTTTTTCAGGGTAGGATAGTTCTTGCCGCTGTGATCAATCACCTGCTGTAAATCATTGAGTCTCAAATTGTGAAATGGCATATCAGCAATGTTTTCACAAGTGGCAAATGCCGCCCGATAGCCTTTGATGTTGGAGTGGGAGATGGTAGGAAACTTTTCTTCGGACCATCGGAGATAAATTTCCCGGAAGGTTAATTTCAGCGTTTCCCCATCGATGGGATAATTGTTGTAACGTGCCAGAATCTGCAGAGCTTCTGACCGGGTAGGAGCGTAGCCCAGAATCTGATAGTGCTGGATGCGCTTTCCAGTGATGTCATTGATGTGCCAGCCCGTAGTGATGCGTGCTGCGTAGGGTCTTCTTCTGTTGCCGGAGAGTTTTACGACTCCACCGTATCCGTTTGGTAATCTCATTTTTCTTCCTTTCGTGTGTAAAAATTTATATTATCGTGTCAATCATACACATTTATTTGTAAAATTTTTAAGTATCACACAAGTAACAAAAAAGAGTTTTTACCTATTATATATATTTTACGTGTTGAAAAAACGAAGGTTTAGAGGTATTATATTCTAGAAAAATTGTTTACTAAGGAGAGAAAACTTTGAGTGAGAATGGATATCGAAATTTAAAAAAGACGAATAAGCTGATGATTCCCGTCATTTTGATGATGGGGTTTGTGCCATTGCTTGTACATATGTATTCCTATAATTCAAATCTGTCGCAGTTTGAATGGTTTCCGGCCAATTCAGATACACAGACAGATTTCTTTTTTGCATGGAAGATGATTGCGATCGTAATCATTGGAGTGGTGATGGCTGCAATTCTGTTGTATCGGCATTATGTGAAGAAAGAGACCCTGCAGTTTGAAAATTCTTTTTATTTTCTGATGGTATACGGACTTTTTGTTCTGATGTCAGCACTTTTTTCAAAGCATAAGCATTGGGTATCCGGCGGAACTTATGAACTTTTTGAGTCTGTGTGGGTAGTTTTTGCGTATATGCTGCTGTGTTATTATGTGTATAATTTTGTGAATGAAGAAAAACATGTGGAATTCATTTTGAAAATTTCGGGCATTGGCATGGCTATTGTTACAGTGATCGGCGTATTTCAGTATTTTGGACTGGACTTCTTTCAGTCAAATTTTGGAAAACATTTGATCACAAATCCTGGATGGTGGAAGAATTTAAAAGAGCTGACGTTTAATTTTGTACCGAAAACTTCTTATACGACATTATACAATCCGAACTTTTTATCGTTTTATTTTGGTATGCTCATAGTGCTGGCGGTATGCCTGTTTATTGCGTCAAAAAAGATATGGCATCGGATAGTGCTGGCAGTAGCGGTAGTATGCTGTGCCATCTGCTTGAAAGGAAGCGGCAGTGCGAGTGGATGGATGGCTCTTGCATTGGCAGCAGTGGTACTTATACTTGTGCTTTTGAGCCGGAAGAAAAAACTGTTTGTTGTGGGTGCTGTTGTAGTGGTAATTGGGATTATAGCAGCAATCGTACTTGGAAATACCACCTCAGCAGGTGAAAATATAAAAAATACAATTGTTGGTACATACCGGATGAGTGACAGATGGGCTCTGAATGGAGTAGAAACCAATACGGATGATGTTGTGCTTGACATTCACGGGAATAAACTGGGTGTTTCTTATACCGTGGGGGAGGATGGAACAACACAGATCAGTTGCAAAGATTCGGATGGAAATGAGTTAAGTCAGACGATAGTGGATGCAGATAACCAGGTGACAACGATGGATGACAGCCGTTTTTCTGGGGTACAGCTGCAACCGGTATCTTTTGGAGATAGCTTGCCTGGAATTTGTGCAACGATTGATGGTGTGCAGTGGAACTTCATAAATACCGATGAGAATGGATATGAGTATTTGAATCCAGCAGGAAAATTAGTGAAGTTTGAGAATCCGAAGGTTTCAAAAGTATTTTTGGATGATGCAATGAGTGGAAGAGGTCATATCTGGAATAAGACAATCCCGGTTTTGGGCAAACATGTATTGATGGGATCTGGTGCTAATTCTTATATGTTTGAAGTGCCACAGGCAGATTATATCAGCCAGAATTATTCATACGGTGCAAACAGCTATGACGTAAAAGCTCATTGCTGGTATTTGCAGCAGTGGGTGGAAACCGGACTGATCGGTACCCTGGCACTTCTGGTATTTCTGTTCTGGTATCTGGTACAGTCGATACGCATTTACCGCAGAGTGAATTTACACGAAAGTATCAGCTGGGTTGGATTTGGATTATTTGCAGCAGTGCTGGTATATATGTTTGCAGGGATTGCAAATGATTCCAATGTATGTACCGCTCCGGTATTCTGGGGCATGCTTGGCCTGGGACTTGCGGTGAACCGGATGCTTGTTAAGAAAGAAAATCTTTTCGCAAAGGAACCGGTTTCTGAGAAAAATGATGTTGTCGTGGAACAGAACGACCTTAAAACGGAAAAAGCAGTGACAACAGAAACTTCTGCAAAGAAGCAGTCCGGAAAGAAACAGTCAAGAAAACAGAGAAAATCAAACAAGTCATGAAAATGAGCACATTATAGGGAGTAATTTTGGCATGCAACAAATGAAAAACCGGTTTCGGGGGGAAACGGCAAAATATATACGAATCGTATTGTTGGTAATTTACGATATATTGGCAATCTTTCTGGCAGAAATTCTTTCTATCTGGACACGTTTTGATTTCAGTTTAAAGAGTGAGCAGGGAATTCCTTTTTTAGAGACAGCATTGCAATATTTCTGGGTAAATATGATTGTAACCATCGTGATATTTTTTATTATGCATCTGTATAATAGTCTGTGGGAATACGCGAGTGTGCAGGAACTGTTAAATGTAGTGATTGCGTGTCTGCTCAGTGCTGCAATACAGAGTCTGGGGATGCATATGTTCCAATGGAACATGCCGCGTTCTTATTATATTTTGTATTTTTTCTTTTTGCTGGCTCTGGTGTCCGGAAGCCGCTTTGTATACCGGGGACTGCGTATCATACGACACAGTTATCTGGGAGACGCATCCAGACATGCCATCGCTACCATGGTGATTGGAGCAGGAGACAGCGCGAATTTCCTGATAAAAAATATGGAGAACAGTCCGCTGATCCGCAATCGTGTGGTATGCGTGATTGATGCAGACAAGAATAAGATAGGAAGCACCATTCTGGGAGCTCCGATTGTGGGAAATGACAGCAAGATTCCATGGGCAGCAGAAAAATACGAAGTGCAGGAAATCTTTATTGCCATCCCGAATCTGCCGGGAGATCGAAAGAAAAAGATCTTGGAATTGTGTAAAAACACAGGATGCAGGATTAAGATTTTGCCTAGTATGGCACAGATTGTGAATGACGAAGTAAGTGTCTCAAATTTCCGTGAGGTGGAAATCGAAGATTTACTGGGACGAGAGCCGGTGAAGACAAATCTGGATGAGGTCATGGGATACATTGCGGGAAAGGTTGTACTTGTAACCGGTGGCGGTGGTTCCATCGGAAGTGAGCTTTGCCGTCAGATCGCGGCGCATCATCCTTCGCAGCTGGTGATATTTGATATTTATGAAAATACTACGTATGACCTTCAACAGGAGTTAAGAAAGAAATTTCCGAATCTGAATCTGGTTGTGCTGATTGGATCTGTGAGAAATACCCATCGTGTGGATACCGTATTTTCGGATTATAAACCGGCGATTGTTTTTCATGCAGCTGCACATAAGCATGTGCCACTCATGGAGGACAGTCCGAATGAGGCAATTAAAAACAATGTATTCGGTACTTATAATGTAGCTATGGCAGCAGGAAGAAACGGAACGGAGCGCATGGTATTGATTTCTACGGATAAAGCCGTAAATCCGACCAATATCATGGGAGCGTCCAAACGTATCTGTGAGATGATTATTCAGGGAATGCAGCATCGTTTCCCGAAAACCAATTATGTAGCGGTTCGCTTCGGAAATGTACTGGGAAGTAACGGAAGTGTGATTCCTCTTTTCAAAAAGCAGATTGCAGAGGGCGGACCGGTTACCGTTACCGATAAGAATATTATTCGTTATTTTATGACGATTCCGGAAGCAGTATCGCTTGTCTTACAGGCAGGTGCTTACGCAAAGGGCGGAGAAATCTTTGTGCTGGATATGGGAGAGCCGGTAAAGATTGATGATATGGCAAGAAATCTGATCAAGTTATCCGGATTTGAACCGGATGTGGATATTCCGATTGTGTATACAGGGCTTCGACCGGGGGAAAAGATGTTTGAAGAGTGTCTGAAAGAAGAGGAAGGACTTCAGAAAACGGAGAATGATCTGATTTTTATCGGAAAACCGATTGAATTTGACAGGGAAGAGTTTTTTGAACATTTGAAAGATCTGAAGAAGACGGCATATGAAGATGATCCACAGATGAAGCTGGTGGTGAAACGGTTAGTGCCTTCGTATCAGGTGGGAAAAAGCAAATAATTAGAAGTAGAATGGGGAGCAGTCGGATCGGCTGCTCTCTTTTAGTATTTTGAAAAAAATTTAAGTGTGTATAAAAGGAGAATTTTGTGATGCTTTTAATAGAAGAAATGGATAAATATTTAAGTTACTGCAAATATCAGAAGGAACTTGATGATAAGACCATAAAGGCATATAAAGCGGATCTTCAACAATTCATGGAATTGATAGGAGAAAATGAGCCTAATAAAGAAGTATTAAATGAATATCTTTTATATCTTCACCGTACATATAGACAGAAAACAGTAAAAAGAAAAATTGCCAGTGTAAAAGCATTGTTTCACTATCTGGAGGAAGAAGAAATAATAGAGGTAAATCCATTCCATAAAGTGAAAACTAAGTTTAAAGAAGAAATTATTTTGCCGAAAATTATTCCGAGACAGACCATTGAACAATTGTTGAATCATATTTATAAAGAGCGAAAAGTGCGGTATGGGCATTGAGTATAGGCAATAGCACTGCTAAAGTTGTAGAAGCCTTTCTTTCCAGTGGCAGCGAGCCTGAACAAGGCTACAAAGCGTGTGCGAGCCTGACTAAACTTGGTGATCGATACGGTCATAATCGTTTGGAGAATGCCTGCTCTAAAGTATGGGAGCTTACCAGCACGCCATACCATAGTTTTCAAGTGCTACATCATACGGTGTTCGACCACCAAGGCTTTCTC
>ENA-OOYV01001646-OOYV01001646.1-human-gut-metagenome-genome-assembly--contig:-NODE-1646-length-12703-cov-4.959756_pt1 | contig 12703 bp, 12 predicted proteins | sample MGYA00241704_ERZ501380 | MGnify/ENA primary metagenome ERZ501380 (study PRJEB25962, sample SAMEA2042984) | human gut metagenome | biome: human gut; feature: human-associated habitat; material: faeces...
TCTGTTCCTGTTTGTGCTTTTGGCCTTTTTCGCAGCAACATTTTTGATCTTCAGCCTTATTGCGGCAGCTGTTTTGTGCATTTGCCGTTGTAATGCCCGTTGCAGATGCCAACAATATTGCAGCTACAATAGGCAATCCTTTTTTTGCGATATTATTCAATCTTTCCATAATAAATACCTGAATTATTATCAACCAATAAAATTGGAGCCATATAAATGCTAACGCTAAAGCTAATTACATGGCTCAAAGAACTGTAAAGTAGAAAATTAATCTTTATAAGAAATAAAGAAAGTACTCTCTTCAAGTTCCTTAACCTTCTCTTTTCCTGCCAATTTCTCTACAATGGCCATGGCAAACTGTGCCGCATATCCAGGCCCTTTTCCGGTAATAAAATTGCCGTCTGTAACTGCAGGATGGTTTCTGAGTTCTGCCCCTTTAAGATCTCCTTCAAATCCAGGGTAACATGTTGCTTTCTTGCCTTTTAGCAATCCCATTTTGCCTAAGATGTATGGAGCTGCACATATTGCTGCAACAAGTTTTTCCTCTTTTGCAAATTCGGAGATAGTGTTCTGAACCTCTCCGGATTCAAAGAGGTTCAATGCTCCGGGCCAACCACCTGGAAGTACTAATGCGTCATATCTGCTTATTTCACATTCAGACATCAATTTGTCTGCCTTAAGACTCATCTCGTGCGCACCTCTAACAAATTCATGTTTATCAATTGATGCTAATGTTACATCTATCTCGGCTCTTCTAAGCAGGTCTACAACTGTTGTAAGTTCAATCTCTTCAAATCCTGCCGCCATTAGGACTAATACTTTCTTCATACTATAAAAATTTTAATTGTTAACATAATTACTGCAAACCTAACTAACATACAATGTCAAACTTCATTTACTTTCTTCTTGAGAGGGCGAATTTTACTTACGCAAACATTGTACGCAGTTTGGAATGTAAATGTAGCAATAATTATTCAAATATCAACTTTCCAAAGAATTGCGGCGTATGAAAATTTGGCCTCTCAAGCCCAATAGGGCTCCAGCTCAGGTAGTGTCTTACCGGCATATCATCTCCACATTTGTAAAAGTTTGCCGTAACCGTCTTGCCCTGTAGGTTTCCCACCTCTTTTAGTGTAAATAATTCAACAGGCAGGATAATATCAAGCTGCCAGCAGATAAGATCCCCTTGGAGAAGATTGCAAGGGAGAATGTTAAGCAGATTCTTGTCTGTTATATTTCTTATCTCCTCTGCAGACCATATATCCTTTTGTGCAAACATCTCGGCAGGTATTGTGCTGTGTCTTTGTATTTTATCCAATATATCCTGTGTATACTTTGTGCGGTTGGTCCTCTCTGCTCCACCGGCAAAGGTCCCTATTCCAATGCAGTTCTGCTCAAGATTGTAGTAGTGTGTATTGTCGGGAATAACAAAAAACTCAACGCATGAATCTTTGTATGGCGCGCTTCCTGCATCCTCTTTTGAGGTGGCTTTAATGTACGGCTCCTTAACAGAATACTGCAGGCATATTGCGTTGTCTGTATAGGCAATCCTAAACTGTACGGATGCTGTAGGGTAGGGGTAGTCTGCCCAATTTGTAACATCTATGTTGTTATACTCTATTGCGGCCGAATCCATTGCATGTGCAAGTGCTTTTAAAGGCTCGGTTTTAGGTAGCGCAATCTTCTTTACTTTGAGTGTTTTGCTTGTTGTCTCCATTGTTTTTGTGATGGTTGGAAAATTTGTAGGATTACTTTGTGCAAAAGCCATAATTGGCAATAGCGCTAAAATTGTAAGGATATATCGCATGATGGCTATGTCTGAAATTGATTATTAAGATAAATGCTATGGATGTGTGTTGCTTATTGATTATTCTTAATTTATTCATTCTCTACAAATCTTCTTACACTTGCAAATGTAATATATGGTTTCCTCATAAGCAAACTAATTTGGCTTATATAGATGGTTGTTTTTGGGTTATATTTTTTTCTTCCCGACAGATTATGATAGTTGTAATAAAGTAGTTGATAATAACTTTATTACTAATAACTTTATTATATATATTTGCGGAACATAATAGAATGAGAAATACATGAATAGTAAGCCTTTTATATTTGGAGTTGCAACATCCGGTGATAATTTTACAGATAGAAAAAAAGAGTCTTCCATTTTATAAATTCGGTGATGCTATCTATTTAAAAAAAATAGAAACATCATATTGGATAGAGTATATATGTAGTCGTTTTAAAGCTACCGGCAAAGAGATTTCAAACGCATTGGCAAATATGATATGCCAAAAAGTTGACAACCATTCATCTTATGTTCAACAGTTGGCTTGGTTGGTATGGATTCATACAGATGGAATAGCAACAGAGGAGAGCTTTGATGCCGCCTGTGAGGATATAATAGACCAGAATACGCCACTATTTGAGAAACAGACAGAGAACCTTACAACTTACCAGATGAATTTTTTTAAGGCTGTTTTAGATGGGGTACATAGTGAATTTACAAAACAGGAAATCATCCAAAAATATCAACTTGGTACCTCTGCAAATGTAAGTATCATTAAGAGGGCTTTAATAAAAAAGGAGCTCATAGAGATAGAAAAACGCCAAGTTGTCATTTCAGATCCTGTAATGGCAGTATGGTTGAAAAGAGAATTAGGAAGGTAATTCTTTAATTTGTCTGGATAATGAAAAGGGCGGCACACTTTGGCCGCCCTCTCTATTGAGATATAGTAATAAGTGCTTTTTAGTTGAACTTATACTTTACAAACAGCTCTATTGCCTGATACTCTGCCATACCTAACTTGTCAAACATAACTGCTGTATTGTGGTTTCTCTCCTCTGCTCTTAGCCAGAACTCCCTCTTGTCTGAACCAGGGAACAAAGGACGGTCTTTCTGAGACTGATGGCGGAAAATTGCCTCTCGTTTAATCTCAACCTCCTCCGGACTGAGCGGAACTGCCATCTCTGCCTCTGCAACATCCCACTCCTGCCATGCGCCTCTGTACATCCATACTCTGCAGTCTTTAAACCATTCCTCATTCTTAAGCTCTTCGCAAGCAGCAATAACCGCCTGGAAGCATACTCTGTGTGTTCCATGAGGGTCTGAAAGGTCTCCTGCAGCAAAGATCTGATGAGGCTTCACCTGTCTCAAAAGGTTCTTTACAATATCTATATCCTCTCTTCCAAGAGGTTTCTTCTTAACTCCACCTGTCTCATAGAAAGGAAGTTCAAGGAAGTGTACCCTCTCCTCGGGAATTCCAAGATAACGGCATGCAGCTCTTGCCTCGCCACGTCTTATTATGGTCTTTATCTGTCTTACATCCAATGGATCTGCCTCACCAGGATGTTTCCTCTTAAGCTCCTCCTCAATCTTTTTGTACATCTCCTCTGCTTTGTCTGAGTTGAAATCAAAGATTGGGCAGCTCTCTCTTATGAAATCCAAATATCTTATTACATCGTGGTCGAATACTGCAATGTTTCCAGATACTTGATAAGCCATATGAAGTTCATGTCCCTGTGCCGAAAGACGTGCAACGGTTCCTCCCATAGAGATTACATCATCGTCTGGATGCGGGCTGAATACAACAACACGTTTAGGGTAGGGGAGTGCCCTCTCCGGTCTTGTTGAGTCATCTGCATTAGGCTTTCCACCCGGCCAGCCGGATATTGTGTGTTGAAGGTCGTTGAATACTTTTATATTTATTGCGCTTGCCGGGCCGCGTTGGGTTACAAGGTCGCTCATACCGTTGTCGTTGTAGTCGCGGTCTGTAAGTTTTAGGATTGGCTTATCCAATTTCTTGCAGAGCCAGAATACAGATTTTTTTGTCATGTAGTCTGTCCACTCGCATTTGTCGGTGAGCCATGGTGTTGCAATTCTTGTAAGCTCTACAGAGGCTGCCTCGTCTATGAACAGATTGATGTTTTTATGCTCTTGAAGATATGAGTCTGGCAACTGATCTGTGATAGTTCCTTCTACCATCTTCTTTACAGATTTTGCCTTTCCCTCTCCCCAAGCAAGGTAGTAGAAGAGTTTTGCATCTGTAAGGGTCTTTATACCCATTGTTATTGCGTGATATGGAACATATTCAACTCCAAAGAAGCCACTTGCAGCTGCAACTCTCGATGTATAGTTAAGTGTAATCTGTCTTGTTGTTGAGTTGTATGGTGAACCAGGTTCGTTGGAACCCATTCCGCCGGTTATTACAATGTCTAATCCTCCATAGCTTGCAATCTTGGCCTCATACTGCTCACAATACTCTGTAATATTCTCTTTTGCTTCACTTTCAAGGCAGTGTATGTTTTCTGCCGGAATGTCAACAAGGTCAAACAGATACTCCTTAAGGAATCTGTAGTGGCTCTGCAGTTCGTTCCTGTCTAACGGATAATATTCGTCAATGGAGAAGACAACGATATTCTTAAAGCTTAATGTGCCGTTTTCGTATGCTTTTACGAACTCGTCATAAACTTTAATACATGATGATGATGCATCAAGTGCTAAAACTGTTTTCTTTCCATTAGCAATATTCTCATTATTAACGGCAATAACATTGTCGACAATAATCTTTGTGGCATCTTCCTGCTCTTTGAAGATGCTCACAGGCAATTTCTCATAACGCCGAGAAAAATTTGATGAAAGTATCATATTAAACTATATAAGTAAAATTCCAAAAACCTCTTTTTCTGTTATTTATACAATAGCCTTCCTTACAGCTATCAGTTTTTCAAGAAGTTTCTCCATTAGTTCTAGTTTAAGCATATTTGCACCGTCTGACTTTGCCACAGCCGGATTTGGATGGGTTTCCATAAACAGACCGTCTGCTCCAACAGCTATTGCAGCTTTTGAGAGTGTCTCAATCATTTGCGGCTGGCCACCCGTTACGCCCGATGACTGGTTTGGTTGTTGCAGACTGTGCGTTACATCCATAACAACAGGATAACCAAAGGATTGCATTGTAGGAATGCTTCTAAAATCTACAACAAGATCTGAGTATCCGAACATTGTACCTCTGTCTGTGAGTATTATTTTGTTATTTCCGTAGTGTTCAACTTTTTCTGCCGCGAATTTCATTGAGGAGGGGGAGAGGAACTGCCCTTTTTTGATGTTTACATACCTGCCGGTTTCCGCTGCAGCCTCCAAAAGATCTGTCTGCCTGCATAAGAATGCCGGAATCTGCAGTATATCAATATCGTAACTTGCGGCAAGCTCTGCTTCGCAGGGATTATGTATATCTGTAAGCACAGGTACATCCAACTCTCTTCTTATGCTCTGCAATATCTGTAGCCCCTCTTTGTCTCCTATACCTGTAAAAGATGTTACTTTAGATCTGTTTGCCTTTCTATATGATGCTTTAAAGATGAAAGGAATCTGGAGTTTGGTGGTGATCTCCATTAGTTTTCTTGCAATTTCAAATGTTATCTCTTCGCCCTCTATAACACACGGACCGGCTATTAGGAAAAACATATTGTTGTTGTAATTTGCTATGTTGCCTATCTGTAAACTCTCCATTGCATAAATTTTGGCGCAAAGTTAACAATTATTTGAAAATGCAATCTCTTAATACCCGTATTTCTCCCAAAGTTTTGAGAATCTTCTGCGAATCTCCTCCTCTTTTGCGTTTTTTCCGGGGTCGTATAATCTGCTTCCCGACAACTCCTGCGGAAGAAATTCCAGATCTGCAAAGTTCCCCTCGTATGAGTGGGCATATTTATAATCGTTGCCGTATCCAAGCTCCTTCATAAGTTTGGTTGGAGCATTTCTCAGATGCATTGGAACAGGCAGATCCCCCTCCCTTTTTACAAGTTCCATAGCTGCATCTATTGCCATATATGCAGAATTGCTCTTTTGACATGATGCCAAATAGATTGCGGTTTCAGACAGCGGTATTCTCCCCTCAGGCATACCTATATTATGTACCGCCTCAAAACATGCCTGCGCAAGAAGCAGGGCGTTAGGGTTGGCAAGTCCAATATCCTCTGCCGCTAAGATGACCATTCTGCGGGCAATGAAAAGTGGGTCTTCGCCACCTGCAATCATCCTTGCCATCCAATATACAGCTGCATTTGGGTCTGACCCCCTTATACTCTTTATAAATGCAGATATAATATCGTAATGTTTCTCTCCGTTTTTGTCATAGAGAGCCATATTTTCCTGGATCTTGTCCTTGACTGTATTGTTGTTGATTATTATTGTGTTGTTTTTGTCGGGACCTGAATTAACTATAATCTCTAAGATATTCAGTAGTTTACGTGCATCACCACCGCTGTAACGGTACAACAGCTCCTTTTCTTCTACTTTTATATTTAACGTCTTAAGATATTCATCTTCTGTTACAGCTCTGTTGAGAAGCGTATCTAAATCTTTAATTTCCAATTCTTTAAGAACAAATACCTGACAACGGGAGAGTAGGGGGCTTATCACCTCAAATGAGGGATTCTCTGTTGTTGCTCCAATTAGTGTAAAGACACCCTCTTCTACTGCTCCAAGCAGAGCATCTTGCTGTCCTTTATTGAATCTGTGAATCTCGTCAATGAAAAGTATTGGTGTTTTGGTCGCAAAGAGACTACCGTTTTTAGATTTTTCTATAACGTCTCTAATGTCTTTAACTCCCGAACTTATTGCAGATAGCGTGTAGAACGGCCGGTCTAATTGCTTGGCTATTATCTTGGCAAGCGTTGTTTTTCCAACTCCGGGAGGACCCCAAAGAATGAATGACGATATATTTCCTGTATCTATCATTCTCCGGAGTATTGCGCCTTGTCCAATTAGATGCTCCTGCCCAACATAATCTTTTAATGTGTGAGGGCGCATCCTCTCGGGTAACGGAATGCGTTGCCCGTTGCTGCTTGCTGTATTGCCGGTGACATTGTCCATGGTAAAGATGTTCATTTATTTTTCTACTGCACTTTATCCGTTTCTTGTGTTTAAACTGCAAATGTACATAAAATGGGTGTATTATCTTATCTTAGCTGTTTGTCATGAATTCTATTTAACATAATACCCATTGTGTCACTTTCTAAGTTTGTATTACCTATTATGTTACTATTTTAAGATGAACTTTTGTGAAATTTATGTAACTTCGCTTCCACTACTTAAGGATAGTTGATTTTGATTCACAGATTTTAAAATGTAAGAATTACTATTATGGAGCTTATTTTATTTTTTGCGTTATTCATTGTTGCTGTAATTTACCGCGTAAAATTATTCTAATATTGAACAAATATTTTAGTTGTTCAATTGCGGTGTCTCGTAGCTCTCAAATATTTTTTGCTCTTTTGATAATTTTTATCATTTGTATTTTGTTATAACTCCATGTTTAAAATGAATAAACATATGTATACTCTGACGATATTATTGTAAACATAGTTATATAAATTTTTTACATTTATCAAATATGTCTGCCCTCAACAATTGCTGCGATGCCAAGAGCAGACACAGGACTAAAAATGACATATGTAGTTTTTAAATCATTTCTTCCCGACAGATTTTCCAATCATATCTGTTGCACATTATAAGATAGTTAAATGCAGACCTGTAATTCGAATATCTTCTAATTACGTTATTACATGTGTCTTTTACAATATATCGTTTCATGATACTTTTTATAATTAAGTTTTGAGTTAGTTTTGTTTATCGGCTTTAGCGTTGGCTTTATCTTTTCTACTTTTTTACTCTCTTTGCCCTTTATATTCTCTCTACTTTTTCTACCATTCAAAATGGCCAGCGCCACTTGTTGGGAAGCAGAATTTATTTAAATATTATCTCGTTGTAGCTCCTTATAAAAGTAAGCATAATGAAAAGTATCCCGCTTGTTAAGATTATTCCTGCAAATAATCTGTCCCCTTTTGAGTTTAAAACGTTGTAAATTTTCTGTTTCATTGTAGTACTCTTTTGTTAGGTAACATTCAAAAAATAACTTGAGGCAATTTATTTTTTTATGTTACTATTAATGTTTCCTTTTCTTATTTTGATGCAAAGTTATTTGTGTGATATGCATAAACGCTTCATAGCTGATATTTTTTTAAGTTTTTTTTAAAATAAAGTATTCGATATGCGGCTTTTTGCATCATTTGTGTATATTTGTATCTGAATTGCGAGTTTAAATAGCCCCTCTTTAAATTACTTTAGATATTAAAAATTAATAGATATGGCAAAAGACTTATTCAACAGGTATATCTGGTTGGCAGATACAATATACAGGGCAGGTAAGATCACTTTTGAGGAGATTACAGAAAAATGGAACAAAAGTGCTCTTAATAGTGGCGAGGAGCTTACCTTAAGAACGTTCCATAACCACAGGAATGCCGTTGAAACACTGTTCGATATTGATATTGAGTGTACAAAGTCCGGTGGATATTATTATTACATTAAAAACTCCGATGATTTGGAGAATAGCGGTGTAAAACAGTGGATGCTAAGCAGTCTTACAGTTAGAAACCTCATAAATGAGAGTGCTGGTCTTAAAGACAGAATTCTATTTGAGGAGATGCCGTCCGGGAAGGAGTATTTGTCTCCCATAATAGAGGCGATGAAGGAGAATATAGTATTGGACGTGCATTACCAAAGCTTTAAGGCAGATGAGCCAAAATCTTATATCATAGAACCTTACTGCGTTAAGGTATTCAAGCAAAGATGGTATCTTATTGGCCGTGATGTGGCAAAGAATCAGGTTCATATTTACGGTTTGGACAGGATTCATAAGATTAACTATACAAAACTCAAATTCAAGTATCCGCCAAGGTTCAACCCTAAGGAGTTTTTTGATACATGCTTTGGAATTACGGTTGAAGACGGCTTGCGTGCCAATATTATTCAGCTTAAAGTGGATGCAATGGAGGCCAAATATTTTAGGGCATTACCTTTGCATCATTCCCAGAAGGAGATTCAGACTACAGATGAGTATTCTGTATTTGAGTATCTTATTAAGCCAACATACGACTTTATTCAGGAGATTCTATCTCATGCAGATAAGGTAGAGGTCCTCTCCCCTTCCTTTGTACGTGATGTTGTTGCGGCATACGCCGGAAGGATGGCAGATCTGTATTTTGACTCTTACGATGAGGATGAGGCAGACACAGAGGAACAGACTCAGGACGATTCCGATATGTAGTAGATTATGTTAAGTTAAGATTAAAAACTGCGACAAGCTATTTAGGAATTTAAAAGTTTATGTAGCTTTGTTGCAGGAAAAAATGATATTTGATGATAGTGAGAAACATTAATAATAATTTCTTTAATTGTAATTGTCATAGATTACAACGGGAGGGTTATTGTTAAGATTTAAACGAAAAAACAACAATCATATATGAGCCTTCCCGCTGGGAGGGCTTTTTTTATGTACCAAATATAATTTATCATGGAAAGTGTTATTATTCCAAAAGACTACAACAGTAAATTAGATGTCTGGCAAACAGAGCATGCAATTAAATTTGTAAAGGATTCATTTCAACTCGAGCTATCGGCTGCATTACATTTAAGACGAATAACAGCTCCACTTGCTGTAATGAGCGGTAAAGGGTTAAATGACAACCTTAATGGAACGGAGCCGCCAGTATCATTTAAATTATGCAACTTTCCAAAAAATGAAACACAACTGCAACAGGCCGAAATAGTGCAATCTTTGGCTAAATGGAAAAGATATGCATTATGGAGACATCATATTACGCCAGGTTTAGGCATATACACAGATATGAATGCCCTAAGACCTAATGAGATAACAGATAACATTCATTCGATTTATGTAGATCAGTGGGATTGGGAAAAAGTAATACAATCACAAGAAAGAACTACTGCATACCTGTATAAGACAGTAAAAGAGATATACCATGCCATAAAAAGAACAGAATTTTTATTAAGCGAACAGTTTCCTGTTTTAACTCCTTTTCTTCCCGACAATATATTCTTTATTCATTCAGAAGAGCTTAGAAAGATCTATCCGGATATCAGTCCAAAGGAGAGAGAAAGAGTTATAGCAAAAGAATATGGGGCTGTTTTCATACGAGGCATTGGCGGAGAACTTTCCGACGGCTCTGTACACGATGACAGATCTCCGGATTATGATGATTGGTCAACTCCTACAGACGATGGGTATAACGGCCTTAACGGGGATATTATTGTATGGAATCCTGTATTGGAAGATTCATTTGAAATTTCATCTATGGGTATAAGGGTCTCCCCTAGTTCATTGGAAAAACAGTTGAAGATAAAATGTGCCGAAGAGAGGAAAAAATTGTATTTTCATAAACTATTGTTAGATGGTAAATTGCCGCGAACTATAGGTGGAGGTATAGGTCAGTCCAGGCTCTGTATGTTGCTTTTACACAAATATCATATAGGTGAGGTACAAGCAGGTATATGGCCCAATGATATGATAGAAGCATATGAAAAACGTGGTATTTTTATATATTGAATGTAATTATATCTATTTTTGCAAAAAAGAACGTCTATAGTTTACCGGCAACCATAGAACTTTTTCTGCAAGCTAACTATTATTTATACCCATTGGCAATAAACTTATTTTATAATGTTGGCGTTAGCTTGCTCTTTTAAGGTATGCAGTGTAAACTATAGTCTATAAACTATAAACTAAACATAGGACTGTTAACAAAAAAATGAGAAAGAAAAAAGAACCTGTTATCTTACAGAATATAGAGATAGAGAGTATTGCTGCAGAGGGAAATGCACTTGCACATGTGGAGGGCAAGGTATTGTTTGTACCATGGTGCATACCCGGGGATATTGTTGATGTGAGAGTTACAAAAAAGAAATCTGCATATATGGAGGGGGTAATGCAGAGAATTGTTACCCCGTCTCCGTTAAGATTGGAGCCTTTTTGTAAGCATTATACTGTTTGTGGCGGATGTAAATGGCAACCACTCCCCTATGATTTGCAGCTTAAATACAAACAACAGCAGGTTGAGGACCAGCTCAAAAGGATTGGCAAGCTTGTTCTTCCGCCTATAGAACCTATTTTGGGTTCTGAAAAGACGGTTGAGTATCGCAACAAATTGGAGTTTACCTTCTCCAACAAACGTTGGATTCTAAGTGGTGAGGATGCAGAGGGGCTTTCGGATGTGGAAAAGTTGGGGTTAGGGTTTCATATATCCGGATTTTTCGACAAGGTCTTAGATATAAAAAAATGTCATCTGCAGGCATCTCCATCTAATGAAATAAGACTGTGGATAAAACAGTATGCGATTGATAATGGTTTAAGTTTCTTTGATTTAAGGGAACAGACAGGACTCCTCAGAAATCTTGTTATCAGAACAGCCTCCACCGGTGAAGTTATGGTAATAGTTGTTTTTGCATGTGAAAGTGAGCATATAACTGAGTTGATGGAGGAGTTGAAGAATGCTTTTCCTCAGATTAATTCTCTGTATTACATTGTTAACACAAAACGCAACGATTCCATATCTGACCAGACCCCTATCCTATTCAGCGGCTCAGATGCAATCTATGAGCAGATGGAGGATTTAAAGTTTAAAATTGGTCCAAAATCGTTCTACCAAACAAACTCACTGCAGGCTTACAGACTTTATTCTGTTGTAAGGGAGTTTGCAGATCTTAAAGGTAATGAAATAGTTTATGATCTATATACCGGAACAGGTACTATTGGTTTATTCTTAAGTAACAATGCTGCTAAAGTTGTTGGCATAGAGTATGTTCCTGAGGCTATTGAGGATGCAAAGGTAAATGCTTCCAATAACGGACGCGCCAATGCTTTCTTCTTTGCAGGGGATATGAAGGATATGTTAACAGGAGATTTCATAAATGAGAACGGTAAGCCGGATGTTGTTATATTGGATCCTCCTCGCGCCGGTATTCATCCATCTGTTGCAGAGGTGCTTCTGCAGGCACAGGCTCCTCGTATGGTTTATGTAAGTTGCAATCCTGCAACTCAGGCTCGCGATCTTGCTTTGTTGCAGGAGAAATATGAGATAACCCGCGTGAGGCCTGTAGATATGTTTCCGCATACGCATCATGTAGAGAATGTTGTGGCGCTGAAACTTAGAGGATAATTTTATACCCCCCAAAGCGGATAATTTGTCGGGAAGAAAATAACATTTATGCCTTTCGTGCAATATTTTCATTTTTATGGTATTTAATATACAGAACCAATAAATATTAATGCTCCGGTTTTAGTATATAAATATTTAATTATGAAAAGATTGCTGCTGTTTATACTAATGTTTGCCGGCTTACAGACCTTTTCCGGAAGTTTGTATGCCAATCACCCGGACAGTTTGCAAGTTTCCCGACAAAACGTTAAGGTACGGGATTGCAAAGTCCGCTATCAGGGCGAGGTTGCTTACGAGTTTAACCAACTATTTGATGATCTTGCTTTTGGTATGGCCGGATTTACAACCACCCATGGGGTAAGAATAAAAGAAAAACTTTTTGTTGGTGTGGGTACGGGTATCTTCTCTTTCTTTGATATGGGCTTATGATACCGTACTATGTTGTAGTGGTGCCTGTATATACAACTATAAAAGGATATTACCCCATTGGAAAAAAGGTAAAATGGTTTACATCATTAGATGTTGGAACCCATATCGGCCCAATGATGGCATATATTTATCCTCGAATATGTATCAGTTTTTTACATAGCTGTCATTGCCGGTTAAATATTTCAACAGGCTGTCATTTAGCATTTACAGATTTTAAAGATTCCTCCGGTATAGGGCTTAAATTATCATACAG
>ENA-OOYV01001647-OOYV01001647.1-human-gut-metagenome-genome-assembly--contig:-NODE-1647-length-12696-cov-1.684044_pt1 | contig 12696 bp, 10 predicted proteins | sample MGYA00241704_ERZ501380 | MGnify/ENA primary metagenome ERZ501380 (study PRJEB25962, sample SAMEA2042984) | human gut metagenome | biome: human gut; feature: human-associated habitat; material: faeces...
TTCGGCAATGCTGTGGTTGGCCTCCTTGAGTTGTGCATTGGAAAGGTGAAGCTCATCATTCAGCTCCTTCAACCGTTTGTTGGCGTCAATCACTTCCCTGCGGGCGGCAGCCACTTTCTTCATCTGCTTGTATACATAAAATATGGCAAGTAACAGAAAAAATGAAAGCAGGCTGATAGATACCAGTGCCCATTTCATCTGCTCCTGCTGCTTCTCCGTCTTTTGCTGGTAAGCATCATTAATGATGGGAAAGATTTCCAGAATCTCCAGCTTGCGCAACCGGGCATTGCAGGCGGCTGCATCTTCCATACATATCTTTACATAAGAATAGGCACGCTCGATGTCTCCTTCCTGGTAAAGCAGTACGGCGAGCTTGCGTAAAGAGATATATTCACGGACAGCGGTTTTCATATCCGCCATAGCAGAAACAATCAGGTATTCCTTTTCCTTCTCTTTGTCCCCTTTCAGCCGGTAAGACTCTGATAAAGTATTGGCACAAATCGCAACGTCGTGTTCATAGTCCTTCTGCAGCGCCAGATAATCCGTCAGCAAACGGATGGCCTTGTCATATTCATTGCGTACATTATACTGGTCGGACTGAATCAAGGTATGTATCAGAAGATTATCTTTATTGACCAACAGCAACGAATCACGATATTTGTCCGTAAGCTCCGTATAAAGCTTCTTTTCATATGCCGTCACGGCATAATCGGCCATAAGGCCATAGACCGTACGGTAGATATGGTAATAATATGGATGGATATCCACCGGTAACCGGTCTATATGGATATTCCGCATCAAATCCATAACTTCCTTATACATACCGGTCATTCCCAAAACATCTGCTTTATTCATGCGGGCATTGTCTATGTATTCCCGGTTTCCAAGACGTATGGCTATCTGTTCCCTTTCCTCGGCCATGTGCAATGCAGAATCCGTATTGAACGAACGGTACTCATCCAGCAATGTGCCAAGAATGGCAAAACGTTCTTCATCCGGTATCTGCCGATGCAACTGTCTTTTCAATTCCACCAGTTTCAGCTCCTTCTGCTCCATATATATGGGACGCTCCTTTATCGCCTGGTCCAGTTTCAGCAGCAAAGAATCCGCCCGGCTGCTGTCTGCAGCATGAAGGCGGCACATACAGATGGTACAAAGACACAAGAATATGATTATATTTTTCATCCGGCTTTCCGATTAGTTAAAGGCAATACTTTTTGAGAATCCTCATGCAAAAGTAATTAAAATACCATAAAAACCTATTCTACTATCATTAAAAGCTCGAAAGCAGAGTGATAAAAAGGCATACTGCAAGCAAAAGAATCAAAATATTGAATTACCTTTACGGAAAATCCAAAGAAAGACCATATCATAATATCATCCGAGCATCATGAATATACACACATTTATTGCCAATTATCAGGAAGCTTTCGGCCAACACGCCGAACTCCCCATCGCCTTTTGGTATTCAGACCGAATGGGGGCATCTACAGAGAAAGTAACCGGTTGTCTCTTCAAATGCATGAAACAAGTCAGAGACGGCAAAACCGTCAGTCTCAGCAACGAAACAATCACCTGCGGAGGAGGCAAGTTCTATACCGGATTTACAGAAATGCCCGAGCGCGTCCCGGGTTTTGTCTCCTTGAAAGAGAAATACAAGAGGACTCCCGAAATGGTGGTAGATTTTGTCAATGAGCTACAGATTCCCAAAGCGGACAAAGCCTATCTGCATTTTGCCCGCATAGACAAGATACCTTCCTTTGACGAGGTGGAAGGCGTGCTGTTCCTGCCAACTCCTGACATTCTATCCGGACTGGTGACATGGACCTTCTTCGACAACAATGCATTGGATGCCGTGGCAGCCCCATTCGGCTCCGGCTGTTGCTCCGTCATTACCCAAACCATCATTGAAAACCGGAAACAAGGGAAACGCACTTTCCTGGGATTCTTCGACCCCTCCGTCCGCCCATACTTCGAAGCGGACTTATTGAGCTTCACTATCCCCATGTCCCGGTTCAAGGAGATGTATCACACCATGCGTGAAAGCTGTCTGTTCGATACACATGCCTGGGGAAAAATCAAGGAAAGGATACAGCTTTCCCAATCAAGGGACGTGCATATCCTCTCCTCTCCCATTTCCTTCCCCATCCTTCCGGACATTTATCTGCAGGAAATCAGAATAGAAGATGCCGCAGCCATCTACCATGCCATCGACACACACCGGGACTACTTAAGAACATGGCTGCCATTTGTGGATAATATGCGCACAACAGCTGATGAAGAAGCTTTTTTACGTCAGGTACTATCTGCTCCTGCCGAACGAAATGAACCTATATTCGGTATTTGGAACCAGCAGCATGAAATCTGCGGACTGATAGGTTTCCATTTCTCCGATTTCGACAACCACCGTACAGAACTCGGCTATTGGCTACTGCCGGAATACCAGCACCGGGGCATCATTACTGAAAGTGTCCGCAAGCTGTGTCTGTGGGCCGTACAAGAAAAAGAGATAAAGCGGATACAAATTCGCTGTGCCGTGGGCAATGCAGCCAGCAACGCAGTACCGGTTCGCCTCGGTTTCATCCATGAGGGAACAGAACGTTGCGGAGAACTGCTGGCTTCTGGAGAATATACAGATATACATATATACAGCATCTTGAAAGAAGAAGTGCTGGCCAACCTCAAACAATAAAATATCAAATATATATCAACTATTGAAATTATACATGGAACAACAACCTCATCTCAATGACCACAACAAGCAGGAGTACCCTCCTATGCATACAACGGAGCACATCATCAACCAAACCATGATAAGGTTATTCGGTTGCGGCCGCTCCATATCAGCACACATAGAACGGAAGAAAAGCAAGCTGGACTACCGTCTTGCCGCCTGCCCCACGGAAGAAGAAATAAAGAAGCTGGAAGAGGTCGTAAACGAGGTAATCGCCCGACAGCTGCCCGTCACAACAGAATTCATTACGCAAGAGGAAGCGCAAGGACGTTTCGACTTGGAACGCCTGCCCGATGGTGCTTCGGAAACGGTACGTGTCGTAAAAGTAGGCGATTACGACGAATGCCTCTGCATCGGAGTACATGTGGAGAATACATCAGAAATCGGAACCTTCAAAATCATCAGTCACGATTGGGACGAAGAAGCCAAGCGTTGGAGAATGCGTTTTAAATTAGTCTGAAAATCTATCAATTTTAAATAAATAAGATAGCAAAATGGCATTAAACAGGCAAATAAGTCAGTTTTTCAATGACAAATAGTCAATAGAGTCAACAAAAACCGGTTGGCATAAGGTTTGCAATATAGTTAGCGAACGACGGTTCAAGAAACGGACGGTGAAAAGCCCAAAAGGCAGACACCCGAAGACAAAGAACCGGAGTTCAAAACTAAATAGCATGTTTAACTTAAACAATAGGAGACTATAACTATGATGCCTGTAAGAAGAAACCAAAATTGGTTACCGAGTATTTTTAATGATTTCTTTGACAATGATTGGATGGTAAAAGCAAATGCCACCGCCCCTGCCATCAACGTATTCGAAACAGCAAAAGAGTACAAAGTTGAATTGGCTGCTCCCGGTATGACAAAAGAAGACTTCAACGTTCACATCGACGAAGAAAACAATCTGGTCATCAGCATGGAAAAGAAAACAGAAAGCAAGGAAGAGAACAGCAAGGACGAAAAGAAGGAAGGCCGCTACTTGCGTCGCGAATTCTCATACACCAAGTTCCAGCAAACCATGATTCTTCCGGACGATGTAGACAAGGAAAAGATTGGCGCCCATGTAGAAAACGGCGTGTTGAACATTACATTGCCTAAGTTTACAGAAGCAGAAAAAGAAAAGGCCAAGAAATTCATCGACGTAAAATAACGCCCGGCCATTAAAAAGAAAATCTCCCGCTGCACAAGATAATGCAACGGGAGATTTTTTATATCCATAGCTATGCGGAACTATTTCTTTTTCCCTTTCAGAAAACGATCTGTCAGCCACTTGCGCACCGGTTCGTCGTACAGTTTCAAACAAGCATAAGCAAGAACAAAAGCTCCAACGAAAGTAAGCATCATATAAGGGATGCCTTCCACCATTGTAGCGTTATTGTTGCATACCCAAGCCGTATAAGTATATACCAATGGATAATGGGTGATATAAATCGGATAGGAAATATCTCCCAGGAACTTGCATACGGCAGTAGAGCGCTTACCGGTCACCTTGCCGCCGGCTCCCATCGAAACAATGACCGGGAAGATGCAGATAATACAGAAAGCCTCGTAAAGCCCGTTCATCCAGTAGCCGTCCTCACCTCCGATACGGGGAATGGAAAGAACCACCACAATCAGCAGGCTACACCACCAGAAAGCACGCTTTTCAAGCCGTATCAGCCAGCCGAGGCGTGACAGAAGCAATCCGCCGAAAAACGGATACATCAGCCGGACCATGCCCACATACTGCTGTTCCCAGTTCAAGGCCCAACCACCCACAATATCACCAGCAGGAGCAGTCAGACAACGGTACACCGTAAAACACCCTGCCACAAATACCAGCACCGATAAGGCCACCTTATTGAACTTGCGTACAAACAACGCATACAGAATATTACCGATATATTCATAATAGAGCGACCATGCCGGACCATTCAACGGATGCATTTCCGTCCAGCCACGAATGTCGAACTTCAGCGGAAGGGGAAGCAAAGTACAGCCTAGTAACATTACCAGCAGCATGGTTCCAACAGACGTATTCTCGATAGGTGGAAAACAAGGCGACTCTTGAAAATAGAAAAAGGCAGCGCCCACAATGCTTCCCATAATCACCATAGGATGCAGGCGAATGATACGGCGTTTGAAGAAAGTGCCCACGGTCATCCGGTTCCAACGGTCATCATAAGCATAACCGATAACAAAACCGGAGAGCATGAAAAAGAAATCCACTGCCAGATAGCCATGATTGATAATTTGAGTAAGATGACTGCCGCCTGCATGTGCTTCAAAAAGATGGAAGATAATAACCATGACAGCCGCCACGCCGCGCAGTCCGTCAAGAATCTCATAATGCGGTTTCGAGGCAAGATAAGTAGTCTGTGTATTCATTTTGGTATAAGATATTTATTAATTTGCGCGCAAAGATAAGAGTTTTTTCCAATAAGGGAACTGATAAATATCATATAAACTCTATCAATTAATTAACAAGTATAACAGCTATTAGATATATATCACTACTAGCCCCCCTTTCCACACAAAAAACAGCTTTCATTATCCATAATAAAAGGGCTACACCTTTTCCTCCTCATGGTGTAGCCTTAAACACAAAAGGGTGTAGCTATCCAAGGCAAATGGTGTAGCCTTTCTTCAAGAAAAAAAGCCAAATGGGATGCTAATATAGAAAAATCAGTTAACTGCTTTTCCTATAACTTTTTACCGCCCACAGATTGAAGACCAATGCAAAGACCAACAAGGCTCCCAACTGCGGCAGCAGTTCGGCAAATCCGCCGCCACGGAGATAGATGGTACGCATCACCTCCACAAAATAGCGCAGCGGATTGATGCGGGTAATCCATTGCGCCCATTCGGGCATACTGTGGATGGGAGTGAAAAGACCGCTCATCAGGATAAGGATAAGCATGAAGAACCACATGACGAACATGGCCTGCTGCAACGTTGCCGAATGATTGGATATGACCAGCCCGAACCCCGACACCACCGGCAGCAACACCAGAGCCATGCCATAGATAGTGAGGAAATGCCCCGCCGGCAGAATGCCGTAAAGCAGCCATGCCAGCACGAAACAGATGGTGAGCACCACCAGGCCTATCAGCCAGTAAGGTATCAGCTTGGCGGCAATGAAGGTGAACTTGCGGACGGGAGTGACATTTATCTGCTCGATGGTGCCCGCCTCCTTCTCGCCCACCACATTGAGGGCGGGGAGAAAACCGCAAATCATGGTCAGCAGCATCACCATAAGGGCGGGAACCATGAAAAGCTTATAGTTCAGAGTGGGATTGTAAAGGTTTTGTGTAGCGATATCCACCCGGGGAAGCGACTTCCCGGCAAGCCCTTGCGAAGACGACTCCGAACCCAGTTCACGGGTATAGTCACTGATGATGGAAGACAAGTAGGAACCTCCCAGACTGCCCTTCGTACCGTTCACGGCATTGGCCGCCACCAGCAGACGGGGCGCCTCTCCCTTCACCCAATCCTTTTCGAAATCACGGGGAATCTCCAGCACGACATCCGCCGAACCGGCTTCAATGGCAAGCAAAGCCTCATCGTATGTATCGGGAAGCGCTGTCAGGCGGAAATAAGTGGATGCACCGATTTTATCTACCAGACGGCGAGACAAGACGCTGTGGTCATTGTCCACTATATTCAGATTGATGTTCTTTATCTCCAGATTGGCGGCCCAGGGCATCAGTATCATAATCATGCACGGGAAAATGAAAATCAGCTTGGGCAGGAAGGAGTTGCGGAACAACTGCTTGAATTCCTTTTCAATGAGAAACTTTATCATAAGACGATATTTTAAAGATTTTAGACATAAGAACAAAAGAACAGATTTCCCGTATCCTTTTGTCCTTATGTTCTTCTGCCTGAATAATTAATATAAAATTCATATCCGCTCTTTACTCAAGCCGATGCTTGAATTTCTTGAAACTCACCGTTATCAGCAATACCGCCATCGTGGCAAGTATGCCGACCTCCATCAGCACAAGCGAAACATCCACTCCCTCAATCATCAGCTTACGCACCGCCTGGATATACCAGCGTGCAGGAAGCACAGCTGAAATGGCCTGCAAGATAACGGGCATACTCTCAATGGGGAATATCATGCCCGAAAGCAACATGGTGGGCATCATCAGCATCAGTCCGGACACCAGCATAGCGGCAACCTGCGTCCGGGTGACCGTGGAAATCAGCAGCCCCAGCGCCAGGGAGACAAAAATGAATAGCAGCGACACCACCACCAGCCAGAACAAGCTGCCCGCCACGGGAACATCGAGCACATAGACCGAAAGCAGAAGAATGGTGGTCAAGTTGACAAACGACAGCACAAAATAGGGCACCGCCTTTGCCAGAATGATGAAAAGCGGTTTGACGGGAGAAACCAGCAGGACCTCCATCGTCCCCGTCTCCTTCTCGCGCACAATGGAGATGGAGGTCATCATGGCGCAAATCAGCATCAGAATAAGCCCCATGACACCCGGCACGAAGTTGTAGGCACTCTTCATCTGCGGATTGTACAGCAGCTTGAGCTGGGGTACGATGGCAGCGGCATGCACTCCCGGCGGAAGCATCTCCTGCCCGGCAGAGGAAATGATGTTTGCGGCATAGCCTGCCTGCATAGTCGCCATATTGGGGTCTGTGGCGTCGGAGACAAGCTGCACGCGCGCCTCGCCGGTATAAAGCTTGTCCGAGAAACGCTCGCTGAAAACAAGCGCCATGTCAATCTCCCCTCTTCCGAAAGAAGCCTCCATATCGGCGGGAGAATGCAGGCGGCGGATGACGGTGAAGTATTCGCTTGCATCCATGCGGTCGATGATACGGCGGGTAACTACGTCATTCGACGGGTCGAGCACCGCCACACGCACGTTCTTCACCTCGGTGGTGATGGCAAAACCGAAAAGGATTATCTGCACGATGGGCATGCCCAGCAGAATCAGCATCGTGCGCCGGTCGCGGAAGATATGGAAGAACTCTTTTCGGATGAAAGATATGAATTGTTTCATTGTCTATATTTATATTTAGGCTCGGATAACGCGGATTTCACGGATTCTCAGTCGGCGGTTCGCACGGCTTGGCGAGCCAGTTGTTGGAATACATCGTCCATCGTAGTGGCATTGAACTGCCGTTTCAGCTCCCCGGGAGTGTCGAGTGCACGGATGACGCCATCTACCATGATGGAGATGCGGTCGCAATACTCTGCCTCGTCCATAAAGTGGGTGGTGACAAAGACGGTGATGCCCTCGTCGGCAGCCTGGTAAATCAGTTCCCAGAACTGGCGGCGCGTGGCGGGGTCTACCCCACCCGTAGGCTCATCCAGAAAGACAATCTTGGGACGGTGGAAGATGGAGACGGAGAAGGCCAGCTTCTGCTTCCAGCCCAGTGGAAGGCTTTTCACCAGTGTGTCACGTTCCTTTTCCAACCCGAGGCGGAGGAGCAGCTCCTCCGTTTTAGGAGCAATCTCCGCTTCGGGGATGCCGTAGATACCGGCAAAGAGGCGGATATTCTCCCACACCTTGAGGTCTTCGTAAAGGGAAAATTTCTGGCTCATGTAGCCGATGTTCTTCTTCACTTCTTCGGGTTGGGAAGCCACATCGAAGCCTGCCACGCACGCCTTGCCGCCGGTGGGACGACTAAGCCCCGTAAGCATGCGCATGGCGGTGGTCTTGCCTGCCCCGTTGGCTCCCAGGAAACCGAAAATCTCGCCCCGATGGACTTGGAAGGAGATGTGGTCTACGGCGGTAAAATTGCCGAAACGCTTGGTCAGCCCGTCCACTTCAATCACATTGTTTTCGTGGTTTTCCACCCGTTCGTGCTGCAAGCCCGGAGGGCAGAGGATGCCCGCAAAACGTGTCAGGATGCGGTCAGGGGTATCGACGCCTTTTATCTCCCCTTCGTTGATGAAGGCGATGCGGTCGCATTGGCGCGCTTCGTCGATGATGGGGGTGGAAGCAATGATGGTGATACCCTGCTCCTTCAGTCGGCGAAGCATTCCCCAGAATTCCTTGCGGGACACGGGGTCGACGCCCGTAGTGGGTTCGTCCAGGAAGAGGACATCCGGTTTATGGATAAGAGCACAGCTAAGGGCGAGTTTCTGCTTCATGCCGCCGGACAACGCTCCGGCGCGGCGCTTGCGGAAAGGTTCTATCTGCCGGTAAATGTCGCGCACCAAATCATAATTCTCCTCGATGGTGGTGTGGAAGACGGTGGCGAAGAAATTGAGATTCTCCTCTACCGTCAAGTCCGGATAGAGGGAGAAGCGTCCGGGCATATACCCCACCCGCCTGCGGATGGCTTTGTAGTCCTTCACCACATCCAGGCCGCAGACCGAAGCCGAGCCTCCGTCGGCAAGCAGCAAAGTGGTGAGGATGCGGAAAAGCGATGTCTTGCCCGCACCGTCCGGCCCGATGATGCCGAAAAGCTCACCGGGAGCTACTGACAGAGAGACACCCCGCAGGGCTTCCACGCTGCCGTAACGTTTGGAGATATTAGTTAAAGTTACAGCCTCCATACATTCCTATTTTCAGCATCCCGTCATTCTTCACGGCAATCTTTACGGCATAGACCAGATTGGCGCGCTCGTCTTTCGTCAAGATAGTTTTTGGAGTAAATTCGGAGGTATCGGAAATCCAGGTGACAACGCCAGGATATTCTTGGCGCACATCCTTGCCATAATCCGCATAAACCTTCACTTGCTGCCCCAGCTTGATTTCGGCAAGCTGTTCGGAGGTGATGTAGGCACGGAGGTAAATCTGCTCCATATCCGCCACTTTGAAAAGAGGGGTACCGGGAGCAGCCAGCTCTCCGGCTTCGGCATATTGGGCAAGGACGGTTCCCGTCAGCGGAGAGGTGATGTGGCATTTGCGCAGCTGGTCTTCTATCTGCGCCACCTGGATGCCGACGGAGGAACTTTGCCAAGTGAGGCTGCGGTCGCTGTTGCGCAGGGTGGAGTTCTGTGCGTCGAGCTGCTTGCGGAGGACTTCGAGAAGGGACTCGGCATCATCGAGCTGCTTCTGGTTGGCGGCACCCACACGGAGCAGGTTGGACACACGATCGCGTTCGCGCCGTGCCTGCACAATCTGTTCCTGAGTGGCGGCTACTTGTTTCAGGATATCGGGCCGCTGGCCTTCCACGGACTTGACACTGGCCTCCAACTGGAGTTTCTTCAGATAGAGTTGGACGGTATCTATAATGCCTACTTCCTGCCCGTCTTTCAGTGTCGTGCCTTCCTCGATGTCGAAACTCAGCAGTCTTCCGGACGCCTCGGCAGAAACGATGACTTCGGTAGCCTCGAACGTTCCCGTCGCATCATATTTCGGAGCACCGCCGGTGCAGGCGGCAAGGAGAAATAAAAAAGGAAATAATTTCAATGATTTCATACTATTTCAAGTTATAAATTACGGATTATAGTCACTAATTGTTCAGCGTATATTTCAGCTGCCAGATGTTCATCAGCAACTGCACCTCATGCAATGCCTTAGTCTGTCGTGCCATACTTTCGTTGGTAATCTCCCGCAGCATATCGGTCACGGTCATTGTCCCGTTCTGTACCTTGGCCTCGGCTGCACGGCGGATATTCCCACGCAGACGGATAATCTCGTCATCATCCACCATCTGGCGGCGCATGGATACAATGCCCGCATCCTGCTGCGTAGCCTGCAGGCGAATGTTGAAAAGGAACACATCCCGGCCGGTCTCTATCTGTTGGCGGGTATTGTCTATCCTGCGGCGGTCGTTCTTCAACGTATACAGACTGCCGAAATTCCAGGACATGCGCACCCCCGCCATGTAATAGGCGTTGAATTCATCTTTCAGCATATTCAACCCCGGATTGCCGTATGCCCCTTGTACAAAAAGGCCGAAACGCGGCATCAACCGGGTGTTCAAGGCTGCCTCCTGCTGGTGGAGTTGCTCTCCCTGCGCATCGTACCAACGAAGTTCGGGACGGTTGTTCATCTGCCGGTCTATGTTTTCTTCGGCAGCCGGTTTCAATAAAACCGTTTCGGAAGAGAGATCCTTGCCCGTAAAGGCAGCAAGCATGCTGAGGTATGCACGACGGGTGGTCTCCAATTCCACACGGTGCTGCCTGGTGTTCAGTTGCTCTACGCTGACTGCATCCAGGTCGCTCGGGGTGGCGATGCCATTGGCTATATAGTCGGCTACCTGCTTGTGGGTTCTGCCCAAATCTTCTTGCAAGAGGCTGTTCTGTTTCAGCTGTTCGTCCAGCAGCAGGATGCCGAAAAAGAGCTGGTTCACCCGGTCAGTCAAGGCATACATGTCTACATGCTGTTTTTCCAGTTCCACTTCCGAGGCGGCACGCGTCAATCGTTTTCTGGAACGTATATCCCCACCATCCCAGAGGGTCTGCTGCACTTCGAGCATCACCTGATATTGGTCTTTCGGAACAGTCTCGATGTCGAGATTCGGGATTTCGACCGGCAGCCGGGTGATGTCACTCTGGTACGTGGCCTTGCCGGATAGGGAGAACTGGGGCAAGTAACCTTTTCCGGCATTAGAGAGGTCGTACTCGCGTGCCTTTTCTATCAGTCCATATTGCCTGACCAACGGATAATTGTCCTGCGCCCGGCGCTGACACTCCTCCAACGTGAGCTGGGCATGTGCCAGCATGGCGGCAAGAGAAAGGGTAAAAAAGAAAACGGTTCGTTTCATATCCATTCTGTTTCTTGTTTATTCTACATGGTTTTGTTCTATACACATGCAAAGATAAAGGCATAATCCTATACCCTTACAATCCATTTGTGCGCAAAGATGTTCTAATAGTACGACATTTCGTAGGAAAAGGCAAATAATAGGAACACTTTATTATCTTTGCGGTGGAAATATACATTATTCATAACGGGAAAGATATGGAAAAGAACAAACCGATAAGCGTCGCATTCGAGGACATCCGCAACAATCCGGATTTTATAGAACATTCTGAATACAGATTTATAAATGATGATTTGGGAATGGTTATCAGTTTCTTTGCCATGGGCTCTAGACTATTCCGTACCGGGCAACCTTACCGTGCCAAAGAAGGGAGGATTATACGTATCATGCAGGGCAGTGGCCGGATATCTATCAATCTTATCGAATACGAAGCCACAGCCCATGATATTATTATCATTCCCGACAACTCGCTGATAGAGATACTGGAAATCAGTCCCGACTATGAATTCCAAGTCCTCATGCCTACCGCCCATTTTCTGCCTGTGATACAGAATTCCATTCTTACGGAAGCTTACACACGAAACGGGATTCTCTTTTCATGCAACAACACGGAATGGACACGCATCAGCCACTTTTTCTCTTTATTATGGGACATACTTCATTGTTCGCCTTACCGCCGCGAAACCGTACAGCACTTGATTGTCTCACTTCTCTATAACCTTAAGTATATCCACGAGCACACATGCAAGTCAACTCCGTCACGCCTTTCACGCCAGGAAGAGCTATTCCGCCGCTTCATCGCTTTGGTGAACCAACACAGTAAGCACGAACGCAGCGTCAACTTCTATGCCGACAAGCTATGCTTGACACCGCACTATCTGAGTTCGGTGATACGTGAAACAAGCGGGCAAACCGTGATGCAATGGATTAATCAAGCAGTTATCCTCGAAGCCAAAGTATTGCTGAAACACAGTAATCTACTGGTGTTTCAAATATCAGACGAACTGAACTTTCCCAATCCGTCGTTCTTCTCGAAGTTCTTCAAACGCATGACGGGGATGACACCGGCAGAATACCAGAAACAAATCTGACCTTAAAACAGCTGTACTACACGAGAATTCGGCAATCCATCGCAGGAGTCTGCTTCCAATGCCAGCAGCCCTTGTTTTGCTGCCAGTCCACCGGCATAGCCTATCAGTTGACGGTTGCTGCCCACCACACGATGGCAGGGGATGAGTATGGAGAGGGCATTTGCCCCATTGGCAGCCGCCACCGCACGTACGGCTTTCGGATTGCCC
>ENA-OOYV01001648-OOYV01001648.1-human-gut-metagenome-genome-assembly--contig:-NODE-1648-length-12696-cov-1.479788_pt1 | contig 12696 bp, 4 predicted proteins | sample MGYA00241704_ERZ501380 | MGnify/ENA primary metagenome ERZ501380 (study PRJEB25962, sample SAMEA2042984) | human gut metagenome | biome: human gut; feature: human-associated habitat; material: faeces...
CCTATCAAACAAGTATGAAATGGAGGAGAAAAGAAAACAGATTTAAGCCTTCGAAATATGGTAAAGGCAACAGAGCAGATAAAAAAAGTTTCTTAAAATATGATGAGAAAATTTAAGTTTTTTCAGATATAAAATAATAAGAAATTAAAAAAATATTATAAAGAGCAAGCATAGGAGGAAAAAATATGAGCAAGTTACAGACACCTTTTAGATATGATTTTGTAGGAAGTTTCTTAAGACCTGAGAAGCTTAAGGAAGCAAGAAATCAGTTCGACAATGGAAGTATAGGGTACGACGAACTCAAAAAGGTTGAGGATGAAAGCATAACAGAATTAATTACTAAAGTGAAAGAATTAGGATACCACGTTATAACAGACGGCGAATTTAGAAGAGCAACATGGCATCTTGATTTTATGTGGGGATTCGACGGAGTGGGACATACACCAACAAAGACAGGTTTACCTTTCCACGGTGAGGATGCAATGGTTGATGATACATATTTGGTAGGAAAAGTTGGCATAAAAGAAGAGCATCCTTTCGTAGAACATTTCAAATTCGTAAAACAGTTTGAAGATGAAAACACAGTTGCAAAGCAGACTATGCCATCACCTGCACAGTTTTTGGCACAGTTTACAATGCCATTTAACAGAGAACATACATTAAAATATTATGCTACAGATAAGGAATTAGCAGAGGATATTGTAAAAGCATACGGCAAGGTTATTAATGATTTGTATGAAGCAGGATGCAGAAACATACAGTTAGATGACTGTACATGGGGAATGATGGCAGATAAGTCAGGACATTTTGCATACGGAACAACACAGGAAGGATTAATTGAAATCCAGAAAGCACACAAGGATATTAATAATAAGGTTATCGCAAATGCACCTAAAGACATAGTAATCAACACACATGTATGTCGTGGAAATTTCCATTCAACATATGCTAACAGCGGAGCATATGACCCGGTAGCAGATATATTGTTCGGTGAGGAAAATGTAGATGCATATTATCTTGAATTTGATGATGAACGTTCAGGCGGTTTTGAACCACTTGCAAAAGTTTCAGGAGACAAGAAAGTAGTACTTGGCTTGATTACAACTAAGTCACCTAAGTTGGAAAATAAAGAGGAAGTAATAAATAGAATACACGAAGCAGAAAAATACATTCCATTAGACAGACTTTACTTAAGCCCTCAGTGTGGGTTCGCATCATGTGAGATTGGAAACAAACTTACAGAAGAAGAACAGTGGGCCAAGCTTACACTTGTTAAGGAAATAGCCAAAGAAGTTTGGGGATAGTTGTGGAATTATAAACTAGCTAGCTGATGATATGAAGAGTAAACTTAATAGGGGTCAGTTTGTGAAAAAAAGCCTCCTTCCAATGTATTATAATGTAACTATGAAAGATTCTAATAACAGTGGATAACTAGAATCAAAAGTAGAAACATTAAAATACAAGTAGAAGGAGGTTTTTTGTTATGAAAAATTGGCAGAAAAAAGTACTTGCTGTTGTACTTGCAGTAGCACTGATTGTAACAGGCTTTGCAACATCGACTTTTATGGATGGCAACAGTAACAAAGTAGTAAAAGAAACAACAGTTTCTAAAACAAATGATAACAAGTCAGATGTGGCAAAGGCAGACATTGTATCGAACAAGGATACTAAGACTGAAAAGTCTAAAGAGCCTAATGTGTCTGAGAACAAAAACAATGTGGATAATAAGATAGGAGACCCGGACAAGAAGATTGACTATCAGAAGATTATCCGTGAGACTAAGGACAAAGATTACAGAAAAGCCGTAAAGGTTAAAAAAGGCGGCTTTGTTGTAATTAGAAAAGAAGACAAGAACACTAAGCCTATAGAAGAAGAACAGTGGTATAAGGATGCTAAGGCTACAGACAGTGAAGTTATTATGGAGAATACCATTAAGGACAATGACGGAAAAGAACATAAGCACGTATCCTACAAAATAACTACAGATGAAAAAGATATCTGGAGCATTGTTGATAACACTAACAGTCAGAATACAGTAGAAATAGCAGAACCTGTATACAAATACTTTACAAGTGAAGAGTCAGTTCCATCAGCAGAAGACAATAAGGGAATGGACAAGCAGTGGTATTTAAAGGACCAGAAGGTTGAATCAGTATGGAGCAATGAAGGATATGGAAATACTGCCGGAGAAGGCGTAGTAGTTGCCGTAATCGATACAGGTGTAGATTACAATCACGAAGACCTTCAGGACAATATTTGGACTAATAGTGCAGAAGTAAGTGGACAGAAAGGTACTGATGATGACAACAACGGCTACGTGGATGACGTTCATGGAATCAACTTAATCGACCCAAATGAAACACCAATGGATGACCACGGACACGGAACACATGTGGCAGGTATTATTGCCATGGAAAACAACAATGTAGGCGGAGTGGGTATAGCCTACAAATCTAAGATAATGCCAATTAAGGCAGGGGGGGCAGACGGAACATTCTATTCTTCAGATATAGCAAAGGGAATAGAATATGCATATAAGAATGGTGCAGATGTAATTAATATGTCATTTGGTTCATCAGCTCATTCAGCCTTAATAGAAAACGCTCTACAGGATGCCTTCGGAAGCTGTGTGCTTGTAGCAGCAGCAGGTAATGAAAGCACGCCAACAGCAGATTGTCCATTAGGAGGGCGAAATATGTATCCTGCATCATATTCTTATGTAATAGGTGTAATGGCATATGATGAAGCTAATAGCTTTGCAAGTTTTTCTAACTGGGACTATAAACCTAATGCAAATGCTGAGTATGATGTGGTTGCTCCGGGTGTTAGGGTATATAGTACACTTCCTAACGGACGTTATGCATCATGGAATGGTACATCTATGGCAGCGCCTATGGTATCAGCGGAGGCAGCCATACTTAGAAGCTCATTAAAGGATAAGAGCACATACTCATCAAGATATATAATGGGACAATTAGTGGGAGCTACAGAGGACACAATAACTTATTGCAATGAGGATGTTAAAAGAACATATAACTATAAGAAATTATCACTAACAGCTTCATTAACTAATAAGCCTAAACCTAATATTACAGTAGATGAAATATATGCTTTTGATTCAGAAGATATATCAAAGGCCAACAATGGTGACGGAATAATTCAGCCGGGAGAAACAATAGACTTGGCAATAGGACTTCGTAACCAGTGGGGAGCAGCTAAGAATGTTACTATAACAGTTAATGCTACAACTAACGGAATGGATAACCAATATGTAGAATTCATATCTGATAATGAAGTAGCAATAGATGAAATAGGAAGCTTTGGAACCCAGAATAATGGTTTCATATACAATGACTCAAAAACAGTAATAGGAGTAGAACACCCTATAAGAGTAAAGATAAAAGAAAATGCACCTAATGATCTAAACATAAAAATTAATATAAATTATAGGGCAAAGAATGGATTAGATGAAAAAGACGGTACTGTTTATACCCAATTAGAAGATACAGCATATACCATACATATAGTAAAGGGAACAATATTATCAGGAAAGATAACAGAGAATACAACATTAACTTCAGATAATTACTATATAGTTAAGAATTCGCTTTTAATACCAAAAGGTGTAACAGTTAATGTAGAACCGGGAACTAAGATACAGTTCTGGGCATCAGACCAGTACTCTGTATATGGGGATAACTATATAGCTTATATATCTGTAGAGGGAAACATGTACTTTAATGGAACGGAAAGTCAGCCAATAGATCTGTTCCCGGGAAAAGACTATGAAGCATATAGAGTACAGGTAGAAAAATCAGGCAATGGAACAGTGGATATGAATTATGTAAATATAACTAATCCGTATATAGACATAAGCAGCGGTTCACATCTAAATTGTACGCAGGATTATGATGAGGTTTATTATCGTGAAATGAGAAATGGTGAAATATCAACAGAGAGTGATAGTTCCTTTGTTAAAGGAAATTATATTGAAAAATCTAAAATGTCTAATTTAAGAAATAAGTCGTATTTTAATGGCTTTAGAGATGTTGATGGAAGATATAATACTGTTCTATTTGACAATTGCAATGTGCGTTATAGTTCAGAAGGATACACAAATAGTACATTTTTGATTAATATGTCAAAATTTGATAACCACACTTCGATATCTGTTATGAAAATTTCAGGAGATTCATATTATATTCAAGAATGCACTGCCGTTAGCAAGATTAGAAAGTTAAATGGAAAAAAATATGTAGTATATGAGATAAATAATTCATATTTTGGTGGAGAAGACCATATATCATCAATGAATAGTTATTTTGCTACAAATAAAGCATTAGTAAAAAATGGTGGACATATTGGAACAGTTGGAAAAAGTGAAGAAAGCACAAAATTGTTAATGAGTCTGTACAAAGATGTAAGAGAAGAAAATAGTGGTGAGTTAAAACTTATAAATGGATTTTATTATGATAAGGATACAAAAGAAATAAAGTCATTAGGTGAGACAGAAATAAAAGGTTCAGGTCCTTCACAATATAATCCAATTGGCGGTTATATTGTTTCCACAACAGATTATTATGAAGGTAATATAGATTTTTCATACAGATCAAATAATTATCTTGCAGAATATCCGGAAGATGTAGATGATGAAACAATTTTGAATCCTAATATGGATCCAACATATGTAGGAATTACAGAAAATACAAAGTTTAAAAATAATGCTATATTAAACAGGCTTACATGTACTGATACTTCACAATGGATGAAGGTTATAGCAGGTACAGATAATAAGATGCTCTATATGGCAACAGATAATTACTGGGGAACTACAGATGAGAATCTTATTCAGAAACAGTTAGTTGATTTTGATACAAATACAAATTATGCGGATATTATTACAAGCCCATATTTAGACAAGCCATCAGAGGAAACTTATCCTTGTGTTTCTGATATTTACATTATAGATAAGAATGGTGATAAGGTTGATACTGTTGGTAATGGTACATATGATGTTCATGTTTTATTTAACAGAGATATGGATCAGGAGACAGATCCAATGGTTTCTTATGGACCGGATGATCCATATACAGATTATACTTTAAAGGGACAGTGGAATAGTGCAAGGGAATGGGTTGGTAAGATGCCTATTAAGGTTCTTATTAATCAGGGACATCAGTACTTCAGGGTTAAGGATGCTGTTGCAGCAGATGACCATTGGCTTACAACAGGAACTGACTGGGGAAGATTTGAATTCGATGTTACTGCCAGTGGAGCAGAGGCATTAACATTGCAGTCAGAAGGTAGAGTTGGAAGTATTTACCTTAACTGGACACAGGATGAATATGACACTATGGCAGGCTTTAATATTTATAGAAGTGAAACAGGGGAGGAAGGAAGCTTTAAGAAGATTAATTCATCTATTTTGTCATCAGAAGAGAAAGAATATGAAGACAAAAAAGTCGAGGCAGGAAAGAAGTATTATTATTACTTTACAGTAGTAGATACGGCAATGTCTGAATCAAGACCTTCTAATATTACAACTAATGCTTCAGTAGATGATAAACCACCGGTTATTAAACATACACCACTTAAGTCCATAATTAATGGAGTAGGTGCTACTGTTACAGCTACAGTTAAGGATAATATTGGAGTACAAGGTGTAACTTTACTCTATAGAATGGAAGGTGAAGAGAACTATAAGTCAGTTGCAATGAACAATACAACAGGCATTAATTACACGGCGCACATTGATGCAGAGGATATGAATGTTGGAAATCTGCAATACTATATAGAGGCAACAGACGGTACTAATTATGCTTATAGTGGTAGTATCGGTGAACCGAATATAGTACCGGTAGAATCTAAGGCGTACATCTCGGCAGTTAGAGCTGAATCAGGTATAGTTGGAAAGAGCATGACAGGAACAGTTAAGGGTGTTAATTTCAACGAAAATGATAAAGTTGTAATTGATGACAAGGAAGTTGATACAGAATATATATCTGCTAAAGAGCTTAAATTCACATATAAGCCTGAATATATGGGAAAGAAGGATGTTCAGCTTACAGAGAATCAGGTAGTGGTATCAAGTTACAAAGAAGCTTTCGATGTTACAGATCCTAATGTAAGGGTTTATAATGAGGATACCCTACTTACTAAAGAATTAAGCAGACAGCAATATGTAAACATTAAAACTAATTATGTTGGTGTTATTAATAGTTTGGAAGTAACATATAGCAATACAAATGATTTAGGAACGCAGTTAGGTTACATTAGTTGCAATGTAAGTCGTAATAAGAAAATCTATAAGTTTAACAAGTTATATATTAATGGTGGAAATTTAGCATATTTTATATATTATAATTTAACATATGACCTAAAATCAGAAATCGAAAGTGTGAAAATTAATGGTGTGGAAGTAGAGAATATTGATTATGATTCGGACAAAGTATCATTTGTTGACTTAGAAGATTATGTTCCTATTAAGAGTATAAAGGCTAAGAATTCAAGTGTTACATTAGACATAGGCGATTCCTTTACACCTGAGGTAACAGTATCACCGGCTAATGCTACATATCATGATTATGTTGAATATAGTTACGATTCTTCCATGTTGAAACAGAACGAGGACGGTTCATTTACAGCTATTCAAAGTGGCAGAACTAATATGTGCATAAATAGTGACGGTGTAAGTGAATGTGTATACGTTACTGTTAATGAGATTCCTGTAAAGGAGATTACTTCAGAAAGCAAGAAGTATTCAGGAACTGTTGGAAATATTGTTACTATAAAAGTAAATGCCAAACCTTTAGATTCAATAGCAACTATTAACTGGTCATACAATGACGAAGCAGTAAGACTTATTGAATCAACAGATAATGGAAGAACATGTGTATTTGAATTAACTAAAACTGGTTCTACTACAGTAACAGCATATTATAACAATGCTAGGTGTGAGATTCCTATTGAGATATTTAAGGATGAGGCATATGTAGAATTAAGTCAGGATATTATAACAATGTATCCTGATGAAACATATACAGCCGATGCACAGATTAGAAACGAAACAAGTAACCAGAAGAGAAATATTCAGTGGACATCAAGTAATACGGCAGTTGCAACAGTTAATTCAGATGGAACTATTACAGCCGTAGGCAATGGTTATGCAGTTATTTCAGCATCACTTGAAAAGAGTAATCAGAAGGCTAGCATTATAGTTCTTGTTAATTCAAGTGATACAAGCTATGAATTAGGTGACGTTAATATGGATGGAAAAGTAACGGCAGTAGATGCTATGCTTGCATTGAAACTGGCATTACTTGATAATCCTACAGATGTAATACTTGGCTTAGCAGATGTTAACGGTGACGGTAAGATTACAGCAGTAGATGCCATGAGAATTTTGCAGTATGCAACAGGAGAAATAACTCAGTTTAAATAAGGAAGGTGTTTAGATGAAAATAAAGAATAAATTTTATCATTTTATTGTAAGCATCATTCTTGTAGTTTCATTGTTAGCAGGGACAATAGTCCCTGCTAATACAATAGTAAAGGCAGATGATAACAATCCAACAATATGGACATCCTATGAACAGAGCAATGGTGTTGTTACAATACATTATTATGGAACAGGAATAACTAATCTAAGCAGTTATCAAATGTTAATTAAATATGACAATGAGAAGCTTAGTTATAAAGAATGCAAGTTTAGCAGTGAGCTTGGATCAACAATAACATCAGCCAAAGAGAGTCAGGGTACAATTAAAATAGCATTAATTAATGGCAATGGTTTGTCGGTAAGTGATAAAGAATTGTTTGCAATTACATATACAGCTGACTTCGTAGGAAGTGAACAGTGTGTATTTAATACGAATATAAATGAAGCATATGACAGAAATCTTTCTAACATAGACTTTAATATTGATTCACAATTAACCATAAATGTTAATAACCCACTTAGTGATAATTATCAGGTTAACCTAGAAGGAACTACAGATGCAAATGCTAATGATACAGTACAGTGCAGGTTTGGCTTTAGTCGCAATGCAGGAGTAATGTCCGGAAGCTTTATTTTACATTATAATGAGGAGCAGGTAAGATTTCAGAAAGTCACAGCTAACAAAAATGTTGAAGGCTTAATTGTTTCATATAATAAGGTTGAAGAAGGAACTGTTAAGGTAGCCTATGCTTTTAATAAATGTTCTACAACAACGATGAATTTTCTGAATATGGAGTTTATACCTTTAGAAAAATCAACATCTAGTAACATTTCATTATCAGATGTAACAATAACAAACGAGCAGTTGCAGGAATGCACTTTTGATGGAAGTTATGAAGCAACAATATCAACGTCAGAGCAGCAGTCAGATAATTTGTTTACGGTAAATGGTCTTGATTCAATAGATTCACAGGAAACATTTGACGTTACAATTAATCTGGCAGGCAATTCAGGAATAGCTTCAATGACAGCTTATCTTGAATATGACAAAGATATATTTGAAATACAGGATGCGTCATTTTCTGATGGGATTTTGAAAAATTCATTTACTAATGTTTCAACTTCAACTAAAGGAAAAGTTAAATTTGCTTTTATGTCAACAGACGATATAAAGGCTGACGGACAGGTTATTAAATTGATCTTTAAGGCTATAAAGAATGAGAATGTATCAGGCAAGTTCCAGCTTGTTGTAGATGAACTTACAGATTCAAACGCTACAAAACAGGAATACAATATTGCAGATTTAACAACTAAAGTAAACAAAATCTGTATTCATAATTACATAGGACCGGATTTTCAGTGGTCAGATGATTATAGTACATGTAAGGCTGTGTACACATGCGAATATAATAGTGAGCATGTTATTAAAGTGGACTGTGATGTGGAAACAACTAGAACGGAAGCAACATGCGAGGAGGATGGAAACATAACACACACAGCAACCGGAACATACAATAACCAAAAAATAACTGATGTACAAAAAGAAACAATTCCAGCAAAGGGACATGTTAAAGGCAAAGTAAAGATTGAAAATGCCACGGAAGCAACATGCGAAGTTGGAGGAAGCTATGACGAAGTAGTTTACTGTACAGTCTGCAACAAAGAGTTAAGCAGAAACACAGTAAAGACAGAAGCGTTAGGTCATAAATGGAATGAAGGAAAGATAACCACCCAGCCAACATGTACGGAAGAAGGTGTGAAAACCTTCCAATGCATGGTATGTGGAAAGACCAAGACAGAAGCAGTTGCAGCACTTGGTCACAACTGGAATAAAGACTTCACAGTAGATAAGGAAGCAACCTGTGAAGAAACAGGTCTAAAGTCAATTCATTGTAAGAGATGTGACATCAAGAAGGATGAAACAGTTATTCCGGCAAAAGGACATATAGCAGGCGAGAAGAAAATTGAGAATGCAACAGAGTCAACGTGTGAAAATGGTGGAAGCTATGATGAAGTAATTTACTGTACAGTATGTGGAAAGGAATTAAGCAGAACTACAATAAAGACAGAAGCCAAAGGCCATAAGTGGGATTCTGGAAAAATAACAAAAGAGCCAACATATACAGAACAGGGAACAAGAACATATACTTGTACAGTTTGTGGAAAGACTAAAACTGAGACAGTAGATGTTTTGAAAGAAGAGTATAATGTTGGAAGTACTTATGAAGATGCTACAACCAACGCAATCTACAGAGTGATTGTGCCGAACCAGCAGGTAGAATATGTTTGCCCTATTGATAAGAAACTTAAAAAAGCAACTATTCCATCACAAATTAAGATAGGAAATGTTACTTATAAAGTTACAGCAATAGGGGGCAATGCATTTAAGAAATGCAAGAATCTTACAAGTATTACAATTGAAAAGAACGTTAGCAAAATAGGAAGTAAGGCATTCTATAATTGTAAGAAACTTAAGAATATTAAAATCAAGTCAAAGAAATTGACTTTAAAAAAGGTTGGAAAATCGGCTTTCAAAAGTATAAACAAGAAAGCAAAAATAACGGTTCCAAAGAGCAAGAAGAAATCTTACAAAAAGATTCTTGTTAAGAGAGGCTTAAGCAAAAAAGCTAAAATTAAATAAAAAACAAGAAGGTGCCATATTAGAGAGTAAATCAATAATATGGCATCTTCTTTGTCTAAAACCATAGGGAGTTAGGATAAAGGAAACAACAATATGAGAAGTAAAAAGTACGGCGTACCCCAACATAGAGATTTGGTTAAATTTCGGGGTACGAAATCAGCAATATTACACTTACTCACACAACATATTGTATATGCTAGCAACCAAAATACCCCAATATATAAAATTTCTATATTTTCGGGGTACGTTAGCCCAAAATCCTACTAATTTAACACAACATATAGTTTGAATCAAAGGCAAATGTACCCCGCTATATGAAAAAGCTTAAATCTCTGGGCACGCTAGCTTAAATTCTCGCAAATTTAACACAACATATAATTTGAAACAAAAGAAAACGTACCCCACCATTTCAAAAAATAGAAATAGTGGGGTACGTTTTAAAAAAAGATATGATTACACAGATTGCTACGTGCTTCGCACTCTTATAATCCTTAGATTGTTATCCATCCAAATGCATTTGCAATTGAACTTAAAAGTATTATTGCCGCAAATAATGGGCAAAGGTATTTAATCATAAAGTTAAAAATTTTCTTTCTGCGGAATGTGCCTTCGCCGTGAAGAACTTCCTCTTCGATTTTCTTAAGACCAATTATTTTTGAAACAAGAATACATGTAGCAAATGCAGCAATTGGCATCATTACTGAATTAGTTAAGAAATCAAAGAAGTCTAAAAACTGCATTCCAATAATTTTGATGCTGCCTAAAGGACCATAGCCAAATGATGAAAGACTGCCAAGAACAATCATAATACCACCAAGGATAATAGTTGATTTCTTTCTTCCCCATCCAAATTCGTCCTCAAAAGTTGAAACAGCACTTTCTGTTAAGGCTATTGAACTTGTAAGTGCAGCAAAAAGTACTAATGTAAAGAAAAGTATACCAACAACTGTACTAAGTCCCATACTTTCAAACATCTTAGGAATTGTAATAAACATAAGTGAAGGACCGGCTTTTAACGCATCAGGATCTCCACCTGAGAAAGCAAAAACAGCAGGAATAATCATAAGTCCTGCCATAATGGCAATAGCAGTATCAAAGATTTCAACGTTTTTAGTTGAGCTTTCAATTGACAAATCCTTTTTCATATAAGAACCAAATGTAATCAAAATACCCATTGCAATAGATAGTGAATAAAACATCTGTCCCATTGCCGCAACTACAGTCATCCATGAAAAGTTCTTAACATTAGGGACAAGAAAATATTTTACACCGGCCATTGCTCCCGGTCTTGTTATAGAATAAATCATAATGATAAGTGAAAGAACAACAAGTATAGGCATCATAAATTTTGATACACGTTCAATACCGCTTCTAACACCTGCATAAATAATTGCCAAAGTTATAAAAGTAAATATAATAAAGCAAATTTCTGCAGAAAAACCGCCTGAAATAAATCCCGTAAAATAGTCATCACCTGCTAAAAGTTTGCTGTCACCAATAATATATTCGACAAGATATTTAATAACCCAGCCACCGATAACAGAATAGTACGGAACGATAAGTATAGGAATGATGGCATTAATCCATCCGCCTAAAGATACAAACTTAGAGTTACTAAATGATTTAAAAGCACCAACAGGGCTTTTCTTAGTCATACGACCAATAGAAGTTTCAGCTACAATCATTGTATATCCAAAAGTAAGGGCAAGGACAATATATATTAATAAGAAGATACCACCACCGTATTTAGCAGCAAGATAAGGAAATCTCCAAATATTTCCAAGTCCTACAGAAGCCCCTGCAGCCGAAAGAACGAAGCCTAGCTTTCCAGAGAAAGAGCTTCTTTTTTCATTATTTTTTTTCATAACATTTTTACCTTTCTTATTACCTTTTTAGATGTATTTAGAAAGCATAACATAGAGTAAGGAAAAATACAAATCCATCTTTAAAATTATTAAAGAGATTTGCAGCAGGTATGGGAATGCAGCTGAAAATTGAATTTGTTCCAATGAAGTCACAGTTGCGAAAATAACCTGAATGAGTTAAGCTTATATCCGTATAAATTATATTAGATTAGCAAAAGATATGGAGAAAAGTTATGTTATATATTATGAGACACGGAAAAACAGATTGGAATGCCAAGCATAAGCTTCAAGGTCGTACAGATATTCCATTAAATGAAGAAGGCATTCAGATGGCAGAGCAAGCCAAAGAAAAATATAAAGATGTTAATTTTGACATATGCTATTGCTCACCGCTTGTTAGGGCAAAGCAGACAGCCGAAATTGTTTTGGAAGGAAGAAACATTCCTATTGTATATGACGACAGGCTTATGGAAATGTGTTTTGGCGTGTATGAAGGTGTAACACATCCGTCTCAGATAGAGGGAAGCCCTATTAGAAAGTTGTTTAAGGATCCGGCTAATTATCCGGGTGTGGAAGATGGAGAAACTTTTGATGATTTATTTGCCAGAACAGGAAGTTTTCTTAAAGAAGTAGTTCAGCCACAGTTAGATGCAGGTAAGGATGTTATTATTGTGGGACATGGAGCAATGGATTCAAGCATTGTGTGTCAGGTGCAAAATATTCCGTTGGAAAAATTCTGGGACGCAGGCATT
>ENA-OOYV01001663-OOYV01001663.1-human-gut-metagenome-genome-assembly--contig:-NODE-1663-length-12597-cov-1.992824_pt1 | contig 12597 bp, 8 predicted proteins | sample MGYA00241704_ERZ501380 | MGnify/ENA primary metagenome ERZ501380 (study PRJEB25962, sample SAMEA2042984) | human gut metagenome | biome: human gut; feature: human-associated habitat; material: faeces...
CATCTCCTGTCCTCTTCCCCAAATCTCTCCAACTGATTTTCTGAGCTGCCAACAAGCAGAACTCCTGAAGATAAATAAAGCATATTTGTGGCCTCGGAGCAAGGTTTGGATACGAGCGTGTATAAGCGAGTATTCAAACCGCAGCGACTAAAGTCACAAATATAGGTTCTTTTATTTGCTGTGAGCGTCTTCCTTGCCTGCGGCAAATCAGAATTTAATCATAAATGTCGATATAACTCTTCGGATTGTAAAAAGCATCTTCATTACAGCGATAAATCCGTCTCTCCTTATCAAAGGAATCCGGCAATTCTCCTTTGAACAGTCCGTCTCTGAATGGAATTTCCTGAAAGAAAATCGTATCCGGACGGGATTTTCCGTTATCGCCTAAGACATAGCGGATACGTTCGATATCGCCGTCAAACCATTTTTCAAGGAGTGGGACAAGCTGTTCTCTAAATACCCGGCAAAGAGAGATAAAGCTATCTTTGTCAGGGGATTGCAGGAAGAATCCCTCGCCAAGCTGGTAGTCTGCACCTAAAAAGTAGGAGAGACGCATATTGATGGTTGTCATAAGACGCTGCAGGGAGATCCCTTCTACGCGCATACCATGTAGGATTTCCGGTTCTGGAGATACGGGACGGATGAAGAAATCGTGGTCAATTGCTCCTAAAATAGTGTCTTCACAGACGATGGAATCGCAGGTAGCAACGATGTAAAGGTTCGAAGGCAGCCGAAACTTTTCTTTAGAAAAAGGAAGCGTTATGGCTGTTTCGCTACTGGTGCCTTCGCGGCGGTTCTCGCGTAAAAGAACGGCAGTTTCTCTGAAAAGGTGCATCCAGTTTAAATCGACTTCTTCCATCATAACAACATAGCGCCCGTCGGCGCATTTATTGGCAAATTGTTTGAAAATGCCATCCTCGATGAATGGACCGCGTTTTCTCTCGATAAAACCGTCGTAGCCGTCACTGTTGATGTCAGGGTAAGAGATATGAAGGATTCGTCCTTCATCAACATACTGCTGATAATGCTCTAATACATCAGGTACGGGTTCAATATTCATCATATTGGAGTCCTTACCCTCAATAATACCGACAGCAGTCATAATTGCCTGATGGAACTTTCCTGTCTTTACCGGACCTTTGATCAGGGTGTTTTTTGGATAGAGGCGGAAGTTCTGCTCTTTACGGTCTGGATGGGTGGAAGCGATGGCATTGTCAGGATAAGGCCATACGGAATCCGGGGTAATGGAAACATTTGCTGTAACAGGAGTGCCGCTGCCTGCTCCTGTGGCAGCCCCGACCGCTGCGGCTGAAGAGGTAGCATCAGAAGCAAAAGAGCTATTGCCGGAGAAGCCAGCAGAAGCAGAGAAGCCAGCAGAGGCTGTATTTATCGAACTAGAGTCGGAAGTTCGGTTACTGCCAGCAGAAGAACCTGCTCCGGTAATAGAAGTGTTTCTGCCAGAATAGTTTCCGGTTTTTCTTGCTGGGATTTCTTCGTCATCCCCCTCTAAAGCGGCTTTATTTACAAAAGAAGAAAATTCTTCATCGCCAGCAGAGGTGCTGTCTGCAGAGATGTTTGAAGCTGTTTCATTTTCATAAGTTCTCTCATCAGAGGCTGGTGTTGTTCCATAACCTTGAATGGCTTTTGTGATAAAATCAGTGGACGCTGGTGTGCCGCCTTCTTTATAAATAATCTGTGGGCCTTGTACATCAGCAGCAGGACGGTAAGTTAATTTAGAGCCGAGTGCTGCCGCCAGAGGATCGGTGACAGAGTCAGTTCCTGTTTCACTGCTATCTCCAGTTTCAGTTCCAATTTCAACGTTTCCGTCATCTTCTATCGCAGGATAATAGTTCTGGCAAATATCTGTATAATAGGAGGCAAAGATTTCTAAAGAAGTAGAAAACAGTCCTACAATATCTTCTTCTGACATTGTTTTAAAGTCATCATAATGATAGAGGACAAATGCCTTTATTTTATCACCGGATGGAGATAAGTCAGAACTTTCAGAAGGCACGAGAGTCACCTGAAATGGTGCTGCCGTCATCAGGGTGAGCATATTGCATTTGTCGTGAATATCGAGCATGACTTCCTCGTCAGAAACGCAAGGAAGGTTCAGAGAAACTTCGATATTTAATTTATCCTCATCTAATACGGTGCGGATACCGATGAAAGCGTTATGTCCGGCATAGGACGGGATATACAAAATGTCCTGAAGAACGCCGGTAACAGTGCTGGATTCTGGGACATACCAGTCTCCTTTTGCGGCATAAGTAAAGTTCGGATATTCTTTTAAAAGTGCCTCACTTATTTTGTGGAATGTTTCGGAAGCATCTTCGCCATCGGCACGGAGGGAAAGTGCCTTATCGGAAGTATCATCCAGAGAAAATGGAGTGCCGCCCTGTCTTGATAAATAGGCTGCCATGCGGACGAATCCATTGGCATTTGTAAGTTCCACATAAGATTCATCGACAAGGTGCGCATACTCATGCTCAATAAAGTCGGTAAGTTTAGAAAGCTTCATGTAACCGAGAATAGAGTAGACATATGCATCATAATCCACTTCTTCCGGGTCTGGGCGCTCTCGTTCTCCCTCAAATTCCCCAGGAAAAGATACACGATAATATTTGTAAATATCTCTTAAATAATTAAAACGGTGACCACGCTCATCAGCGTTACAGATCTGTGTGATGGTGTTAGCATTAACATCCTGCCCATATACTTTCTGGGAGCGGGTCTGCACCTCATATTGCATTAGGAGAATATCATCAGAACTGATTCCCGGGTTGCAGTAATATTTTTCGTAAAGAAGGACAGCGGCGGCAATCCATACGGCATCTTCCTGGCTGTAACGAGTCTGGAGGCTTCGTTCCACATCACTCATAAAAGCATAATAGAATTCTTCTAATTCAGGATATAATGTACCGATTGCTTCTGTCAGTTCTGGATGCATTTTTAATTCGAGTGTTTTTGCATCGGTATTTTTTCCCCAGAAGAAAAGATACCACCAGTATTCATTACCCTCGTAATCAACTTCCGGGTTCATGCTGTTTGCCTCGCCAAGAAGCTGACCAGCAGAATTTAACTGCGATAAAATGTCTTCCTGTGTGCGTCCGCTCTCAAAAGAAAGCTGAAGAAGTGTTGCAGCATGGTTAAAGGAAGAATAAATCTGTTTGAGCAGGGAGATATTTTTTTCGTCAAGCTGGCCGGAATTTAAAATATTTGTCCACTGTTCTGTTGTGTAGCGGCTTTTGGACTGGTAATCCGCCTCATACTCATAATCACGCTGTCTTTGTTTGTCCGTAATCATAGTTGTTGTCCTTTCTTATCTTATTTTCTATAGAAAATGTAATAATTAAAATAATTAGCTTGAACCCTTATAAAAAGAAGATCCGAATAAATCCCTCTGGAAATTATCCGGATCTAGAGGTGGCAAATAGCTTACATCTCTGCTGGCTCCGCTTCAGAAGTGTGCCGTTCAATCTTTAAATAAACAATTTCCACCCGGTTTTTATCCATTTTTTTTATCGAATAGAGGTAATTGCCTTCCTTTACTGTTTCACCTTCTTTTGGAAGATGGTCGAGAAGCTCAATCATATGTCCGCCGATTGAATCATAGTCTTCGGATTCAATTTCTGTACCAAGGACATCATTTAGATCGTCAAGCTTGGTGCTTCCCTCTATCTCATATTCATCGGTGCCGATACAACGAATCGCATCTGTTTCGGACTCGTCAAATTCATCTTTGATATCACCGACGATCTCTTCAATAAGATCCTCTAAAGTAACAAGTCCTGCGGTAGAACCGTACTCGTCAAGAACGATGGCAAAACTGATAGAGTTATTGCGCATCTCCTCCATTAAAGTGGAGGTTTTCTGATATTCATAAGTAAAAAATGGTTCTCTCAGTACCTTGTATATGTCAAATGCTTCATTGCGGTGTGTCTCCCGGTAAAAGAATAAATCCTTTAAATTAAGAATCCCGATAACATTGTCCTTACTCTCCTCGTAAACAGGGAGTCTTGAGTACTGTTCTTCTAAGAAAATCTCGACCAGCTCATCATAGGACATATCAACGGAAGCAAAAGAGACATCAATACGTGGAAGCATAATGTCCTTTGCGACAGAATCACCGAAATCGAATACATTATTTATAAGCTCTTTTTCTTCTTTTTCGATTACGCCGCTCTCCTGACTGACATCAACAATCGTTCGAAGCTCTAATTCTGTTATAGCCTGTCCGCTTCCTGGTTTAATCCCGAATAAACGGCATAAAAGACCACTGAAAAGATTCACTACATAGATGACAGGAGTAAGTACGGTTGTAATCGTATAAATTATTCCAGAATACAGAAGAGCCATGCTCTCGTTCTTCATAGTAGCGATTGTTTTTGGGGTAATCTCACCAAAAATTAAGATAAGAAGAGTAAGAATACCTGTTGCAAGACCAACAAAAGTGCTGGTGTTCTTTCCAAGACCTGCCTGTGATGCAAGGCTCATTGCCAATGTGGTGGTCAGAGAAGAAGCCGAAAGGTTTACAATGTTGTTACCGATTAATATGGCACTTAACATCTTTTCTGGCTTCTCTATCAGAGCAAGCACTCTGGCGGCTTTTTTATTGCCCTGATTTGCAAGGGCACGCATCCGGTGTTTATTTACCGTAGTAAGGGCTGTCTCTGCGGAAGAAAAGAAAGCAGAAAGCAGTAACAATATTAACAGAATCACAATTTGGCGTATGGAACTGGGGTCCAAAACATCATCTCCTTTTAAAAAAAATATATTTGTATTATTATATTTTATAAAGGTTGTATTGTCAATCATGGTGTAAAAATATGTTTGTGTTTTATGCGGTTTTCTTTTATAATTAGAGACAGGTAGTAATGAAGAAGGGAGAGGGAATATATTGAAGCAATATCTTTTATTTGATCTGGATGGGACATTGACCGATCCGATGGTGGGCATTACCTCCTCCGTTCAGTATGCTCTGGAAAAGTTCGGGATTCATGTAAAGTACTTAAAAGATCTGATTCCATTTATAGGGCCGCCGCTTGATGATTCTTTTCAGGAGTTTTATGGACTTTCTAAAGAAGATGCCGGGAAGGCAGTGGAATATTACAGAGAGTATTTTGCACCAAAGGGAATCTTTGAGAATGAGGTATATCCGGGAATTCCAGAAATGTTAAGTCGGCTTGTAGAAGCGGGATTTACATTAATTGTAGCTACTTCAAAGCCAGCTGTATTTGCAAAGCAGATATTAGAACATTTTGGCCTTAGCGATTATTTTTCCTTTGTCGGGGGAAGCGAATTAGACGGCACACGAAAAAGAAAGGCAGAAGTCATTGGTTACATATTAGAGACCTGTGAGATTAAGCCCCAAGATGCCATCATGATTGGGGACAGAAAGCATGATATTGAGGGGGCAAAGCTTTGTGGCTTAGAATCTGTCGGTGTACTTTACGGTTACGGGTCAGAGGAAGAATTATCAAAAGCCGGAGCAGATCATATCATAAAAGATGTGAAGTTGTTAGAAGAATATCTTGGAAAACAGGGAGAAAACCCGGATAATCTTACCTGGTATGACCGTTTAAAAGGACGGACAGGAGGAGAAGGAAAGGAAACAAAAATGATTCGATTTGGAATGATTGGAACAGGGAAGATTGCACAGAAGTTCTGGCAGGCAAACCGCTATGGAAAAGATTTTGAACTTACAGCGGTGTATTCAAGAACATTAGAGAGAGCGAGAGAGTTTGGTTTTCAGAAAGGCAGGCTGCAATATTTTGATGATTTAGAGGCATTTGCAAACAGTGACTGTATTGATGCGGTTTATGTGGCAAGCCCGAACTGCTGTCATCACGACCAGGTTATGACATTGCTAAAAGCAGGCAAGCATGTTTTGTGTGAGAAACCGATGGCTTCGAATTTAAAAGAAGCGGAGGAAATGTTTTCGGAAGCTGAGAAGCAGAATCTGATACTTTTAGAGGGAATGCGTTCTATTTATGCGCCAAGCTTTGAGAAGATGCTTCCGTATATGGAATCGCTTGGTAAGATTCGAAGAGCAACCTTACAGTATTGTCAGTATTCTTCCCGTTATGATAATTATAAGAGAGGAATTATTGAGAATGCATTTAAACCGGAATTATCAAATGGAGCATTAATGGATATCGGTGTGTATGTGGTGGCCTGCATGATTCGGCTTTTCGGTGCACCAGTTTCCATCAAGGCATCAGGAATCAAGCTTTCCAATGGTGTGGATGGGGCAGGAACAATTCTTATGGAATATCCGGATATGATTGGAGAGGCCATTTATTCTAAGATTACAGATTCAGCGATGCCAAGTCAGATTCAGGGAGAAGATGCTTCCATGCTTGTGCAGGAAATTGAGAATATCAAAGATTTACGCATCGTGAGAAAAGGAGTGGTACAGTCCATTCATTTTGAACAGTCTGATAATATTTTAAATTATGAGACACAGGAATTTATTAAAATGATAAAAACGGGCATGGGATGGGAGAAATCACGAGAGATTACTTTAGAGACCATGAAAGTTTTAGATGAGGCGAGAAGACAGCTTCATATCGTATTTCCAGCGGATGAGAAATCACAGGAAAAGAAAAAACAAAAAAAGACCGCAAAAGAGGAGGAGTAAAGTCATGGCAGGTCAGACAGAATTTTTACAGGCAATTCAGGAATTAGAACGTCTTGGAGAGACAAACGGCAATCAGTTATCTATGGAAGAAATCAATTCTTATTTTTCTGACATGAAGTTAGAGGAAAAACAGCTTGATTTTATATGTAATTATTTTGAATCCCACCACATTTATATTACGAATCGTGTGCAAAGATTTGAGGAAGAAATCGGGGACGAGGAGATTCCGAATAAAGAAGATCCGATGGATGCAGAGATTGTAGCTTTTTACTTAAAAGAGATGGAAAAAGCGAATTCATTATCTGGGGAACAGGAAAGAGTAATTGCAAGAAAGCTTGTCAGCGGTGATGATACGGCAAGAAACCTGCTGATTGAAGCGAATCTTTCCCGCGCAGTAGAGATTGCCAAAGAATACGAGGGAAGGGGACTTCTCTTAAGTGACTTAATTCAGGAGAGCAATATTGGGCTGATGGTTGCTGTGAATGAATTTGAGCCGGATATCGATAAAGATTTCCATACATTTTCTGAGAAAATGATTCGCAAACATTTAGAGGAGACATTAGAAGAATATAATTCTTCCACTCGTTCCGCAGTAAAGATGGCAAACCGTGTGAATGAAATGAATGATATTGCGACGGCATTTGCAAAAGAGTATGAAAGAGAGGCAAAACCGTCGGAAATCGCAGAACGTATGGGAATTACGGAGGAAGAAGTAAGAGAGCTTATGAAAGTATCTCTTGATGCAATTGCGGTTTTGAATCAGGATAAGTAGGCTCACAATTATTTGGAATTGTGTAGACTTTTCAAAATAAATTTGTATCTATTCAAAAACGTGTAGAATGACAGAATAAGTATGTCATGCATTGCATGACGCGCATCTCGCAGCAAGAATACCGGGGCATTCTTGAACTATTCAGAATCCTGCAGATTTTCGATAAACATGCGAATTCGTTCTGAATAATTACAAAATTGTATAATAATTTTGAATTGTCAACATATAATGTAACTAACAGGAACAAAATTGTTTTAGATAAAGAGGAAAAAGATGAGATATGAAGAAGAACTGATTGATGAGGTCAGAGAAAAAAATGATATAGTCGATGTGATTTCCTCTTATGTTTCGTTAAAAAAGCGAGGTTCGAACTATGTAGGGCTTTGCCCATTCCACAATGAAAAGAGCCCGTCATTTTCTGTCAGCAGGGACAAGCAAATGTATTATTGCTTTGGCTGCGGACAGGGCGGAAATGTCTATACATTTCTTATGGAATATAACCGGCTCTCCTTTGTGGAGGCATTGCAAAATCTGGCACAGAGGGCCGGAGTAGAACTTCCAGAAAGGGAACAGACGGCAGAGGAAAGACAGCAGGCGGATGCCAGAGTGACACTTAGAGATATGAATAAGGAAGCGGCAGTATATTTCCATTATCTTTTAAAGAGTGAGAGAGGAGCACAGGCGCTTTCTTATCTTAAGAATCGTGGGCTGAGCGATGAGACGATTAATCATTTCGGACTTGGATATGCAGACATTTACCGGGATGATTTATATCAGTATTTAAGGTCAAAGGGATTTACGGATTACCAGATGAAGGAATCCTCTCTTGTAAATATTGATACAGTAAAGGGAAATTATGATAAGTTTTTTAACCGTGTTATTTTCCCGATTATGGATATGAACCAGAGAGTAATCGGTTTTGGCGGCCGTGTGATGGGAAATGGAGAACCAAAGTATCTAAATTCCAGAGAGACTATTTTGTTTGATAAGGGAAGAAATCTATATGGATTAAATTATGCAAAGAGATCGCGAAGTAATGTGATCATTTTGTGTGAAGGTTATATGGATGTCATCTCGTTGCATCAGGCGGGATTTACCAATACAGTTGCTCCACTAGGAACGGCATTTACACCGAATCAGGCGATGCTTTTAAAGCGGTACACGAATGAAGTTATTTTGTCGTTTGACAGTGACGGAGCTGGAATAAAGGCGGCACTTCGGGCCCTGCCAATTTTGCGGCAGAATGGTCTGAGGGGCCGGGTGTTATCCATGAAGCCGTATAAAGATCCGGACGAGCTGATTAAGGCAGAGGGGGCAGAAAGCTACCAGAAGAGGATTGATGAAGCAGAATCTGGAAGAATGTTTGAGTTGCTTGTCCTTTATGGACAGTATAATCAGCAGGACCCGGAAAGCCGGACAGAGTTTCTTCATGAAGTGGCGAAAAAGTTAGCACAGATTGAGGAACCGTTAGAACGGCAGACCTATCTTACATCAGCGGCTAACCGTTTTATGATAAGGAAGAATGACCTTGAAAATCTTGTGAATCGTTATGGATTAGGCTATCAGTATGAGCAGGTGAATGAGCAGTATAAGACGGCACCGGAAACAGAAGAGCGGCGGCAGGAGAAAAAGAAAAGTAATAAAAACCAGCCGCAAAGACTTCTTCTTACCTGGCTTGTGGAACATCCTGATATGTATCAATATATCCGGCCGTATATCGGGGCAGATGACTTCATTGAGCCGCTGTACCATTCGGTGGCGATTATGCTTTTTGAACAATTAGATAAAGAAGAGAAAATAAATCCGGCAGCAATTTTAAGTCGATTTACCGATGCAGAAGAACAAAAAGAAATTGCGGCAATCTTTAATACACATTTAAAATACGGACTTTCCTCCGAAGATGAAGATAAAGCGCTCTCAGATGTAGTGCGTAAAGTGAAGCTTGCAAGCATAGAGGATGAAATGGTTCATACCAGTGATATTATGCGCTGGCAGGAACTTTTATCCCTGAAAAATAAAATGCAGAAATTTAGTATAAACCGAGTATAAAGCTGGTAAAACTAAGAGCAGGAATAATGTACGCTGGGATTTGCTATATCTTGTATAATCAAAAAAGCAGACTCCTGGAGTATGTAAGATTTGGAGGGTGTATTTTGGGCAGGAAAGAACAGATTTTTGGCAGCCAGATGAATTGTCTGCTTGAGAGAGCAAAGAAGCAGAAGAATGTGGTAGAACTTCAGGAGATAAGAGATGTCTTTCAGAACAGTCCTCTGACGCAGGCACAGCTTGAGCGTATTATTGCTTATCTGGAAGAGCAAAAAATCGATGTACTGACTATGCCCGATATTAATGCGGATGATATAGAAGATGATGTGGGAGAAATCGATTCTTTAAACGATATGGATGTTTTTCAAAAGCCAGATAGGATTGGAAGTGTACAGGTAACTGCAGAAATTGAAAAAGGCTATGAAAAAACAGCAGAAGAATCGGAGAACTCATTTACAGAAAGAGGTAATGCCGAAGATCCTGTTCGTATGTATTTAAAAGAAATAGGCAGGATTCCATTATTAAGTTCTGAAGAAGAGATAGAGCTGGCAAAACGTATGGAGGAGGGAGATGAGGAGGCAAAAAAGAAGCTTTCCGAAGCCAATCTTCGACTTACGGTAAGTATTGCCAAGCGGTATTCCGGCAGGGGGATGCAGTTTCTTGATTTGATTCAGGAAGGCAATCTTGGACTGATCAAAGCGGTAGAAAAGTTTGACTACAGAAAAGGGTATAAATTTTCTACCTATGCTACCTGGTGGTTACGGCTAGTTACTATATAACAAAAACTAAAAAAATATAATATCCTCCACGTAAGTGTCGGGGGATATTTTTATTTCTTTTACAATGCTTTTCCAAAACACTTGCTTGTCTTGTTCGCCTAACTGCATATACATATCTTTCCAACCGTCAGGAAATCTGCTTTGTATTTTTTTCTTAGTTTCTAGTTCTTCCGTTGCGGCGGTCTGGGATAGTTCTTTTAATTCCTTTGATATAGCCTCATATCTTTCGTCATAGTATTCTTCTGTTATCCTGCCTTTCTCAAACATTTTATTAATTCTTCCCAACTCACTGGATAATTTTTTCTTTCTTTTTCCCACATCGTTTCCAGCCGCCTTCACACGACCTTCCGCTCTTAATATATCTAACTGTATTTTTTCTTCGATGTGATTGAGCATATATGTTTCTAATTTTTTTTCTGATCGCGTGTAGGTCTTGTGCTTTTGTGCGACAGAGTGGGGGCAGTGATATACTTTGTACTTTTTTCCTTTTTTGCCTATCGCACACCCGGAAAGCCTGCAACCGCAAATCGGGCATTTCATCAAGCCAGAAAAAATATAGATGCGCCTCTTGCAATCCGTCCAAGTTTTTTGACTGGATACCTCGCTAATTTTTTGTGCTTGCTCCTCTGTGATGTACGGCTCACAGTAGTTTTTTACTCCATACATTTCACCGCGATAAGCTGGGCTAGACATAATCTTAACCAACCTCGTTCTGGTTCTTACAAAACCAGGGTATTTACTTAAAATATAGTCTGCGGTTCCTGCTTTCGAGAAAGTCTGGAAATAATGCTCAAACATATCCTCAATTATTCCTCGCGTCTTTTCGTCTTTTACAATCTTTTTCCCTTCTATGCGATAACCTACCGGCACTTTTCCGCCAATATATTCCTTGTTGTTCCGCTTAAACTCCATAACAGACCGTATTTTCTCGCTGTCCCTGTCTGCCTCTGCCTGCGCTACGGACAGCATAATATTTACTTTAAATATTCCTTGGCTCGTCTCTGTCTCATAATCCTCCCAGATAGCCCTCCAAGGCACTTTACACGCGTCAAGGACACTTTGTACCTCATAATACCCTGCAACAGCTCTAAACCACCTGTCAAGGCGTGTGAAGAGTATTATGTCAATCTTACATTGCTTGCAATCCTCAAGTAACTGCAAAAGAGCAGGGCGTTTTGTGTATTTTTTACGTGCAGATATGCCAGCATCGTTATAAATACCGGCAACCGTATAACCTTGTTCCTCACAATATTTTTCAAGCGCATCTATCTGCGAATCAACGGACAATCCGCTGTTCTTCTGCTCTTGCGTGCTTACTCGCACGTATAAAGCGGCTCTTTTCATTTATTTCCCTTCCTGCCTTCGTACCTCCGGGGCGGGTGCTGCTATCTACATACAACTAAGCCTGTCTATTAGCTTTTTTCTAAGCTTTTCGTATTTCTCGGTTATTTCTTCACTGTCCGGAAAGTTAACCAAGCGAAAACAAGCATTTTCAAATTCGTTAACCAGTGCTATGTTTTCGCATCTTTTTAATTCTATAGTTTTTTGTGGCAAATCGTCATAAAAAACTTTTAAATCAACACCTAGAGCACCTGCGATTTTCGCGATCGCCTCCAACTTTGGATTATATCGCCCCTGCTCATACCCCTGTATAGAGCCAATAGATAGTCCAGTTTTTTGAGCGAGTTCCTTTTGACTCATTTTTTTATTCTTCCGTAACTGTTTTATTTTTTCTCCTATCGTTGACAAAATTACATCTTCCAATGCTTTTTCTATTGCATTTCGGTACTGTTCTTGGTTAAAATCTTCGGCATCTTCATATTCTGAACTTGGTACGGTATCAATGAAAGTGTAAAAATATGGCTCACCGCTTTTTGTGTAATCATATCCAAGATTTAAAGCTGTAGCAAGTTTGGCTACTGTATCTTTCTTTGGATTTAATTTCCCGTATTCGTAGCGTTGAATGGTATATGCCGAAAGTCCACTTTTTTTACCAAGTTCTTCTTGTGTCAACCCCTGCCTTTTGCGCGCTTGTCTTAATCTATCTGAAAAACTCATAATTTTTTCACCTCTCTATATCTCCTCTCTTGATTTACTCACATTATACACGATAGTGACTATTATGTCAAGAGAAAAATACACGAAAATATATTATTTTTTATATTCCACGATGTCGCACACCTGACAGTCCAATTTCTCGCACAAATACATAATTGTATCTATGTTCACGTTTCTATCGTGCCGCAACTTGTTGACCAGTGCCGGGGAAAGATTGAAGCTTTCCTTATCTAATAGGTTAGAACGCTTTAATCCTCTACGCTCTAGCGTGTCCCATAAATTACTATATGAGATACTAC
>ENA-OOYV01001669-OOYV01001669.1-human-gut-metagenome-genome-assembly--contig:-NODE-1669-length-12548-cov-3.958857_pt1 | contig 12548 bp, 4 predicted proteins | sample MGYA00241704_ERZ501380 | MGnify/ENA primary metagenome ERZ501380 (study PRJEB25962, sample SAMEA2042984) | human gut metagenome | biome: human gut; feature: human-associated habitat; material: faeces...
TATAAGGTGGTAAAGGATTACGACAAAATTGGAAAACGGAATAAAAAGAAGGAACTCTATGCACAGAAAAATAGAAGAAACGCCGGAGCGGGAGAAAATGCTGATCCGGTTAAAAGAGCTCCGTCTGAAACGAGGCTACTCGATGTTACAGGCGGCGCGGAAGATTTTCAGCCATCTGGACACCTACAACCGGTATGAGAAAGGCATTCGTGAGATCCCGTTGGACTCGCTGATGCTGCTGGCAAAGACGTACGACTGCAGTCTCGATTACCTCGCAGGTATTTCCGACCAGCCGCGAAAATATGGAAAATAATGCCAGAAACCGTACCACTTCTGAAAAAATACGGTTACAGGCAGCCTGAAAGAGAAAAGAGGCTGTCGCACGAATAGCAAATTTCGGCATCCCCAGTAGTAATTGAAAGGATCCCAGCATCATATCGAGCGATTCATCCGGTATAAGATCCCCTTTTCACTCAGGATATTTTCATAGGATTCCTGACGCTTCTCTAAGAAACTTTTGGAGATGTACAGACGTTTATTCCCTTTAGCACGGGAACATCGTTCTTTATACGGACAGCCTGTAGGTACTCTTGGTTCAGTAGGGTGACCGCCTCCTGTATTTTCAGAAACATATTTTCTTCCCATTCGTTCCAAGCGACGTACCATCTGATAAAACAGGGCTTCGCAGGTGTCTGCCAAAAATCCAGTACGGAACCTTGCAATCGTGCTGTGATCCGGTGCTTTCTGACCAGCAAGCAGCTACATAAAGTTAATATCACGTTTACAAGCGGTTTCAATCTTTCTGCAAGAATAAATATTTTGGGAATAAGCATAGGTCAGGATCTTGAAGATGGTCTTTGGGTCCACTGCCGGATTTCTGCCTTTGGTAGAGTACGCCTGATACAGTAAACTGTAATCTAAATCCTCCAATTCGTGGCTCAGCAGTCGGACAGAATCATCATCAGGAACCAGACCTTCCAAATTTAATGGCAAAACCAGTTGATAAGGCTCGCCGAATTCGGTATAATTTTTATGGTATTTTATGTATTTGGTCATACTTAATTATACCATGGATTGCGGGCTCTTCGGAGTCCGTTTTCTGCTTTTGGACATAAAAATGGAGCTATTGCTCCATAGATGATTACTCATCTATTTTGCAACAGCCCACTTGACTTCTCTTAATTGTGCACATCACCTGAAGCATCTGATTGCAAAATTTCTACAGAATGGATTGCATGAGTAAGATATGCATCCGGTGCAATACAGGATTCAAACTCCCAAACGGTATCGTAAAAGGCCGAAAAAATTCGATTCAAACTAATTTTGTTCGGAATACAGATATTGTAATACGGTGTATTTCTCCTAAAACGCAAATAAGAAAACTCATCTGCAAAAAACAGTGTCGGTCTTGGGATATGCTGGTAATCAGACAGCAAACCATTCGGCAAAATCTTAATCTGAAGCGCATTTGAAATTTCATGCAGATGTTTCATATGCTTAAAAAAATGAAGACGCTGTTCCGGCGAAAGCTGAATTCGATAACCATAGAAATCCAATTCGCCAGTAACTGTAAAATCTGTAAATGCAGAAGCATAAATCAGTGCTCTTATCGGTGTAACAGCAAGTATCTGCGATACCAGAGAATGCATTTTTTGAAGTACAGGTCTGTATGTCTTTCCTATAAAAGAGCCATACTTATCAAGCAGCTCATTATGTAAATCAGTTGGAAGAAAATGTTCTGTAAAATGTCCAAGCAGACAAGAAGAATTCCGGGCAAACAGTGAATGCTCATATTCGTAAGTACGAATCATTTCAGGAATAGATGTCCGTCGAATAAGCAATGTTTCTTTGCTGCAAAGTAATTTTAATTTGTAATAAAGTTCCGTTGAAAGAGACGAATCTTCAATTGTTGTAACAGCAAGACAATGGTTCTGATCAACTAACATACCTGAAAGCGAATAAATATCTTTAATCGCAAAAACCATTTTTTTCTGTGCCTGTGTTCCGCAATAAAGATTAAAATCAATATTCGAAAGATTTGAAAGCAAATTCATCAGGAAACCAGCCGTATAAACCGGATTATCTGAAGACGATTCCAAATCAATCATTAAAGAAAAATGAACTCCTGGAAGCACAAGTCCTATGTCATTGTGCATGCTGTTAAATTCAGCAATTAAAAGCTGATAATTCGTGTCTACATTCAGAATATCTACCATAGCATAAATATTTAGCGACTGTACTTTACGGAGTGATGGATGTTTCATTTTAAAGATAAACTGATCCAGTGTAAGTTCCGGATAATATGAAATTTTAGTAGCCACTTTAGAACCAGTTGTTACCTGAAGTTCTTTTACATATGTATATTCAGATTCGAGATGATCGTAAATCGCTTTCTGAAGATTCGAAACGTCAGAAATTTGATATTCTTCTAAAAAAGTGTCCCGGTTATCATCAGTCAGAGCTTCAACAATACACTGGCTGATATTCTGCAAAATAATTTCGTGATTTTTTTCTGTTGGAAGTGATTTTCCACTAATCCATTTGCTTATATAAGATTCATCATACTGCACAGCTTTGGCAAGTACATAATTTTTTAAATTGGCCATAGATGTCAGATGCTCTAACAGAACACTGAATCTGTTTTTTTCTTTCATAATAATCAAAAGCCCCTCTCTTCTATTATAATTTTAGTGTACTGCATACAAAATAAGAAAACAAGAACATTTATACAAAAAATTTCCTATTGAATGAAATCCTGAAAAAAATGAATTAGTTGATTTGTTTGATTCAATATGCCAAATTCACCACTTCTATTGAAAAGGAAAAATATCCATGATAGAATACGAATCGTCATTATAAAACAAATAAATAATCGGAAAAGGAAGTAAATAATTATGGAAAATACAGGAGCAACATTAACTGGAAAAGCGAGCGTTGATAAACCATGGTTACAGTTTTATCCAGAAGCACTGCGCAACGTTGAAGTGCCAACAATAACTGTTGAAACGTTTTTAAGAGCAAAAAATCCAGACGAAAATAAAATTGCATTTGAATATTACGGAAACAAAATTACATGGAAAGAATTCTGGGGAGAAGTTGATAAAGCAGCAAAATCTTTAAAGATACTTGGATTTGGTGAAGGAAACAGAATTCCTGTATTTCTGCAAAGTGTTCCGGCACATTTTATCCTTCTGATCGCAGCAGAAAGAATCGGAGCTGCAATTATCTGCAGAGATGACATTCCAGAAGAATTATGTTTTGCAATCAGAAAATCAAAATCAGAGACAGCATTTGTCATGGATTATACATCAAAGTCAGATGAAGATCTGTTCCGTGCAACGACGCCAATGAAGCGTGTAATTAAGGTTTCTCCATATGATTATGCAGATAGAAAATCTGTCCCGGACTATGTTGAAAAAGAAATTGCATCCAGATATACCGGTGCGATAGAGACAACAGAAGGAGATCTTACATGGGACGAGTTCCTGGCACTTGGGAAAGATTATACAGAAGACTATATGGCACAAGAAGATGTGAACAGACCAGTATTTGGCGCATATACAAGCGGATCCACAGGAATCTCTAAATTAGTTATTCATTCTTCTTCTAATATAGTAGCAACTGCATTCCAGATGTCCATCTTTATTCCGCCGTCAGATGTACCGGAAAAATGGTGGCTGCCAATCTTACCACCTGCACTGATTGCAGTAACTGTATCAATGGCAATCTTCCCATTGTCAGCAGGACTGATTATGGTACTTGATCCATTCTGTCCGCTGGAAGATATTGATATCGCATTTATGGAGCAGAAGCCAAACTTCTGGGCACTGATTCCAATGTTCTGTGAAATGCTTATGAAGAGTGACAGAATTCCGGAAGATTACGATATGTCTCATCTAAGAAGTATCGGAACCGGAGCTGAAGCAATGAACGAAAGGAAAACACAAGAAGTAGAAGCATTCTTCCATAAGCATAATGTTAAAGCAACTTTAAGTGCCGGATATGGTCAGAGTGAAGGATGTTCAAACTTTACACTTCCAAATCCGATGTTCCCGCTGGTAGACGGATGCGTTGGAATGCCAATGCCGGCAACAACTATGGCAGTATTCTCAGAGGATCTGGAAGAACTGAATTATGGAGAAATCGGAGAATTATGTATGACGGGTCCTGCTATGATGCTCCACTATGCGGGATGGAGAGGTGATGAACTTACTGAAAGAACACTGATCAATCATCCAGATGGGAACTGCTGGTTACATACGGGAGATAAAGCTTACATCAATGAACACGGAATTGTATACATTCTTGGACGTGGAACAACAAAGCGTTTCGGTGGCGGAGAACTTTACATGATGAGAATGGAGACAAAAGCAGTACGTGTAGCTGGTGTAGAAGATGGATTCTTCTGCTTTGTACCAGATCAGGATCATGAAGGATATTTCCTTCCATATTTCTTTGTAATCCTTGATGAAACAAAGAGTCTGGATGAAGTAAAAGCAGGTCTTGCAGATGCACTGGAAGAATATGAATATCCGGTAGACATCCGCGTAATCAAGGAAAGACCGTATTTCCACTTCAAGACAAACAGAAAAGAACTCACAGCAGCAATTCTTGAGGAACTGAACTAAAAAAGACTCCTCTGTCGCATCAATATGTAAATTCTATATAAATAAGTAAGAAAAAACTTGATGATTCCCCGTATTTTAACAAATCATAAGATACGGGGGAATTTCTTTATTACGTTTATACATGCCAGAAACCTGAAAACCAGACTTTTCGATGTGTTTTTGTGCTAAAAAACGTCAGTATGTCTTGAACAAAACAGTTAGCAGTGATATATTAAAGTAAATACCTAATTACTATATTATATGCAAAAATATATGCAAAATACGAATTACAGTAGCATATAATAGAGGGTGGAGTATAAATAAAATACAATGGAAATGAGGTGGGGGCAAACAAAAAACATAATATGAATTATCTAATACAAACACGAAAGGAAGGGTAGACATTATGAAAAAGAGAAGTAAAATGCTTTTGAGTTTATTCCTCTCTACTATAATGGTATTCAGTGTAGTGCCTTCAACAGTTTTTGCAGAGCCTGCACATGAAGAAACACCAGCAGTGCAGGAAAATACTACAGAAGCCGTGCAGGATAACACCAATACAAATGAGGCAGAAGATCCAGCAACAGAAGATTCTGTGACAGAAGATGATGCAACAGAAGCAACTACTGATTCTTCAAACACAGATAATGATGCTGTGGCCCAGACAGATAATGATGAAAATAAAGTAACTATTTCAGGTATTACAATACAGACACCAGTCATCCAGTTCGAGGGTGCTAATGCAGCAGTAGCAGAAGCACTTACAAAAGATATAAAGATTGATGAAAGCGATCCGGCAATCCAGAGCCTGCGTGAAGCATTGGGGGATCTCGAAATGGTTGGCGGAGAAGCCGGCACAGAATCCAATGAATCTAATATCAGCACAGCAGACCTGTATGAAGCAGATGAACAGGCTGAAACCAAGAAGCTGACAGAAGACCAGATTAATACAGTTGTTGGTATGTATCAGCAGTATCTGAATCAGTGGTCAGCCAATGCTAATGTACTCGGTGTTCAGAATCCATTCTTTCTGGATTTCAACGATGATACAGATGGTCTTGGTATCCTTGGTGAGATGCTTGCCTTAGACGGCAAATCTGTTCAGGATGTCAGAGATGGCAAGGTGAGCTACGATGACCTGACAGGTATGATCTTTACTTTCACATATGGTGATAAGTTAGGTATTAAGTATTATGGTCCAGATGTAACAAAGGCAAGAGATGAAGCCCTTGCTGCAGTTACAGCATCAGGTGCACAGACAAAGGCACAGAAGCTGCTTGTTCTGAATGATTGGCTGGCCCATAACAATACATTTGATATGTCCTACATCATGAACTCCGGTAAGAAATCAGATGATGACAAGCCGATGATCGCAAAGGATCCTCAGAAGCAGAAGCATGAGGATGAAGTTTACGATGAGATCTATAAGGTTTACGAACCACAGATCAAACAGAATTTCCATGATCAGATTTATGCAGGCATTAAGCAGGAGTTGCTTGTAAAATTTTATAAAAACGCTATTGCTCAGACTTTGGTGAAGGCTGGACAGTCTGAGGAAAATGCGAATGCATATGTAGAAGCTAATAAAGAAGCTATCGAGAAGGATCCGGAAGCATTTGTGAAAAAAAACCTTCCAGACGCAGCAGAACCATTGAAGCAGGAAGCAGATAAATTTATCAAAAATGCTGAAGAAAAAGGCGTTGAGGTTGAAGGCGTTACGATGACTGTTGAGCAGCTTACTCAGAAGCAGTTAGATAGCGATGATCCGGCATTGGATATGAACGGTGATGGAACGAAGGAAACAAGCTTTAAGCAGGCGATTCCAATCTATGCGAAGCAGGCTGCAACCGGTATGACAACTGGTGTCATCAACTATTGGGAAGGTACTCAGTTTGGTGCATTCGGTATGGGTACATCTGTATGTCTGGGTTACTCCAAAGCTTTTTCATATCTTGTGCAGTGCCTGGATAAAGATATCTATCTGATTGATCCTGATAAGACAGATGCGTATGACAGTAAGAAAACAGTGACAGCAGGTGATGGATCTACATCTGAAGTATGTGATAACTGGAAGACAGCCAAAGAACTGTACTATGGTTCAGATAGTAAGACACTGGATATCAATGCAGGCTACACAGTTGACCTTGTAAGAATTTCCTTCCAGTCCAACGTTACAATGTATGGCGAGGAGCAGGAAGACTTCGGTTCCGACCATTACTGGAATGCAGTCAAGGTGGATGGTCAGTGGTACTATGTAGACCCTTGTTATACAGATGTCTACACAGAAGTTATGAGTCGTGACCGTGTCGAGACAGATGGTGATATGAACCATGTCTTCTTCCTGTTCAGCGATACAGATGCAAGAAAATTGTATCAGGATAACTTTAGTGTTTTAAGATCACTTTATCAGAATGAAGCAACAGATACAACATATGAAAAAGCATGGATGGCTCGTGCAGCAAGTAATGTTTACTATGCAGATGGTTATGCTTACTATATGTATGATTCGACAGACCTGTTTGGCAGAGTAAGCAGCACAAGCATGAATCAGAGCCAGAAGGCTGCAGAGTACAAGATTGTTCGTCATAAACTGACAAATAAGGATACAGGCGATGGCGACAGCGATTATGAAACACTAATCAACTTCACAGACAAGAAAAACGACGATGATGACGATACATTTGTAAGCGTTCTGAACAAAGACGGTAAGATGGAGAAGAATGATCTTCTGACCAAACTGTATGCACAGTTTGTGGATGAACAGAGCATTTACCCATCCATCGGTCTGACAGCAGCACTGTATACAGATGGTAAGATTTACTTCAACGTATCCAACGATATCGTTTCCTACAATCCTGCAGACGGTGCAGTAGCAGTTGTGAAGGAATATAACACAGTATCTGCAAAACGTGATACAACCAAGTTATTTGGCGGTATGGCATTTACAACAACAGATGAAAAGAGTGCAGATTTCACTGTCACAAATCATCCAATCGCAGGTCTGACTGTGAAGGGTGACAAACTGGTTGTTTCAATCGGTACAAACTTCGCGTTCATTTCAGGTAAGAGCAAACTGCTTGACCATTCCAGCTACGGTTATGAATTCGAAGAGACAGATTACAATCCGACTTATACAAACTACAAGAAGTATCAGCAGTTCATGGGCAGTCAGAGCAATGATAATGACGAGTTCATGTGGTCAGCTAACTTCGTTGATACAGTTGATATGAAGACACTGACAGGTACTTCTCATAATTATGAAACAGTTTCTGAACCTGCATACTGCGGACGTAATGCATTTACAGAAGAACGTTGTTCTGACTGTGGTCTGATCAAAGCGGGCACACGTGTAGAAGCAAAGAATACAGCACACGAACATCATTACATCAAGTTCCATGAAACATACTATACAAAGACTGATAGCGGTAGCTGGAACGAAGCGGACAACTATGTTTGCCCAGAGTGCGGTGCTTGTATTACAGAACCTGTTAAGCCCAAATATGAACAGGCTAATTCTACATACGAGAAAAGAAAAGCTATCTGGGATGAAGCTCAGAAGAACGCAGCAGAAGGACATGCTTACACAGCAACAGATGCTGAGTGGAGCGATGATCACACAAGCGTTACATTCCAGAATCTGAAATGTGAATCCTGCTATGACAAACTTGATAAGCTGGATTGCCTTCTGACATCAGATACAAACAAAACAAACAAAGATAACAGAGATTCTATTGAGAACCATCTTGCAAAAAAAGTAACTGCAACAGCTAAACTTGCTGGCCATACAGGTACATGTGAACAGGGCGTGACTATGTACTACAAAGCAGCAGATAAGACAGCTGATGGTGTGAAGTATGTTGTAACAACTACTGAGGCAAAGGAAGCTGGAAAGCATGCCTACACAGGTACATGGGCATGGACTGAAGTCAAAGATGACAACGGCAATGTAACTGGATATACAGCATCTGTAACAGGTGTTAAGTGTGCTGTAGATGATGATGAACCTAAAGCAGAGCAGATTACAGTTGCTGATGCAGTTAAGGATACAGAGAACTCTGTAGCTGCAACATGTACAGAAAAGGGTAAAGATGTCTATACAGCAACAGCAACAGTAAAGGATGCTGAAGGTAAGACAGAAATCGGTACATTAACAGGTACACATGAAGTTGAATTGGCAGCCCTTGGCCATAAGTATGGTGAGCCGACATGGACATGGAACGATGACCATACAGAAGCAACAGCTGTATTTGCATGTGAACGCGGTGATGATACTCAGGAAGTAAAAGCGACAATCACAGAAAAGACAACAGCAGCAACATGTGAAACAGCAGGTGAAACAGTTTACACAGCAACAGCTTCCTTTGGCGGCAAAGATTATACAGATAACCAGAAGGTAGAAATTGCAGCTCTTGGTCATGAATATGGTGAGCCAACATGGAAGTGGTCTGATGATCATAAGACTGCTACAGCAACATTCAAGTGCGAACGTGGTGATGATACTCAGACAGTAGATGCAACTGTTACACCAGAAACAACAGCAGCAACATGTGAAGCTGACGGTAAGACGGTATACACAGCAAAGGTATCATTTAACGGTAAAGATTATACAGAGACTTACACAGAAACACTCAAAGCCCTTGGCCATAAGTATGGTGCTCCTGTATGGAACTGGACAAAGGGTGAAAACAACACTTACACAGCAACAGCAACATTTACATGTGCAAATGATGAGAAACATGTAGAAACAGTTGATGCAAAAGTAACTGAGAAATCTGATGGCGCAACATGTACAGAGGCAGGTAAGATTACTTACACAGCTAAAGTTACATTTGAAGGCAAAGATTACACAGGTACTAAGACAGAAGAAGTAGCAGCTCTCGGTCATGACTACAAAGTCTCAGAAAAAGACGGATGGAAATGGACAGCTGATAAAGAAAAAGGATATACAGCTGTTGCAACATTCGTATGCAGCCGTTGTAAAGATTCTCATGACGTAACTGCAGATGTTGTTAAAGAAGACAAGAACAGTCAGATCATCTACAAAGCAACTGCTAAATACACAGATAAAACTGGTAAGGAATTTACAGCTACAGCTACAAAGAGTACAAAAATGTCCGTATCTTACATAGTTCACTGTCAGGATTATGGCTGGGAAGAAGAATGGAAGAAAGACGGACAAACGTCTGGTACAGTTGGTGAATCAAAAAGATTAGAGGCTATCCAGATCAAGTTACCAAATGGTGTTTCTGGATCTATCGAATATCGTACACATATTCAGGACATCGGTTGGGAAAAGAACTGGAGTAAAAACGGAGAAAAATCCGGTACAGAAGGACAGTGTAAACGTCTGGAAGCAATCCAGATCAGACTGACTGGTGAAGTTGCAGAGAATTATGACGTATACTACAGCGTACATGCCGAGAACTTCGGATGGCTCGGATGGGCTAAGAATGGCGAAGAAGCAGGAACAGCTGGTTACGGATACCGTCTTGAAGCAATCAGGATTCAGCTGGTTACCAAAGGGGACAAAGCACCAGAACTTATTGGTACTATCAAAGAAGCTATGAAAGCAAGACTGGTCGGATACCAGACACATGTACAGGACTATGGTACACAGGCATATGTATATGACGGTGCTATGGCAGGTACAGAAGGCGAGTGCAAACGTATGGAATCTATCCGTATGAAACTCCCGTCTTCAATGAACAGCTCAATCCAGTACAGATCTCACGTTCAGAATATTGGATGGGAGAAGAAATGGGCATCTAACGGATCATTATCCGGAACAACTGGACAGTGTAAACGTCTGGAAGCAATTCAGATCAAACTGTCTGGTGATGTAGCAGAGAACTATGATGTATACTACAGAGTTCATGCTCAGGATTATGGATGGCTTGCATGGGCTAAGAATGGAGAATCTTCAGGAACAGAAGGATACGCAAAACGTCTCGAGGCAATTGAGGTTCGTCTGGTTCCAAAGGGAACAACTCCAGACCTTCCAGCATCAGCAAATGAAAAAGCCTTCATCAAAAAATAATAACAAAGCTTAACTTGCAAGGGGCTGTCGGGAAATGAACCGCTCCCCGTCAAGTAGACAATTGAAAAAATATAAATTTCCTGCCAGTAGAAATTTATCTGCTGGCAGTTTTTATGCAGCTTGCAAGTAATTTTCGTGTTTTTCCAATGGCGTTAAAATTCCAAGATTCCTTTGCAAGCGTTTATTGTTGGTAAGCGTCCAATAAGAGGGTGTATCGAAATTTCTGGCTGTTGCATGTAAACTATTGATTAGAGTTTTGGGAGTTGACTCTAAAAACTCTAAATCTAATCTAAGGAGCAGGCTTATGGATCTTTCTTCTTTGACTCCAGACAAACAGGTGAAACTTCAATACTGGCTGGATGTAATACGGCAATGCAGGGCCTCCGGACTGACAAATCAGATCTGGTGTGAACAACACGATATCTCTTTGAAAAGTTATTATTACTGGCTTTCCAAAATTCGAAAGCTTGCCCTGGAAGAACTGCCCTGCAAGAAAAACGGCATCCACATGTGTACAGACCAACAGTCAACTGCTTTAACGGAATCCCCGGATGAGTTTGCGGAGCTTTCACTTCCGGACAGAAACATTTCCCGTTCCACTCCTGCAGCCATGTTAGGAGAGCTTTCCCATGTGGAGAAAATCTATATCCGATGCGGCTACACCGATATGAGGAAGCAGCTCAATGGCTTGCTGGATATCATCCAGTACAACTTCAAACTGGATCCTTACAGCAATTCCTTATTCCTGTTCTGTGGGAAGAGGGCTGACCGGATCAAAGCAGTCCATTACGAGGGAGACGGTTTCTGCCTTTTATACAAACGGTACGAAAACGGACGTCTCCAATGGCCGCGGACCGGCGAAGAAGCAAAACAGATTTCTGATCAGCAGCTGCGCTGGCTTCTGGTTGTCTATCGGGACTGGCTTGTACACATCGTCCACCGTCTGAAGCTGGAACTTCTGAAACAGAGATACCTTCATATCGATGAAACACATGTACAGGTGCTGAAAGAACCGGGACGAAGCGGGAAATATCCGGAAGCGTTTCTGAGGGAATATGAAGGTTATATCCATACAGATGCTTACTCCGGATACAATGCAGTTTCAGGAGTAAAAAGATGTCTTTGCTATACGCATCTGCGCCGGGCTTTCGTGGAGGCGCTCCCTCCTGATCAGAAGAAAAAAGAACGTCTTATCCGCGAGAAACCGCTTCTCGAGGCTTTTTGGTCATGGGCAGAAAAAAGTGCCATCGGAGAGCTGCCGAAATCCAAACTTTCAAAAGCTTTTCATTACGCCTTAAATAACCGTGAAGGTTTTTGGAATTATCTGGAGGACGGGAATTGTTCCATCAGTAATTCGCTTGCGGAAAACTGTATCCGTCCCTTTGTGATCGGCAGAAAGAACTGGCTGTTCAGTGAGCTCATTCAGGAAAACTTTGCATGACAAAATGAGGCACCCGATTCTGAGTCGGATGCCTCTTATCTTTCTGTGAACACACTTTCACTGGGCGGTCACTTTCTTGTATGGTGGCCATGAACTCTGCACGATGTCAAGTCCTAGACAACTTTTTTTCAAATACAGATTTAAAAAAGCACAAAAAATAAGCCCTACAGGCTTTTCGATCGGTCTTGTGAACCAATTTGAGCCTTGTAGGGTTTTCTCCCTATTTTACTTCTAACACTTCATCGGATAGCGAATTATCTCAACAAATCGGATAAGCTGCATTTTGCTCTTAAAACAGTCGCGGGCCGTCCAAAAGCTTTTGCTTCGGACAGCCAGCGGTTTTGGTTCTTATGATGCAGGATTCAAACGAGAGCCTGCAAGTGACTCATTTTTTCTTTGCCATGCAACGCTTTTTGAAGAACGAAATGCCGTAGCAGAGGTTCGGCAGGTAAAACAGCTTATT
>ENA-OOYV01001672-OOYV01001672.1-human-gut-metagenome-genome-assembly--contig:-NODE-1672-length-12541-cov-2.104437_pt1 | contig 12541 bp, 10 predicted proteins | sample MGYA00241704_ERZ501380 | MGnify/ENA primary metagenome ERZ501380 (study PRJEB25962, sample SAMEA2042984) | human gut metagenome | biome: human gut; feature: human-associated habitat; material: faeces...
CGGTACGCGAGCTGGGTTCAGAACGTCGTGAGACAGTTCGGTCCCTATCCGGCGCAGGCGGAGGATAATTGAGAGGAGCTGCCCTTAGTACGAGAGGACCGGGGTGGACGGACCGCTGGTGTATCTGTTGGCTACCAAAGCCATGGCAGAGTAGCCAAGTCCGGCAGGGATAAACGCTGAAGGCATCTAAGCGTGAAGCCCCCCTCAAGATGAGTTATCCCAATAAGTAAGACCCCTTAGAGAGTATGAGGTAGATAGGTTTGAGGTGGAAGTGCAGTAATGCATGGAGCTGACAAATACTAATCGGTCGAGGGCTTATCCTGACAGGTTGGGAATGGATGTGGAAGATACAAAAGAGGATTTCAGTGTTCAGTTTTGAAGGTATGAGAAAAGGAAGACAGGTGAAAAACCTGTCTTTTTTGTTATTCCAGTTCACTCGTGGAACCAAACAGGCTGCTCTGTGCCCTGCGTAAAATCCTACAGAAATGCTTACGATTAGGTATTGCCCTAAAAACACCCTTATGTTATAATATTCACAGCGGGCAATGATAAAAAATTAACAAATAAAAATAAGCCCGAAATTAGGCGATTGATTCAAATGGAGGAAAAGACATGGCTAAGAAAATTGTATTAGCAGGTGCTTGCCGTACAGCTATCGGCGTAATGGGTGGAACACTCAGCACTACACCGGCAACTGACCTGGGCGCTATCGTAATTAAAGAGGCACTGAACCGTGCAGGTGTTCCTGCTGATCAGGTAGATCAGGTATATATGGGCTGCGTAATCCAGGCAGGACAGGGACAGAACGTTGCTCGTCAGGCATCCATCAAGGCTGGTCTGCCGATCGAGACTCCTGCAGTTACGATTAACGTTGTATGTGGTTCCGGTCTGAACTGTGTCAACATGGCTGCAGAAATGATCGCTGCTGGCGATGCGGATATCGTAGTAGCAGGCGGTATGGAAAACATGTCTATGGCTCCTTACGCAGTTATGCAGGGTCGTTACGGCTACAGAATGAACGATGGCAAGCTGGTTGATACCATGGTTCATGACGCTCTGTGGGATGCGTTCAATGATTATCATATGGGTATTACTGCAGAGAACATCTGCGAAAAATGGGGTCTGACCAGAGAAGAGCTGGATAAGTTTGCTGCAGCCTCTCAGCAGAAGGCTGTAGCTGCTCAGGAATCCGGTGCTTTCGATAAGGAAATCGTTCCTGTAGAAGTTAAGAAGAAGAAAGAGACTATCGTATTTGCTAAGGATGAAGGCCCTCGTCCGGGTACTACCGCTGAAAGCATTGCAAAACTTCGCCCTGCATTCAAGAAAGACGGTATTGTAACTGCAGCGAACTCTTCCGGTATTAACGACGGCGCTGCTGCAATCGTTGTTATGAGCGAAGAAAAGGCAAAAGAGCTGGGCGTTAAGCCTATGGCTACATGGGTAGCTGGCGCTCTGGCTGGTGTTGCTCCTGAAATCATGGGTATCGGTCCTGTTGCTGCTACCAAGAAGGTTATGGCAAGAACCGGCATGAAGATCGAAGACTTCGATGTGATCGAAGCAAATGAAGCTTTCGCAGCACAGTCTGTAGCAGTACAGAAGGAGCTGGGCTTTACAGATGAGCAGTTAAACCCCAACGGCGGTGCAATCGCTCTGGGTCATCCGGTAGGTGCATCTGGCTGCCGTATTCTGGTTACTCTGCTGCATGAGATGGAAGCTAAGGATGCGAAGAAGGGTCTGGCTACTCTGTGTATCGGCGGCGGCATGGGCTGCGCTACTGTAGTAGAAAGAGACTAAGTTCATTTTCTGGGTGCAAGACACCCGTTTTCGGAGAATGCCTTCACGAACAGGACGATGGTTACCAGGATCAGGCAGCCATTCCATAATAAGAGAAGACATTCTCCAAACTATGTAAAAAAACATCAGGAGGAAGATCATGGAATTCGTATTGTATGAACAGAAAGGTCAGTACGCGATCATCACGATCAATCGTGAAAAAGCACTGAACGCCCTGAATTCTGCAGTTCTTGATGAACTGGATAAGACTCTGGACAGTGTTGATCTGGATCAGGTAAGATGTCTGATTCTGACCGGTGCAGGACAGAAATCTTTCGTAGCAGGCGCTGATATCGCTGAGATGAGCACTCTGACCAAGGCAGAGGGCGAAGCATTCGGCAAGAAGGGCAACGATGTATTCCGTAAACTGGAAACATTCCCGATCCCGGTTATCGCTGCAGTAAACGGCTTTGCACTGGGCGGCGGCTGTGAGATCTCTATGAGCTGTGATATCCGTATCTGCTCTGAGAATGCTGTATTTGGTCAGCCGGAGGTTGGTCTGGGCATCACTCCCGGATTCGGCGGCACACAGAGACTGGCTCGTCTGGTTGGTGCAGGCATGGCAAAACAGCTGATCTACACCGCACGCAATATCAAGGCTCCCGAAGCATTCCGCATCGGTCTTGTAAATGCTGTATATCCCCAGGAAGAGCTGCTTCCCGCTGCTGAGAAGATGGCTGCCGGCATCGCTAAAAATGCGCCCATCGCTGTCCGCAACTGCAAGAAAGCCATCAACGAAGGACTGCAGGTTGATATGGATCAGGCGATCGTGATCGAAGAGAAACTCTTTGGTGACTGCTTCGAGACAGAAGATCAGAAGTATGGCATGGCATTTTTCCTGGACAAAAATAAGGAAAAAGTAAAAGAGCCTTTCAAAAACTGCTAAGGCAACAACCTTTTAAGGTTTTTAATAAAAAATCAGGAGGATAACATCATGAAGGTAGGTATTATTGGCGCCGGCACAATGGGTTCCGGCATCGCACAGGCTTTCGCTCAGACCGAAGGCTATGAAGTATTTCTTTGCGATATCAACGAAGAGTTCGCTGCAAACGGCAAGAAGAAAATTGCAAAGGGCTTTGAGAAGAGAATTGCAAAAGGCAAAATGACTCAGGAAGCTGCTGACGCTGTTCTGGCTAAGATCACAACAGGCGTTAAGACCATCTGCACAGATTGCGATCTGGTTGTAGAAGCTGCTCTGGAAAACATGCAGATCAAGAAGCAGACATTCAAAGAGCTGCAGGACATCTGCAAGGCAGACTGCATCTTTGCTACCAACACATCCTCTCTGTCCATTACAGAGATCGGCGCTGGCCTGGATCGTCCGGTTATCGGCATGCACTTCTTCAATCCCGCTCCTGTTATGAAGCTGGTTGAGGTTATTGCAGGTCTGAACACTCCTGAAGAGGTTGTGGAAAAGATCAAAGCAATCTCCGTTGAGATCGGCAAGACTCCTGTACAGGTAAATGAAGCAGCTGGTTTCGTTGTAAACAGAATCCTTGTTCCGATGATCAACGAAGCAGTTGGTATCTATGCAGATGGCGTTGCAAGCGTAGAAGATATCGATACCGCTATGAAGCTGGGTGCAAACCATCCCATGGGACCTCTGGCTCTGGGCGACCTGATCGGTCTGGATATCGTACTGGCTATCATGGAAGTTCTGGAATCCGAGACTGGCGATCCGAAGTATCGTCCTCATCCCCTTCTGAGAAAGATGGTTCGCGGCGGACAGCTTGGACAGAAGACCGGCAAGGGCTTTTACGACTACACGAAATAAATAATAATAGGAGTGAGGCGGCTGCCTGATCAAGACAGCCGCAAGCTCACAAGGAGGAATATAAAATCATGGATTTTACTTTGGACAAAAAGCATGAGATGGCGAGACAGCTTTTCAGAGATTTCGCCGAGAAGGAAGTAAAGCCTCTGGCAATTGAGGTTGATGAGACCGAAGAATTCCCCAGAGTGACTGTTGACAAAATGATCAAAGCCGGTTTCATGGGTATCCCGGTACCGAAGGAATACGGCGGACAGGGCTGTGATCCTCTGACCTACGCTATGTGTGTAGAGGAGCTTTCCAAGGTTTGCGGCACCACAGGCGTTATCGTTTCTGCGCATACCTCTCTTTGCTGCGATCCGATCATGACATTCGGTACAGAAGAGCAGAAGCAGAAATTCCTGGTTCCCCTTGCAAAAGGTGAAAAGCTGGGTGCGTTCGGCTTAACGGAGCCCGGTGCTGGTACAGATGCTCAGGGTCAGCAGACCAAGGCTGTTTTAGACGGCGATGAGTGGGTATTAAACGGTTCCAAGTGCTTCATCACAAACGGTAAGGAAGCTGACGTTTACGTTATCTTCGCTGTAACCGGTGTTGTTGAAAAGCGCGGCCGCAAGATGAAAGAAATCTCTGCATTTATCGTAGAGAAAGGAACTCCCGGCTTCACATTCGGTACCAAAGAGAAGAAGATGGGTATCCGTGGTTCTTCCACATACGAACTGATCTTCCAGGATTGCCGTATCCCCAAGGAAAATCTGCTGGGTCAGCAGGGCAAGGGCTTCAACATCGCTATGCATACTCTGGATGGCGGCCGTATCGGTATCGCTTCTCAGGCTCTGGGTATTGCAGAGGGCGCTCTTGAGAGAACCATTGCATATGTAAAAGAAAGAAAGCAGTTCGGCCGTGCGATCGGTGCATTCCAGAATACACAGTTCCAGCTGGCTGATATGGCAACCAAGGTTGAGGCTGCTCAGCTTCTGGTTTACAAGGCTGCTATGGCAAAGGCTACTCAGAAGACCTACTCCGTAGAAGCTGCAAAGGCAAAATTGTACGCTGCAGAAGTTGCTATGGAAGTTACCACCAAGGCTGTACAGCTGCACGGCGGCTATGGTTACACCAGAGAGTACGAAGTAGAACGTATGATGCGCGATGCGAAGATCACTGAGATCTACGAAGGTACCAGCGAAGTTCAGAGAATGGTTATCTCCGGCGCTCTGCTGAAATAATCAATACAAAGTAAAGAACTTTGCAGGCAATAGACAAATTAAAATAAGGAGTGAATCATACAATGAAAATCGTTGTTTGTATCAAACAGGTACCCGATACCAAGGGCGGCGTTAAGTTCAATCCCGACGGCACTCTTGACAGAAGTGCCATGATGGCAATTATGAATCCCGATGACAAGGCTGGTCTGGAAGCAGCGCTTCGCTTAAAAGATCAGTATGGCGCAGAAGTTACCGTTCTGACCATGGGTCTTCCCAAGGCAGAAGAAGTTCTGCGTGAGGCTCTGGCTATGGGCGCAGACAAGGGCATTCTGGTAACAGACAGAGTCCTGGGCGGCGCTGATACATGGGCTACTTCCCAGACAATTGCAGGTGCACTGCGTAATCTGGAGTATGATCTGATCATTACCGGACGTCAGGCAATCGACGGCGATACCGCACAGGTTGGTCCTCAGATTTCTGAGCATCTGGATATTCCGGTTATCAGCTACGCTCAGAACTTAAAGGTTGAAGGCGATTCCGTAATCGTTGAGCGTCAGTACGATGACAGATATCACGTTCTGAAAGCAAAAATGCCCTGCCTGGTTACTGCACTGGCAGAGTTAAACGAGCCCCGTTACATGACTCCCGGCGGAATCTTCGATGCCTATGATGCAGAGATCACCGTTTGGGGCAGAAAAGACTTAAAGGATGTGGATGATTCCAACCTTGGTCTGAAGGGATCTCCGACCCAGATCGCAAAGGCATCTGATAAGGTTCGTAAGGGCGCAGGCGAAAAGGTTGCTCTTGATCCGGCAGAGTCTGTTGACTATATTATGGACAAGTTACTGACCAAACATGTAATTTAACAAATTATAGAAAAGCGTGGTGAATGAGATGAACTTAGAAGAATATAAAGGCGTATTTGTCTTTGCACAGCAGGTAGACAACAAGTTAAACGGTATTGCACTGGAGCTGGTGGGCAAAGGAAAAGATCTGGCAAAGGATCTTGGCACAGAAGTAACTGCAGTTTTAATCGGTAGCGACGTTATGAGTCTTACCAAAGAGCTGGCTGAGTACGGCGCAGACAGAATCATCGTTGTAGATGACCCTGAATTAAAAGAGTACAGAACCGAGCCTTACGCACATGCACTGGCTGAGGTTATCAAGAAGTACAAACCCGAAATCATGCTGGTTGGCGCAACAGCAATCGGCCGTGACTTAGGTCCCCGTGTATCCGCAAGAATCCACACTGGTCTGACCGCAGACTGCACACAGCTGGAAATCGGCGATTTCCCGATCAACCCGATCCCGGGCAGAGAACAGCTGCACAACCAGCTGCTGATGACTCGTCCTGCATTCGGCGGCAACACAATTGCTACCATCGCTTGTCCGAACTTCCGTCCTCAGATGGCTACCGTTCGTCCTGGCGTTATGCAGAAGGCTGAGCGTGTGGAAGGCGCACAGGCTGTTATCGAAGAGTTCAATCCTGGATTCGTTCCCAACAACAAATATGTTGAGATCCTGGATATCGTAAAGGCTGTATCTGACGTAGAAGATATCATGGACGCTAAGATCCTGGTATCCGGCGGCCGTGGTGTAGGCAGCGCAGAGAACTTCAAACTGCTGGATGATCTGGCAGAAGCTCTTGGCGGTACCGTAAGCTGCTCCCGTGCAGTTGTAGATGCTGGCTGGAAGTCCAAAGACCTGCAGGTTGGACAGACCGGTAAGACCGTTCGTCCTCATGTATACTTTGCAATCGGTATCTCCGGTGCAATTCAGCACCTGGCTGGTATGGAAGAGTCTGATATCATCATTGCAATCAACAAAGATGAGACAGCTCCGATCTTCGACGTTGCTGACTACGGCATCGTTGGCGATCTGAACAAGATCCTGCCTGCTCTGACCGAGAAGATCAAAGAAGCAAAGGCTGCAAAGAACTAAATTGTATATAGAATGTATACAGGAAAGACCCGTCGATGAGGCGGGTCTTTTTTCGTGGCGGCAAGGTGACCGCTGTTGCCCATAACGGGGAGGCAAAGCAGTGCCAAAATGCGATCATGTATGCCGCAGGCTTGTATCCTATCCCCGAATTTGATATACTTGTCGCTGGAAAGGGATGACAGAATTTATGGCGAAAGAAAAAGAAATCAAAACAAACGCGATGCGGATTCTGGATCGGATGAAGATTCCGTATACCCATTATACCTACGAATGCGACGAATTTATCGACGGCATGCAGATCGTGGAAAAGCTGAACTTAAAACCGGAGCAGGTCTATAAGACGCTGGTAACGCAGGGACACAGCAAGGCCTATTTTGTCTTTGTGATCCCGGTGGCAGAGGAGCTGGATTTGAAGAAAGCGGCAAAAGCGGTCGGAGAGAAATCTCTGGAGATGATCCATGTAAAGGATATCAACCAGATCACCGGCTATATCCGCGGCGGCTGTACGGCAGTCGGCATGAAAAAACAGTATAAAACGGTAATCGATGCCAGTGCTCAGACATTGCAGACAATGATCGTCAGCGGCGGACGGATCGGATCGCAGATCGAACTGACTCCGGAGGACCTTGCAAAGGCAGCAAATGCGGTATTTGCGGAGATTATCGCTTGACCCGCAAGTGGGTAAGTGTTATTATTTTGGATGGTAAAGTGCGTGTTTTGTGGACGCGCACAGGTTTCAGAAGAAAAAATGAGGTGTAGAAAGATGAGTGCAAATTTTGAAGAACTGATCTCCAAGGTCAAAGAGTACGGCAAAAAGAAAGTATCTGTTGCTGTAGCAGAAGATGCTCCGATTCTGGAAGCTGTAGAAGAAGCAAGAAAACAGGGCTTTGCAGATGCTATCCTGGTTGGTGATGAAGCAAAGATTCGCGAGATCGCTGCAGGTTTAAATATCGACCTGACTCCTTACGAAATCATCAACGAGCCGGATCACTGGCAGGCTGCTTTAAAGGCAGTTAAGCTGGCACATGACGGCGTTGCTGACATGTATATGAAAGGTCTGATCGATACCAAATCTTTCTTAAAGAGCATTCTGGACAAGGAAGTTGGTCTGCGCACCGGCAAACCGCTGTCCCACGTATGCTGTTTTGAAGTAAAAGGAATTAAGCAGCTGTTGTTCCTGACAGACGTTGCATTTATGACATATCCTACCCTGGAAGATAAGGTACATATCATTGAAAATACCGTAGAGGTTGTACATGCATGCGGTATTGAGTGTCCGAAGGTTGCTCCTCTGGCAGCAGTTGAGGTTGTAAACCCCAAGATGCCTGTTACCGTTGAAGCTGCTGAGCTGACCAAGATGAACGAAGAAGGCAAGATCACAGGCTGTATCGTAGATGGCCCTCTGTCTATGGATCTGGCAATTGATCCGGAAGCTGCAAAGCATAAGGGTGCTACTGACCGTAAGATCCAGGGCGATGCAGATATCCTGCTGTTCCCTGATATCCACGCCGGCAACCTGGTATACAAGACTCTGGTACACACTGCAGAGGTAAAGAACGGATGTATCCTCACCGGTACTCAGGTTCCCGCAATCCTGACTGTTGTCCTGACCAGCCGTTCCGATACCTTCCAGACCAAGGTAAATTCCATCGCTCTGGCAGCGGTTGTAGCAGAAGGCTTAAAGAAAAACAAATAATTTCGCAGCATAACTGGAAGCTGCAAAAAGGAGACAGATATGGCAATCAAGAGTCTGATTATCAATCCCGGTTCCACTTCCACCAAGATTGGTGTATTCGAGGATGAGAACCTGTTATTTGAAGAAACACTGCGTCATTCCACAGAAGAGATTGCACAGTATGCGTCCATTATCGACCAGAAGGATTTCAGAAAGAACATTATCCTGGACTTCCTGAAGGCAAAGGATTTCGATGTTAAGAGTTTCGATATGATCGTAGGTCGCGGCGGTCTGTTAAAGCCTATCCCGGGCGGCACATATACCGTAAGCGATGAGCTGCTTGCAGACCTGAAAAAGGGTGTACAGGGTCAGCATGCTTCTAACTTAGGCGGTATCCTTGCACGGGAAATCGGTGATGAGATCGGTGTTCCTTCTTATATCGTAGATCCTGTCGTTGTGGATGAGCTGGAGCCTGTTGCACGCCTTTCCGGTATGCCTGAGCTTCCCAGAAGAAGTATTTTCCATGCGCTGAACCAGAAGGCTGTTGCAAGAAGATATGCAAAAGAGCACGGCGTAAAATACGAAGATCTGAACCTGATCGTAATCCACCTGGGCGGCGGCGTTTCTGTTGGTGCGCACAGCCAGGGCAAGGTTGTAGATGTAAACAACATCCTGGACGGTGAGGGTGCATTCTCTCCGGAGAGAGCAGGTACCGTTCCAGTTGGCGATCTGGTTAAAATGTGCTATTCCGGTAAATATACCGAGAAGGAAGTTTATAAAAAGATCTGCGGAAACGGCGGCTTAAATGCTTATCTGCACACCAACGATTTCCGTGATATGCAGAAGATGGCAGAAGAGGGTGACGAATATGCCGCTCTGGTAAGAGATGCCTTCTTCTATCAGATCTCCAAGGATGCTGGCGCAATGGCAGCAGTATTAAATGGTAAGGTTGATCAGATCATTCTGACCGGCGGTATTGCATATGCACCTGTTACCAGGAAGATGCTGGAAGAAAAGCTTGGCTGGATCGCTCCGTTCACTGTATATCCCGGTGAGGATGAGCTGCTGGCTCTGGCACAGGGTGGTCTGCGCGTTATCCGTGGAGAAGAAGCTGCAAAAGAATATTAAGCTGATACAGAACATTCCTGCGATCTTCTAAAAGGCAACAGGAAAGGATCAAAAGATACTGCGGAGGTCAAAAAAGGCTTCCGCAGTTTTTTTGCGGGTCACAAAGCCGGGAATCATATATTAAGAATTTGTGAAAAAACTGTAACAACCTGTTGCCAAAGGGGCGCGCGCCTTGCATTTTCGGGCTTAATCTGTTAAAATAACCTTTAGTTTTTTAGTTATCGTGGCAAAGAGGGCTCTTTTTGCCCTGTTTTGGCAGGAGTAAGGCGTCCGGCGGGCGCATTTGAATGGAGAATAACGGATGAATGTCATTGAAAAAGTTTTTGGTACACACAGCGAAAGAGAGTTAAAGCGAATCCTTCCGATCGTGGATAAAATTGAGTCTCTGCGTGACGACATGATGGCGCTGACGGATGAACAGCTGAAAGATAAGACGAAAGAATATAAAACACGTCTGGCGCAGGGCGAGACCTTAGACGACCTTTTGCCGGAAGCGTATGCAACGGTTCGGGAAGCGGGACGTCGTGTCCTGAACATGGAGCATTTCCGCGTACAGCTGATCGGCGGTATTATCCTGCATCAGGGACGTATCGCAGAAATGAAAACCGGTGAAGGTAAGACGCTGGTATCCACGCTTCCTGCTTACTTAAACGCGCTGGAGGGTAAGGGTGTACACGTTGTAACGGTCAATGATTACCTGGCAGCCCGTGATGCAGAGTGGATGGGAGCGATTCATGAATTTCTGGGCTTAAAGGTCGGCATTGTATTAAACAGCATGAAGCCGGAAGAGCGGAAGGCAGCATATGCCTGCGATATTACTTATGTCACTAACAACGAGCTGGGCTTTGATTATCTGCGTGACAACATGGCGATTTACAAGGAGCAGCTGGTACTGCGTGATCTGCACTATGCCATTATCGATGAAGTGGACTCTGTCCTGATCGATGAAGCGAGAACTCCTCTGATCATTTCCGGACAGAGCGGAAAATCTACCAGCCTGTACGAAGCCTGTGACATTTTGGCAAGACAGTTAAAACGCGGTGACGATGTTGGCGAGTTTTCCAAGATGGATGCGATCATGGGCATCGAGCAGGAAGAAAACGGTGATTTCGTTGTAAATGAAAAGGATAAGGTTGTAAACCTGACTGCAGAGGGTATCGAAAAGGTTGAGAAATTCTTCCATATCGAAAACCTTGCAGATCCCGAAAATCTTGAGATCCAGAACAATATCATCCTCGCCCTGCGTGCGCACAACCTGATGCACCGCGATAAGGACTACGTGGTAAAAGAGGATCAGGTTCTGATTGTCGATGAATTTACCGGACGTATCATGCCCGGACGTCGCTATTCCGACGGTCTGCATCAGGCAATTGAAGCAAAAGAGCACGTTAAGGTTAAAAGAGAAAGCAAGACGCTGGCAACCATCACCTTCCAGAACTTCTTTAATAAATTCGAGAAAAAATCCGGCATGACCGGTACCGCTCTGACAGAGGAAAAGGAATTTAGAGATATTTACGGAATGGACGTTGTGGAGATTCCTACCAATCGCCCGGTTATCCGAAAAGACCTGCACGATGCGGTTTACAAGACAAAGAAAGAAAAGCTTAACGCCATCGTGGAAGCGGTCAAGGAAGCACATGCAAAGGGACAGCCGGTCCTGGTAGGCACGATTACGATCGAAGCATCCGAACAGCTTTCCGGCATGCTGCGCCGGGAAGGTATTCAGCATAAGGTGCTGAACGCAAAGTTCCACGAGCTGGAAGCGGAAATTGTTGCAGATGCCGGTATTCACGGTGCGGTTACCATTGCAACCAACATGGCAGGCCGTGGTACGGATATCAAGCTGGACGAAGAAGCAAAGGCAGCAGGCGGTCTGAAAATCATCGGTACCGAGCGTCATGAATCCCGCCGTATCGACAACCAGCTGCGCGGTCGTTCCGGTCGTCAGGGAGACCCCGGTGAATCCAGATTTTACATTTCCTTGGAAGACGATCTGATGAGACTGTTCGGTTCTGAGAAGATGATCAGCATGTTCAATGCGCTGGGAATTCCGGAAGGTCAGGAAATCGAGCACAAGATGCTTTCCAAGGCGATTGAAAACGCACAGAAGAAGATCGAGGGCAACAACTTCGGTATCCGTAAAAATTTGTTGGAATACGATCAGGTCAACAACGAGCAGCGTGAAATCATCTATGCGGAGCGTCGCCGCGTTCTGGACGGAGAGAGCATGCGCGATGTGATCTACAAGATGATTACCGATATCGTAGACAATACGGTGGATATGGTCATCGGCGAAGAAAACGATTCCGAAGAATGGAATCTGGCGGAGTTAAATTCTCTGCTGCTTCCGATCATTCCGCTTGAGCCGATCACAAAGGAACGGATTTCCAAGCCGAAAAAGGACAGTTTAAAGCAGCAGCTCAAGGAAGAAGCTGTTCGTTTCTATGAAACAAAAGAAGCAGAGTTCCCTGAACCCGAAATGATCCGTGAGGCAGAGCGAGTTGTTTTGTTAAAGGTTATCGACAGAAAGTGGATGAACCACATCGACGATATGGATCAGCTGCGTCAGGGTATCGGACTTCAGGCTTACGGTCAGAAAGATCCTCTGGTAGAATACAAGATGAGTGCTTACGAGATGTTCGATGCAATGTCTGCGGCAATCCAGGAAGACACTCTGAAGCTTCTGTACCATGTAAGCATGGAACAGAAAGTAGAACGTGAAGAAGTTGCAAAAGTAACCGGAACAAACAAAGATGATTCCGTACAGAATGCACCTCAGAAACGTGAAGAAAAGAAGATTTATCCAAACGATCCGTGCCCATGCGGAAGCGGAAAGAAATATAAACAGTGCTGCGGAAGAAAGAAATAAACACCTCGCAGTGACTGAAAATAAAAAAGAAAGAGGTGAAGCAAGTGGTTGAATTAGATCAGTTTAAGTATGAATTAAACAATTTTAAGGAACCATTAGTGGAAGTGAGGGATTCACTTTGA
>ENA-OOYV01001673-OOYV01001673.1-human-gut-metagenome-genome-assembly--contig:-NODE-1673-length-12538-cov-4.432829_pt1 | contig 12538 bp, 11 predicted proteins | sample MGYA00241704_ERZ501380 | MGnify/ENA primary metagenome ERZ501380 (study PRJEB25962, sample SAMEA2042984) | human gut metagenome | biome: human gut; feature: human-associated habitat; material: faeces...
AAATCTGTAGACTTTTTTATTATCCTATTTCAGACACACTTTTTGGAACAGTATCCATAATAAAGTAAGCACTATCTATAGCATAGATACTCTAATAAAAACAAAAAAGGTGTGAAACCACTTGAGTTCCACACCTTTTCTTATGGATGTTTATCGTTTATTTATCGGAATCATTTGACTTCCTCAAAATCAATACGTTATATTCCTCAGCGACTTGCGTGAACGTGTTGCAAATATCATGCAAACCCGAAAATAAGCATCCATAAGCAACCACAGCTCTATGTTACAAAAGTACAGTTTTTCGCCGAAAACAACGAAAGAAAAACGATAAAAATATCAATATTGAAAGATAACCTAAAACTGCATCACTAAGGGTTTCTACAAAAGCTATTGCGCTTTCTTTATGATTTGGATTATTTTTCTTCTTGCTTTTCGGTATGCTTGTTTGAATTCACTTGGAGCCGTTTTGTCATTTTTTGGAACGAACATTTGCTCTTTCCTTATCTTTTTAATAAGACGTCTCGCTTCCAAAAATGAATGTCGAGGTATTGGTACGAAGTTCACAAACTCACCATCGGTTGCACACATCGGAAAATCGGATTGTATGATAATCTCATCCTTGCAAACCATATACCAACTCACGTTACAAATTTCCTTGGTATCGATAGTATCGGTCACTTCAAGGACTTCCATAAAAATTATGGTATGTCTTGGTTTATATTGAACAAATGTATCTAAGTGTTTCATCTTGCAGTTTTGATTAAGAATTTTCTGGTGTAAAATCAAGTGAAGGCAAATCTTTGTCATCCAATTTATCAAAGTCGGACTTAAACAGGCGGTCTTGAATGACACGATACTTTTCAAACTCCGTTTCGGCAAACTCTTTGGCGTATTCAGCCGTGACCTTTCCTGCATCGGAAAGAATAGGTCTGTCCGTTATATCCAGAAATTTGTCAATACGTTTCGCCCAATCCTCCATCGTCATCGGAATATGGCGTTTCGCCATATCTTCCGCTATATCAAGAAAACTGTTGACGATACGTCCCATTGCCTCCAGTTCATTTTCTTTAAGGTAATTCTTGGCAACACTTACATCCGGTTTTACTATTTTTCCGTCCGGAGCCTTCTCCCATGTGGTCAAGCCCATGTGCTCTTTCTGTGCATCCGCACGGTCAACTATCAATTCCGCAGCGGTATGCCCATGTACCGCATAGTGCATTTTGTTCTGCACCTTTTTGTAAAACAGCCGTGTTGTGGGCGCACTTTTGTTATAATCTATGGCCGTGGCATATATATCTGTAAGTTTCTGGTAAAAACGCCGTTCACTCAGTCGTATCTCACGAATTTCGGCAAGCAGATGCTCAAAATAATCCTCTCCGATAAATGAGCCGTTTTCCATCCGCTTTTTATCTATGACATATCCACGGATGGCAAACTGACGTAGAACGTATGTACACCATTGGCGGAATTGCGTGGCACGAACAGAATTGACACGATAGCCTACGGATATAATGGCATCAAGATTGTAGAACTCAACTTCTTCTTTTGATTCTCCACGGAAGCCCCTATTCACGACTGTTTCCATTTTGGAAATAGTCGTATTCTTATCAAGCTCTCCACCCTCAAAGATATTTTTCAAATGTTTGCTGATGGCCGGAACACCTACATCAAATAATGTCGCCATTGCTTTTTGTGTTGCCCAAATTGTTTCATCCTTATACAACACTTGAACACCATTCTCCTTACCCTCGGCAATAAAGGTAAGAAACTCTGCCGTACTGTTCCGTATTTCAAAATTCTTTGCCACGACTCCTTTGGTTATTAATTATCACAAATACAAAGGTATAGAAAATCTTAGGAAAATCTATCATATAATCACATTTAGGAATGGATTTTACGAAGATTTCTTCTCCCTAATCCGTTTTTTCCCATTCTAATTGAACGGAAAACGGACTTTTTTCCGTATGTTTGTAAACGATATTGGGGTATTACACCCTTATAACAACGAGAAAATCATGCAGATACACGATAACAGACTTATAGCAGAATGTACGTCTTACGATTTCAAGGAGATGCTGGAACGCAAGAAAGTGAAGTCGTGGCTGAAATCCGTGTCGGCCTTTGCCAATACGGAGGGCGGCAGCTTGTTCTATGGCGTAAACGATGAAGGTGAAATTGTGGGATTGAAGAACGTACAGGCGGATGCCGACTTTATCAGCGAAATGATAAAGGCAAGGCTTGACCCTGTACCGGAGGTGCAGCTTATATCGATTGAGCACGAAGGACGCATCCTGCTTGAAGTGAAAGTCAAGGCTGGTGTTTTGACACCTTATTATTATTACCAAGACGGAACGCGCACGGCTTTTGTAAGAGTTGGCAATGAAAGCGTGGAATGCAATTCGCAACAACTTCTCTCGTTGGTACTGAAAGGTACACACATGACATGGGATTCACTCCCCACGCAAGTGGACGCACGCAAGCACTCTTTCATCATCCTTGCTAATACGTTCCGCGAACAGACGCATCAAGAATGGAACGACAAATATCTTGAATCATTTGGCTTGGTAACTTCTGACGGAAAACTTACCAATGCCGGACTGTTATTTGTGGATAATTGCACCGTGTTTCAATCCCGCATATTCTGTACCCGTTGGACGGGGCTTTATAAAGATGATGCCATCAGCTCCGTGGAGCATCGTGCCAATCTTGTGTTGCTTCTGAAATATGGCATGGATTTCATTAAGAACTACACCATGAGCGGATGGGTGAAGATGCCAAACTACCGCCTCAATCTGCCCGACTATTCCGACCGAGCTATCTTTGAGGGATTGGTCAATCACCTTATCCATCGGGATTATACGGTGATGGGCGGTGAGGTACATATCGACATCTACGATGACCGTGTAGAATTAGTTTCGCCCGGCGCGATGCTCGACGGCACACAGATTCAAGACCGCGATATTTACAATGTTCCGTCCATACGTCGCAACCCCGTCATTGCCGATATGTTTACCCAGCTCGACTACATGGAGAAACGTGGATCCGGTCTGCGCAAGATGCGTGAACTGACCGAGAAACTACCCAATTTCTTACCCGGCAAAGAACCTCTCTATAAAACTGAAGCATCCTCTTTTTTCACCACCTTCTATAACTTGAATTGGGGTGAGAATGGTAGAATCTCCGTAGAAGAGGTGGCCGACAGGGTAAACAGTACCCTCAAAAAGTACCCTGTAAACGAAGGAGCTTCGGAGAGAAAGTTCGGTGTAAACGAAAAAAGTTCGGAGAAAAGGTTCGGTGTAAATGCTGAAAGGTTCGGTGTAAACGAAAAAAGTTCGGAGAAAAGGTTCGGCGTAAAAGGAGAGGATGCATCTAAAAGAGTTAGCAGGACAGGGCAAAAAATAATAGACTTAGTTATTTCCGACCCTTCTATAACAGCAGAAGCAATGTCTATAAAAATTGGCGTGTCCAAGCGGGCAGTTGAAAAGAACATCAAAGAGTTGCGTGAGAGAGGCATTCTCGTCCATGAAGGTTCTGACAAGGCAGGCTATTGGCGTATCATCGTAAAACCATAATAGGGAGGGCGTGACACATGACAATCTTTATCTTGGTTTCCATCTTATTGGTCGCAGCCTTGGCGATAGTCTTGCTTATGGGCGTTTCTCCTGCGAGCCAAAAAGTCAAAGTCCGGACAATGTATGTCGGAGCTGCGCTTATGCTCGTAGTTGCTCTTGTCGTCTGCGACTATATTGATGCTTTGCCGGATTTTCCGTCCAAGTTCCGATTTCATGCAGTATTGGTGCTTACCGTAACCGTAGGTTATCTCTGCATTGCCATCGCTTGTATGGAAAAGTACAATGTCCTAAAGCGTAAGAACCGCATGCTTGAAGACGCCCTTACTGAAAAAGAGCAAGAGAAAGTATCCATTCTGATGGAACGTCAAAGTAAGCAGCAACAGGCACTTCAAAAAGGAGAACTTGAATGGTTTGCCAGAAAAATCAAGATGTTCAGCGAAGAGGAACAAAAAGCAATTCTTGCCAGTGCCTACGCCTTTGCAGAGCATGATTTGATTCTTCAACCCTCAATCACAATCCAGCCAAACGAAATGTGCAGTCAGCAAGAACTCATGTATTACGTTTACTCCGCTTTCTCTAATATGGGCAAGAAGCGTAGCGACATTGTGAGTTTCTTATGTCAGATTTTCAAGGCATACTTCCCCGCTGGCGAGAGTTTTGTATCAAAAAAGATGCCGGGATTAGACAAGGTTAAGGAGAGAAGGGAAAAAGAATGCGGTTAGTTTATAGTTATATATATACAATCATTTTAAGATAATGAGTACGAAATTCTTTAATAACGGGACAGGGAATACGCTTTTCGACAAACTGAAAGGCATTGCTGCGGAAATGGCGACATTCGACAGGTTTCTTGCCGTGGTCGGGTTTTTCCGCTCGTCAGGATACTTTAAATTGAGAAAAGAACTGGGCGACGTTTCCGAAATAAAGATATTGGTCGGTATAAATATTGACGACATATTTCGCCGCCACAATAAAGCCATGCTTATGCTTGGCAAGGAGGGCGAGGCCAAAGAAAAATACTTCAAGGAGTTCAAGCAGGACATCATTGATGCCCAGTATGCTCCAGATGTGGAAGCAGGCATCCTGCAGATGTGTGACGACCTTTCGGACGGACGGCTGGAATTGAGGATACACTCCACCAAGAACCTACACGCCAAGTTTTATCTCTGTCTGCCGCAAAATCACAACGAGAACAGCGACGGCTGGGTAATCATGGGGTCGTGACCTCGAAGACCTTGAGGATATGGAAGCCGAAGAGGTCGCCACGCTATGAGCTTAACGTGGCCATGAAGGACTATGACGACGTGAAATATTGCCTTGACGAGTTCAACACCTTATGGAACGAAGCTGTACCGCTTACCCCGGCGGACATCGCAGAGTATAAGAAGCAGACCTACCTCGGCGACCAGCCTACACCTTACGAAATTTACATCAAGGTGCTTATCGACACATTCGGCGACCAGGTGGAAGATGACTTCACCCTTGAACTGCCCGACGGCGTGAAAGAACTGAAATACCAAAAGGATGCCGTCATACAAGGTTACCAAATGATGATGCAGCACAACGGACTGTTCCTTGCCGACGTAGTAGGTTTGGGCAAGACCATGATTGCCACGATGATAGCCAAACGGTTCATTGAAGCCAACGGACGGAACACCAATATTCTGGTCATCTATCCGCCTGCTCTTGAAGACAACTGGAAAAAGACATTCAAACAATTTGGGATATATAAAAAGGCGCAGTTCGTCACCAACGGAAGCCTTTCTAAGATACTTGATGGGCGCGACCAGTACAAGGACAAGGAAGAGTTCGACCTTATCATCGTGGACGAAGCACATGGTTTCCGCAGCGACAGTTCCGGAAAATATGATGAGTTACAGAAGATTTGCAAGTCGCCATGTTCAAACATCGGCTTATTGCGCAGCACGCACAAGAAAGTCATGCTGCTGTCTGCCACGCCATTAAACAACCGTCCCGATGACCTACAGAATCTTTTGCTGCTGTTCCAAAACAGCCAAAGTTGCACCATCGACGGCATTCCCAACCTCAAGGGTTTCTTCTCGCCTCTTATCCAAGATTACAACAAGCTGATGCGTGAACGTGACAGCCGTGACGTTACGGAGGACGTGGACAAAATTTATGACAAAATAAGAAACAATGTGATTGACAAGGTGACTATCCGGCGCACGAGGAACAATATCCTCAATGACCCCGATTACAAACATGACATAGAATCGCAAGGAATAGTGTTCCCAGACATACTGCCGCCGAAAGAGGTCATATACAAAATGGGAGCGGAAACGAGTGTCCGGTTTTATGAAACTCTTGCGTCATTGTCCGACGAGCAATATAAGGACCACCTGCATTACGCCCGTTACCGTGCCGTTGAGTTCCTGAAGGACGAATATAAGAAAAGATACAAGAATGCCGAGCACATCGGACAGACATTGGCCGGAATATACCGTGTTCACATGGTGAAACGCCTCGAAAGCAGCTTTTACGCCTTCAAGAAATCGCTTGCCACCCTCCTGCGCATCACCAACGACATGATACGCATGTTTGATGAAGATAAAGTCATCATCGCACCTGAACTGAATGTGAAAGACCTGTTGGCTAAGGACTATGAGCTTGACGAGATAATCGAGCTTGCGGTGGAAAAGGGCTTTTCAAAGGATGATATACTCTACAATGGTGACGCTTTCACGCCGGAATTCAAGGATATGCTGCTCAGTGACCGTACAGTACTTGAACGGTTAAATGCAGAATGGGCGGAAGAATACGGTGACCCGAAGTTTGACGAGTTCAGGAAGCGGCTCGAAACGGAGTTCCTAAACAAGTCCATCAACCCTACAGGCAAACTTGTGGTCTTTTCTGAAAGTGTTGATACCCTAAATTATCTGTATGACAGACTGACTAAAGAACTTGGCAGGATGGATGTATTGAAAGTGACGGCCGCTAATCGCGACTGGCTTGACAAGGTGATAAAGGACAATTTTGATGCCAATGCCCCGCATGATGAAGAGCGATATAATATCATCCTCACCTCCGATGTACTGGCCGAGGGTGTCAACCTGCACCGAGCCAACGTGATTGTAAATTACGATTCGCCGTGGAACGCGACAAGGTTGATGCAGCGCATAGGCCGTGTGAACCGTATCGGCTCTACTGCCCCGAACATCTACAATTATATGTTCTATCCGTCGCAGCAGGGCGACCATGAGATACAGTTGTACAAGAACGCCCTTATCAAGTTGCAGGGCTTTCATTCCGCCTTTGGCGAGGACGCGCAAATCTATTCACGTGAGGAGATTGTGCGCCAATTCACCCTTTTTGACAGTAATGTCAAAGACAGCGTGGACAAGAAAATAGCCCTGCTTCGCGAATTGCGTGAACTTTACAACAACGACCGTGAGCTTTACCACAAGATAAAGGAACTACCCATGAAAAGCCGTGTTCTGCGTGACGCTGGCAAGCATTCCGGAAAAACCGTGGCATTTATTTCATCTGAAGTGAAAACAGAATTTTATCTGGTAAACGACCACAAAGCGGAAGTGATCGATTTTCTCGAAGCCGTAAAATATCTGAAAGCCAAGCCTGAAGAACAAGCTGTTCCTTTTACGGCTGAAACTGATACGCCACACTATGGTCATGTCAATACTGCTATTAACAAATACAAATCGGAGTATATTCAAGCCAAGGACATTGATGTAGCCAAGAGGACAGATCTTGACCGTACAGCTCTCGAAGCAAATACTTTTCTCCGTCATGTCAAACAGATTACAACCGATAGGAAACTGATGGAATGGTGCGACATCCTTACTGCTTATATCAACGAAGGCATGTACGCTAGATTGCCACGTGAACTGAAAGCTGTTTCACGTGAATATAAAGGCGACCGCGCCAAGATGAAGTCTGACGAATATAAGATACAGGGCAAAATTCGCAATCTGATTGAAGAATATCAAATTAATACATCTGAAGAGGAGAGTATAAAAGAACTTTCCGACCCGAGAATAATCATTGGAAAAGCCACGCGACTTTGACCCTTTTGGCCAAAAGGAATGTCCCCTTTGGCTACAATATGATTGACCCTTTTGGCCAAAATAGTATTGACCACTTAGTTCACCTATTGTTATAGATTTTTTTGTGTAGATTTGAGTGCCCGAGTCCTGGTGTAACGGGGGTGATAATAAAATCTATACAAATGGATAAACGAATCAAAAACATTTTAAGATGTTATGCGGCCGGCATGGGAATCAAGGAAACGGCTTCCACGTTTCATACTTCCCGTAATACTGTCCGCAAGTATGTCCGCCTGTTCCTTTCAAGCGGCAAGAGTATTGAACAGCTTCTTTCCCTGTCCGACGGGCAATTGGATGAACTGTTCGGCTGTACGGCATCCCGGCATCGGGAGCCTTCTTCCAGGAGGATTGAACTGGAGGCCTTGCTTCCCGGCTATGTATCCCGCCTGTCACGCAAAGGCATGAGTGTCCGAAAACTGTTCAAGGAATACCATGCCGAATATCCTGACGGCTATCAGTTGTCTTCCTTCAAACGGGCTGTCCGTCAGTACAAGTTTCACGTCAAGGTCGTCGGTCATGTCGAGCACTATGCCGCCGACCAGATGTATATTGACTTTGCCGGTGACAGGCTTGAAGTCGTTGATGAAATGACGGGCGAGACGAAGAAAGCCGAGGTGTTTGTCGCCATCCTTCCGTTCAGCCATTATACCTACTGTGAAGCCGTATGGTCGCAACGCAAGGAAGACCTGATAAAGGCATGTGAGAATGCCATGCAATATTTTGAAGGCGTTCCTGCGGCTATCGTCCCCGACAATCTGAAGGCCGCCGTCGCACGGAGCGACCGCAACGAGCCTGTCATCAATGATGATTTCGCCGCTTTTGCCGAATATTACGGCTGTGCGGTCTATCCCGCCCGTGCGCGTCACCCCAAGGACAAGGCTTTGGTAGAAAATGCCGTAAAGCTCCTCTACCGTTCCATTTACCTTGACATAGAAGGAATGACATTCTCCAGCCTGGAGGAACTCAATACCGCCATCCATGTCTCCCTGCTTGATTTCAATGAAAAGGTGATGGCCGGACGGGAGGTGTCACGCAAGGAAATGTTCCTTCATGGAGAGAAGGATTATCTCCGGCCGCTTCCTGTGGAACGTTACGTAATGAAAGAGAGGAAACTGATGACCGTAGGAAGGAACTCTTACGTTTCCTTGTTCAAGCACCATTACAGTGTTCCAAAGGAATATATTAGGAAAGCGTGTGACGATTCTCTATGATGCCGACACGGTGGAAATCTACTGTGGCATGAACCTTGTGGCCACCCATGACCGCTGTGACATTCCTTACACTTATTCCTGGAAAAAGGAGCACAACCTGCCCGGCCATTATGGCCCCTATGACAAGGACCTGGAGGAACTTTTCCGGCGTGCCTCGGAAATAGACAATATCGTATTGAACTATCTCCGTGAAGTGGAGCGTTTCATGCAATATCCGCCAAAGGCGTTCAGGTCCTGTCGGGGTATCCTGGCGTTGGAGAAAAAATACGGCCGCGACCGTCTGGTTGCGGCTTGCGTATGTGCGGACCAGAAGTTGCAATACGGATATCAGGCCTTGCGCGAGGTGCTTGAACTGGGAGAAGATGCGGATTTCCTTCCCGATGAGGACGGGAAAGTACAGCCCGACGTGACTTCCCCGACCCCATTGACCCACAAAAATATACGCGGACGTGAATATTACAGAAAGGACAAACAATAAAACTCATATTTATGGAAGTAAACAATAAAACGGCTCCCGTTACGGGACAACAGGACCAGAATACCATATCACTGGATTTAATGAACCGTATGAAACTGCATGGTATGGCAGAGGCTTTCAGGGAAAGTCTTGCCGGCACCACTCCGCAATCCATGACTGCGGACACGTTCCTTTCCATGCTCCTTGCACGCGAATGGGACTATCGTGCACAGGCTGCCATTGCACGGCTTACCAAGAATGCGGCATTCCGCTACAAGGCCTATATTGAACAGATCGACTATGCCACGAACCGGGGGCTGGAGCGCAACCGGATGGAACGTCTCGCCACCCTTGATTTTGTGCATAAGGCACAGAACCTTTTCATCACCGGTTCTTCAGGAACGGGGAAAAGCTATCTGGCCTGCGCCCTCGGCCACGAAGCATGCAAAAGGGGATTCCGTACCTTATATGCCAATGCCCCGAAACTGCTCGGAGCGCTGAAAGTCGCCAAAGTCAAAGGTACACTTGAGACGGAACTCAAGAAGATTGAGCGATGCCAGTTACTCATCCTTGACGACCTGTTCATCGTGCCTCTCGACGCCAAGGAGCGTCCCATACTGCTTGAAATCATCGAGGACAGGCATGAACGGAAATCCATCATCATCACATCGCAGTATCCATCCTCCAACTGGTACGACATGGTTGGTGACCCGACAATAGCCGATGCAATCCTTGACCGCATCATACATACGGCTCATACCATAGAGTTATATGGTGAAAGTATGCGAAAGTTAAGGTCTAAGAAAAACGGGAAATTTTAAAAGGGTAAAATAAAATTGACCCCCAACACCAGGACTTTAAAGGGTCAATCATATTGTAGCCAAAGGTGGGCAAATCCTGTTTGGCCAAAAGGGTCAAAGTCGCGTGGCTTTTCCACTTACGGAATAGACATCCCCGCCATCCTCCTGCATTATAACAAGTGCATCAACGAGGGAAATATGCCCCGCAACGGACAGGATGAGGACTACCGACGCGCCCGTCGTGCATTCCTTGTGGACTATGACCGCAGCGTGCCGAAGCTCCGCCAAGCCAGCCATTGCATCGGGTGCAACCAATGTTCGCCCGACTGTCCGCAAGGCATCAACATCCCGAAGGAGATGCAGCGGATTGACCACTTTGTGGAACGGTTGAAGCAAGATAATCTGTAACACCTAAAATTATATAGAGATATGAAAACTAACAAGTACATTCTGTTCTGCCTTTTCCTGCTGTATTTGGCTCCGGCAAAGGCAAGCGACATCACAAAAGATGAAAACAAGTATGTAACCATCAGCGGTACAGTAAAAGACAAGTCGGACAAGCGGGTCTTGTCTTACGCCAATGTGTCCATCGCCGGAAGCACGGAGTCCACCGTGACCAATGCCGACGGCGAGTTTATGTTCAAGGTGAAAGAACCGGTAGGCAATACCACGCTCGAAGTGTCGCACTTGGGTTACGCCAATGCCCGCATCCGTCTGAAAGAAGGAGATTCGGACTTATCCACCGTCTGGCTTACACCCTCCACGTTGATGCTGAATGAGGTTGTCATTAGCGGACACAATCCGCGCGAGTTGATAGAGGAAGCCATCAGGAAGATACCTGCTAATTATAGCACTAAAGCCGACCAACTGACCGGCTTCTACCGGGAAACCTCCCGCAAGCGCAAACGCTACATCAACATCGCCGAAGCGGTCATTGACCTGCACAAGACACCCTACACGCAAGATGCCGGCCACGACCGGGTGCGCATCCTCAAAGGCCGTCGCCTGCTCAGTCCGAAGGTAAGCGATACTTTGGCGGTAAAACTGTTGGGCGGGCCTAACGCATCCATTTATATGGATGTGGTGAAGAATCCCGACCCTATGTACGCCAAACCGGTCCAACATGAAAAGACAAAGACATCGCGCACGCGCCGCAAACGATCCACTTCTATCTTCTTGTCCATGATGGCCTGAAGCTCGTCCATTGTGAGAAATCCTTTGTCCACCTGAACGAAGGTGATGGGTTGTGTGAACGGGTTGGACTGTATCAGACCGGCGTTCCTTGCGCGGGTAACGGCTTTCTTGAACAGTTGCATCATCTTCGAGGTGGCGTTGTGGCCGACCTTCTTGTCCACACGCAGGAAGTTGCGGAAGCCGTTGATAAATTCCTCGTTGATTTCCGTCAATGGAATGTCTTTATACTTTTCTTTCCTGAACCTGAACTGAATGTATTCTTCCATACGGCGGTATGTCAGGTCGTATTTCTTGTAGGTGTTCTGTGAGAGCGACGTGCCCACTTCCTTCCGCTTTTCCTCGTTCATCTTCTTGAACACGGTCAGCAACGTGTTGGCTTTCGTTTCAATGCCCAGATAGATGTTCTTCAGCTTCAGCGGTGAAGGGTAGCGGTTGTTTTCGATTTCCTTTTCGTAGATGCGGGTAATGTCGGTCTTGATTTTCTCTATCTGCGTGCGCAAATACACCGCCGTCGCACTACGACCGACTACGCCACCGTCCTTCCACATCTTCTTATCCACCATTAACTGTGAGTTGAACTGTACCTGTTCGCTGTCAATGGTGATGCGAACCATGATAGGATATTGCTTGTCCTTTCCTTGTTCCCTTTTCCTTGCGTAACAAAGTACGCTGAATGTGTTCCGTTTCATGCGCTTTTAAGTTTTTTGTTGCAAAAATACTGTTTGACAATCACTTGACGCAATCCACAGGCGGACACTTGGCGGCTATGAAACAGACATTTGAGGGTCATTGTCGTGTATCCTTATGAAATGAATCGTAAACGTGCCGGTTGTTTCCTTTTTCTGCTCAGGATTTTAGGTTACGGCGTGTCGATAAAATTGAACGTAAACAACGACAAATCAACGACATATCTACGAAGTCGTAACCAAAATTCCCGTTTTTTTTCTTGGTTACGATTTGGTTACTCGATTTGTCCAATTTTCGACTTCCAACGGGGTATTCATCTGTCGTGGTATAACAAAAAAATATCCCCAAAGTTACTGACTTTGAGGATATTGTCTTCGACTTTCTTATTTCAGTCTTTTTTCGTAAGCGGTGCGTACGGGACTAACGGTGTTTTTAATCCAAACTGATAGTCAGATTGTTATAAAAATCCTCCAAGAAAAGCACCCACTTCTGCACCTGCTTCATTTCTATGTTTTTCCGATAGGAATTTGCCTTG
>ENA-OOYV01001679-OOYV01001679.1-human-gut-metagenome-genome-assembly--contig:-NODE-1679-length-12499-cov-2.954114_pt1 | contig 12499 bp, 11 predicted proteins | sample MGYA00241704_ERZ501380 | MGnify/ENA primary metagenome ERZ501380 (study PRJEB25962, sample SAMEA2042984) | human gut metagenome | biome: human gut; feature: human-associated habitat; material: faeces...
AATGCCCGCCCCTACAGCCATACAATAAAACGCCCTGCCTTTTTCAAGACAGGGCGTTGCTTTTTTAGTTATTTCCGACCACGCTGCAGCTCGATCCAGGCCAGGTCGCCTCTCTCCAGACCGTGGATCAGAACCTCCGCGGTGGCGATGTTTGTGGCGACAGGGATCGTGTGCATGTCGCACAGGCGCAGCAGCATCATGTCGTTCGGCTCGCCGGGCTTGGCACCGACAGGGTCACGGAAGAACAGCAGCATGTCCACCTCGCCGCAGCCGATCATGGCAGCGATCTGCTCGGCACCGCCGCGGCCTCCCGGATACAGCGTGCGCACCGGCAGACCGGTGGCATCATGGACGATTTTGCCGGTCACGCCCGTGGCGATCAGGTCATTCTCAGACAAAATGCGCACATAGGCAGTGCAGAACTGAGCCATCAATTCCTTGCGGGAATCGTGGGCAATCAAGGCAATTCTCATGGCTGAACTCTCCCCCTACAGCGGCCACCGCGTGGCCGTAAAACAAGCATATATTCTATAATATAATATATGCACAAAAAATGCAAGTGCGGCAGCCGCAAAAACTGACAAAAAATGCGCCGTCCGGCCAAGTGCTTGGCGGATTGCCCAAACAGTACCGAAAAATTTTGGTAAAACAGCGCGGCGCAGTTGTGCTATAATGAAAAAAACGGACAGAACAATGTACAGCTTTCTGTCTAAAAGGAGGATTCACCATGAGGAAATCAGCCCAGACCGTCATCCGCCCGGATGCCTATTATACCATCGCCGCCGCCAATGGCCGCGTGCTGGAAGTGGCCGATTTCAACACCGAGAACGGCGCGTCCGTCCGCCTGTGGAGCTACGAGGGTCAGCCCTGGCAGCAGTGGCAGTTTGTGGAAGCGGGGGACGGCGAGTACCGCATCAGGAACCGCTTTACGGGCAAGGTCATGGACTTGGCCATGTCCGGCGTCTGCAACGGCACCTGAGTCCACCAGTGGACCCAGACCGCGGGCGCGGGTCAGCGCTGGCAGATCGTGGAGGCAGGCGGCGGCAAGGTCAAGCTGCGCAACGTCCTGGCCGATAAGGTAATTGACCTGGTGGGAATGCGCGTGGAGAACGGCACCCAGGCCCAGATCTGGCAGGATGTCTTTGGCGAAAACCAGCTCTGGAAGCTCGACCCTGTGCCCGAGCGTCTGCTGAACAAGGAGACCCCCGCCCCGACGCCCGCCGCCAAGAAGCCCGCCAAAACCACCCGCACCCAGACCGAGAAGAAAAACTCCGGCAAGGCCGCAAGGCGCAGCAGCAAGAATAAATGATTGAAAAGCCTTCCCCCACGGGGGAAGCTTTTTTTCTGTTGCGGGAAGCGAAAAATGTTGCTATAATAAAGCAAATACAAAAAACCGAAAGGCAGTACGACCATGCAGTTTACCGAACTTACGAACGTTTCACCCGAAATCATCCGCGCTACACAGGCGATGGGCTTTACCGATATGACCGAAATCCAGGAAAAGGCCATCCCGCTGATGCTGGCCGGGCACGATATGATCGCCAAAGCCCCCACGGGCACCGGCAAGACTGTGGCGTTCGGCATTCCCATCCTGTCCAAGGTCGATCCTGCCAGCCTGAAGCCGCAGGCCGTCATTTTAAGCCCCACGCGGGAGCTGGCCCAGCAGATCGCCCAGGACCTGCAAAATCTGGCGCAGTTTCTGCCTGACATCAAAATCGTCTGCGTCTATGGCGGCGCGGGCATGGACAAGCAGCAGCGCCAGCTCAAAGCCGGCTGCCAGATCGTCGTTGCCACGCCGGGCCGCCTGATGGACCACTACCGCCACCACGCCATTGATGTCTCCGACGTCAAAACCGTCGTGCTGGACGAGGCCGACGAGATGCTGAACATGGGCTTTTACAAGGACGTCAAGTACATCATCGACCTGATGAAGCACCGCGAGAGCCTGTCGATGTTCTCGGCGACCATCAGCCGCGAGGTGCTGGACATCGGCTGGCTCTACCAGCACAACGCCGCCGAGGTCAGCGTCCAGCCCGTCGAGGATTCCAGCCCGAAAATTGCCCAGTACAAGCTGCTGACCACGGGCCGTGACAAGCTGGCCGACGCCGCGCAGATCATCATTGACGAGGGCTACAAGCGGGTCATGATCTTCTGCAACACCAAGTACAACACGGGGATGCTGGCCAACCAGCTTGCCCGGCTGAACTTCAACGTGGACTGCCTGCACGGCGACCTGTCCCAGGCTGAGCGCAACCGCATCATGACGCGGTTCAAGGCCGGGGAGATCGATGTGCTGGTCGCCACCGATGTGGCAGCGCGCGGTATTGATGTTTCCGATGTGGATGCCGTCATCAACTACGACGTGCCCGAGGAAAACGAGCACTATACCCACCGCATTGGCCGCACGGGCCGCGCCCGCAAGCAGGGCGCGAGCTACCTGTTCTACACGAAGGAGGAGCAAAAGCGCGTGGACCAGCTGCTGCGCCTGACCCGCAACACCGACGACTGCAAGAGCGTAAAATTTGACTTTAACCATGAGCATCTGAAAATCGAGGACACCGCCCCGGCAGATAAGTTCCAGATCAAGGCATATTTTTAAGGCAGTAGAGCCGTAGGGGCCGGGCATGCCCGGCCCGGCGGTTTACGCGGGATGCCCCTTTATGGGCCGATTTGCAGGCAGGGGTCTTGCCCCCCTCTGCGGCGGCCAGAGGGCTGGCCGCCCTACGCATTTCCCGGAACCGGCTGCGCCGCGGGGTGTCGGGGACGCCGCCCTCTACAGGCTGCCCCAAAAGTATTTGTGCAAAACAAAAAGCGACCACCTGTTTCTCAGATGGCCGCTTTTATTTTGCCTGTTACAGGCTTTCAATCATATTTGCCACGATCTCCGTCGCGGTCTTGACGTACTCGGTGATGCTGAACTGCTTGACAACGAGCACCTCATAGCCGCTCTCGTCGGCGTTGTCGCTCATGGCGCGCAGGATGACGCAGGGCACGTCGTTGCGGCCCGCAATCTGGCTGACCGCCGCGCCCTCCATTTCGACGCAGTCGGGGTGGCACTTTTCCTCAATCGCCTTTTTCGTCTCGGCGTCGCCGACGAAGGTGTCGCCCGTGGCGATCTTGCCCGCGATGGCCTTCACGCCGCAGGCAGTGCAGGCGTCGAGCGCGGCCTGCACCAGCGCGGGATCGCCGTGGTACTCGGTCTGGAACGGTGCGCTCTGGGCGATCATGCTCAGCTCGGCGTCGTGGTAGACGACGGTCTCACCGACGCAGACGTCACCGATGCCGATCTTGCTGGTCATATTGCCCGCAATGCCGCTGAAAATCAGCTTATCAATGCCGTATTTTGTGCACAGCACCTGCACGGTGGACGCGGCGTTGGCCTTGCCCATGCCCGCGCAGCAGACGACGACCTGTTTGCCCTGCAGCGTGCCGCAGTGGTACTCGACCCCGGCGTAGTTCTCTTTGGTCACGTTCTCCAGCCGTGCGCACAGCTGGTCGACTTCGTCGGGCATAGCGCCCATAATGCCAATAATCACGGTCAAACCTCCGTTAAACGTTGAACAAAAATTCGATAACGTCACCGTCGTTCACGACGTACTCCTTGCCCTCGGTGCGCTGCAGGCCCTTGGCCTTGACGGCAGCGTAATCGAAATCGTGGGCCTCGAGGTCGCTGTAGGCGATGACGCTGGCGCGGATGAAGCCGCGCTCAAAGTCGCTGTGGATCTTGCCGGCAGCCTGCGGAGCCTTGGTGCCCTTGCGGATGGTCCATGCGCGGCACTCCTTCTTGCCGTCGGTCAGGAAGGAGATCAGACCCAGCAGGTCGTAGCTGGCGGTGATCAGGTTGTCCAGACCGCTGGCCTCGATGCCCATCTCGGCCAGAAATGCCTTCTTTTCCTCGGGGCTGTAATCCGCAATGTCCTCCTCGGTCTTGGCGCAGATGGGAATGTAGCGGGCGCCCTCTTCCTTGGCGCGGGCAGCCACCAGCGGAACGTACTTGTTGTTCTCGATGCCCTCCATCAGGTCATCCTCGCCCACGTTGCAGGCGTACAGCACCGGCTTTGCGCTCAGCAGACCCATCTCGTGCAGCACGGTCTGCTGCTCGGCATCGCCCTCGTCAAAATCGAAGCTGCGGGCAGGCTTGCCGGCGCTCAGGTGGTCGGCCAGCTGCTGCAGCCATGCGGCCTCGGCGGCAGCGCCCTTGTTGTTGCCGCTCTTGGCCGCTTTTGCCATGCGGCCTGCGCGGTTCTGCACCACCTCAAGGTCGGAGAGGATCAGCTCGTAGTCGATGGCGTCAATGTCGGCAATGGGGTCCACGGCCTCGGCCTTGGTCACGTCCTCCACCACATGGATGATGTTGTCATCGTCAAAGCAGCGCACCACATGCACGATGGCGTCGCACTCGCGGATGTGGCCCAGGAACTTGTTGCCCAGGCCGGCACCCTGGCTGGCACCCTTCACCAGACCGGCGATGTCCACGAACTCCACGATGGCGGGGGTCTTTTTGTTGGTCTGCCAGATCTCGGCCAGCTTGTCCAGCCGCTTGTCCGGCACTGCCACGATGCCGGAGTTCGGCTCGATGGTGCAGAAGGGATAGTTTGCAGCCTCCGCATTCTTGGTGGAGGTGATGGCGTTGAACAGAGTGGACTTGCCCACGTTGGGCAGGCCGACGATACCTAACTTCATATAAAATACGCTCCTTACACGTTTTTTGGCATAACGATACATCTATCATTATACGCGCTGAACCCCGCCAGCGCAAGGGGGAGGGGCACGGAAATCAATTTTTGCGGCTTGAACCGGGACAAGAGCCTTTTCCCCTTGGGAGATCCGGCGCGCAGCGCCTGAAAGGGCTCCCCAGCCACTTTCTTCCGGACTTTACAAAAAAAGGAAATGAAACAAAGAGAGCATCAAAATGTAAACGTTTTCGGCCGCATTACTGAAAAATACAACATAGAATATAAACAAAACCCCGGTAAAACCGGTTGACACCGGGGGGGGTATGATAAACTATTGTCGACAAAACTAATGTATCAATCTTTAAAAATATTGGGCAATTTTTTGGCAAACTTGTCGAAAGGCAAGGACGCAAAGCCATAGGGGCTAAGGTTCGGGGCATTTCCCGGATGATGCCAGCCGGTTGCTTCCGGTTTTTTTGCGGAAATACTCTGCATACCGGAATCGTCCAAAACCACAGGTGTGTTCTTTTCAAGGGCACGCCGGATTTTGCTCGTATCATCAAAGCTGCCCACAAGGTCGGGCGGCTTTTTTATTGTTCTGATGGAAAGGGAGCGTGGAGCCCATGGAGAACAAAAACACAAGCAGAGTAGTCATCGGGGTGCTGGTGGTACTGGTGTTGCTGCTGGGCGGCTACATCGCAGTGTCCGGCGGCAAGTCCGCTGCCACGGCCAACGGCGCGTCCGAAGCAGCCGCGCTGCCCATGGAGACTTATCAGGCGCAGTACGTCAAGCCGGAGACCCCCATCGACCGCAGCAAAAACGTCACCCTGCCGGGCTGGGGCGGCTTTACCATCCCCGCAAAGACCAAAAAGATCACGCAGGGGTTCGAGTTCCATAACCCCGCCGAGAACCTTTGGTACGAGGACTGGGTAAGCCTTGACGGCACCACGCTGGAAAAGCTGGTGGTGGACAGCGGCCAGACCACAGAACTGAGCCATTACCTGCGCTTGGCGGGCATTCAGGCCGAGGTAACAAAGGTGCTGGACGCCGACCCCGCCTATTTTGAGATCCAAAAGACCGACGCCGGGGCGTACACCATTGAGGCCGTCAAGGGCTATAAGGGCGAAAAGACCCTGACCGTGCAGACCGATGACGGCAAGCAGTACACCCTTACCCTGACCGGCAAGGAGGAGTGCTACTACATCGCCTTTGGGTTGTATTTAGAGGACGGCGACGAGCTGCTGTTCCAGTCCGGCCTTGTAGCGCCCGGGTTGTATGTGCAAAAGATGGAGATGACCCGCGCCCTTGCCCCCGGCGAGTACCCGGCCTATGTGGTGTGCCAGCCCTATCTTTCGGACCGCACCACCAAGACCAACAGCGGCATCGTAAAGCTGACACTGACCGTGGGCTGAGCCCCCTTGCGGTGGGCAAGACAGGCAGTGTTGACAATAAAAAAAGAACTGAATTGGGGATCAACAAACCATATGGTGTGAAAGGAGTAGGCAAATCCAAGGCTGACCGTCAGCTGCGGGCCCCATTGCCGAATAAGGATTATGAAATTGACGAAGAAAGCGGCCGCCCTGCTCCTCGCAGCCTCTCTGGCGGTGTCCGTCTGCGCAATGCCGGTGTTTGCGACTGGTACTTCTCTTCCTGGCAGCAAGGGGTCTGGACCGAGTATGACAGAGGTTAAGTACGTGGTAACTGAGGCTTATGAGTGGACAGTTCCGGCATTGATCGACTTTGGTAAGGATGCAGGCGTCAATGAGAAGAGAGAGGTCAATACTACCTTGGATAAAGATGGTACTAATACACCTTCCACTGGTACTGACGGTACAGCACCCAAAGTTATTGTTACTAAGAATGTTATTAGTGGTAAGTTCTTGAAAATTACGTTGGAACCGGCAGGGGGTTCGACTGATTTTAGTGTAAAGAACGACGAGGGTGTTGAGTTGAAATATACTGTTACGCTGACCGATACGACGATTGGAAGCGATGTTAAAACGCTCAACAGGAAAATCGGTACAACCGGAACCGAAAAGACAATTTTGGCAGTTCCGGCTGGCACAAACACCGCTGAGGCAAAGTTAAAGTTCGAGCTGTCTACGGCAACGACTGGCACTTCCGAGAAGGCAGGTACTTACACGGGCAATGTACAGTTTACCGCAAGCATCGCCACCTAACCCACCCCACCTAAATAATACCTGAGCCCAAAGGGGAGACGGGAGATGTTCCCTCTCCCCTTTTTTGATTTTTGCGGCAAAAAGCAGCCACCCCACACAAGGAGGATACACCATGAAACATTGTGCAAAAAAACTGCTGGGCCTTGCGTTTGCGCTGGCTCTGTGCCTTGCAGTGGGTGGAACTGCGCTTGCCGCAGAAGCGCCGGAATTTGCCGATGTGCTCGCCGCCCTGCCGGAGCAGGAAATGCTTGCCGACGAGCCGAATGTTACCATAGCAGAGGACACCACCACCATCGGTGATATTGCAACCAATGGCTATCAGGTGACTATCCCCACCACCGTGACGGTGAAGAGCGGGGAGAATAAGGGTGAGCTGGAAGTTAATGCAAAGCTGAAGCAGTACCGCACGTTGAATATCGGCATTGAATCGCCAAATAATTGGAAACTGAAATATGACGCAAAGGGTGCAGCCATTGCAAATGCGCCCACGGTGGAGTATACGCTGAAAAATAAAATTGAAGCTGGTGGGGAACACACGCCCGGAGGAATGTGGCATTATGATGAAAGCACGCATGAAATTATGTATGCAACATCCGCTGTTACGGACTTTCACACAGCAACCATCCCCCTTTCTGTCAACGTGACAGACCCCAGCCAAGCTACCATGAGCGGTACTTACTCCGATACGCTTACCTTTACTTTTGATTTGGTAAAACAGTGCGTTACCTATACCATCAACGTGTATGAGCAGAAGCTGGAAATCAACAACAGGAATAATACGCCCCATGTTACGGCAACGAACCGGGTCGATGACGCCACCGGGCAGCTGACAGACGCAAATTCTAAGCCTAAGGAAACCTATGTTTTGGAGTACGGCTGTGCAAATGCGTGGGGAATGCCTTTGGAAACTGCTGTTACTTCTGAGGTATGGACGCGCCCCCGACCTGACGGAACAGAGGGGGAGGAAGATACCCGCTGCTGGGAGGATTTGTCGCGCACCCTGACCCCCAAAGCGGATTTTGAAGCAAACCATAAAACCCAGACCATCAACCTGAACCTTGTGCGCAAGTGGTACTGGCTGGATGTGAACGGCATTGTTGGCTATGATGGAACTCTTAAACACAAGACAGACGGCAACCAGTTAGCGGCAGATGGAGTTGGCTGTTATCTGGACATCCACGTTTCTGTGGATGAGAAAAACAGTTGGTCGGAATGGTTCAGTTATAAGAACGGTGACGACTACTGGGGTACTTTCCCGTATGGAACGAACTTTGAAATTGGCTTCTACAACCCCAAGCCGGGCTACCTCTACGATACAGACGAAGAAGGAAACGTGAAGGTCATTGCAAACGGCAACGATGATTGCACCACAGAGGATAGAACGGTCGATGGTAAGGCGTACAAAATCTTTGAAGGTCAGCTGATAGATGAACCGCAGGAGGCGGATACAAGACCTACGGGTGGCGACGGCAACTTCCATGCCCCGGGCAACTACCAGCGCTACTGCTTTAACCCCTGCTTCCGGAACGACACGATTATTTACCATGAAAACAATGGCACTGCGGGCAGTGTGACCAAAGAGTACAAGGAGACCGATGTGCTCCCGGAGTACAATAAAGTGCTTACAGGTACGCATGGTGATATGAAGTTTGCGGGATGGAGTACAAAGCAAAAACCCACCAGCAAAACCGAAGTCTACCAGCCCGGAACGCTGGTAACAGAGGTCGAGTGGGGAACTACGGCTACCCCCAAACATCTTTACGCCATTTGGGGCTATGATATCACCGTGCAGTTTGAGGACGAAAAGGGCTACTCCACGAACGATGGTAAGGGCCCCGTTGCCACGCTTGGCGGTACGATGGTAGGCTACTCTTTTACCCTCGAAAAACAAGTGGTAGCAGATGGCGCAGACTGGACGCTGGATTTGACCGACCCTAAGGTAACGAAAGCAATTGATAAGGCAACCACGGAAGCAAAACGTGCCGCAGGGGATAACCGTGCCACAACCACCAGCGATGATGTCTGGAAGACAGACATTGAGTACAAGCTCAGCGCAGCGGAGGTGAAAAATGGTAAACCGCTGGTCATCAAGCGCAGGCGCTATTTGCTGTCGGTCATCAGCGCTTTGACGGATACGGGCAGTGTTCTGAAGGTTGGTAAAAACCCCGAGATAGATGAATACGGGACGTTCAAAATCATAGTAAACGGTGGCAGCATCCCGCACTTAAGCAATAATGATACGTCTTTTTACCAGCAAGGCTTGAATTATGGTGCAAGCTATACGGTTAGCGACCCAAAACCGTTGAATGACACTTTTGTATATTCTGATTATGTTATTTTGCAGTCTCTTGCAGCCGGGAATAAACTGGGATCGGAAGTGACGCAGGATAACATAGAAAAAACTACAAGCTATAGTAGCCATGTAACGGGAAAAAAGAACAATGTTCACTATTACAAGCCGGGCGATTTAGACCCAGAGCCTGTTTACACAGGCGACCCTGTCCGGGTGGCGTTTTGGGAGAAAACCACCACCGCCACCCCCGGCCCGAACCGAGCCCCGGCGAAGAAAGCCCTGACCCTGCGCTACCACGCAAACTTTGATCCGATGGAGGAGGTTGCTCTTGACCTTGACCCCAACCCCCTGCTGGAGGATATGGACGATACCTTTGGCTTTGACCCCGATCCCCTGCCGGAGGACGTAGACGATGCCCTTGAGGAAGCGGTAAAGACCGTGCGCTACCAGCCCGGCGAGGATGTTGTCCTGCGCAACTGTATGTTTAAGCGCGGCGGCTACGTTTTTGTGGGCTGGAACACAGAACCGGACGGCACAGGCAAAAAGTACGAGGTGAACGGCGTGCCCATAACCGACTGGGCAGCGGGCGATACAGTAGACCTTTACGCCCAGTGGAAAAAGCCCGAACACCTGAAGCCTGTGGTAGACAACGAACCCTTTGTCCCGACTGACCCCGATACCCCGCCGGAGTGGGTAGACGATGGTTTTGACGCTGACTTTGGCGCAGACCCTGACCCCTTGCCGGAGGGCATGGATGATGCCTTTGGCGTAGACCCCGCCGCCCAGCCGGAGGCGCTGGACGATGCCTTTGGCATAGACCCCGACCCCCTGCCGGAGGAACTGGACGACGCCTTTGGCGTGTAGACCCCGACCCGGCAGAAGAACCGTAACAAAAGCCCCTTGGCGCTGCCGCGCCAAGGGGCTTTTTGCCGCCGCGCGGGCAGAAATGTGAAAAAAACTACACTTCCTTCTTTATTTTGTCATAACTGTCCCGTATAATAGAAAGGAAAGAGCCTGTCAAAACGCCCGGAAGGGCTGAAGATACAGCAAAAACCTGCATAAAAGGGGAGGAAAACACTTATGGCAAACGAAAAGATCCTTGTGGTGGACGACGACGCCAACATCTGCGAGCTGCTGCGGCTGTACCTGACCAAGGAGGGCTATCAGGTCACGGTGGCAAACGATGGCGAAGAAGGACTGGAAAAGTTCAACGCGGTCAAGCCGGACATGGTGCTGCTGGACGTGATGATGCCCCGCATGGACGGTCTTGAGGTCTGCCGCCGCATCCGCAAGGCGGGCAACACCCCGGTGATGATGCTTACCGCCAAGGGCGAGACCTTTGACAAGGTGCTGGGCTTGGAGCTGGGCGCAGACGATTACATGGTAAAGCCCTTTGACGCAAAAGAGGTGGTGGCACGCATCAAGGCGGTGCTGCGCCGCTGCCAGACTACCTCCGCTGCCGCCGAGAGCACCGAGGGCGTCATCGAGTTCGATAACCTGCGGCTGGATATGAACAGCTACGAGCTGCGGGTCAAGGGCAAGGTGGTGGAGGCTCCCCCCAAGGAGCTGGAACTGCTGAACTGTCTGGCCTCCCACCCCAACCGCGTGTACACCCGCGACCAGCTGCTGGACGAGGTGTGGGGCTTTGAGTACTACGGCGACAGCCGCACCATTGACGTCCACGTCAAGCGCCTGCGCGAAAAGCTGGCCGGGGCTTCTGATAAGTGGGAGCTGAAAACCGTCTGGGGCGTGGGCTATAAGTTCGAGGTGCGTCAGTAATGCGTAAAAGTATCTCCACAGCCTTTTTCTCCATGGTGTCCACCCTGATGGTGCTGGGCATCGTGCTGATGGGCTGCTCGGAGTGGGTGCTGTTCAAGAATTATTTTGCGAAGGATCGCTACGAAACACTGGATCAGGTGGTAAATGTCGCCAAGCGCACCGCAGAGTATCTGGTAAACAGCGAGACCATGCCGCAGGGCGCAGAGCTGGACGCGCTGAACACCAAACTGGAGATCATCGGCGAGAGCGCCGAGGCTTATCTGTTTTTCACCGACCGACAGGGCAATGTGCTCATCGCCTCCGACCCGGACAAGCTTACCACCACCACCGTGCCGCTGGATATCTGCCAGCGCGCCAACGCAGTGGCTGACCCGGACGCCCGGCACTACCACGCTTTCGGCGATTTGGGCGGTGCCCTGACCGAAAAAAGCTATATCGCGGCGGTGGAGACCATCGACGACCAGAGCCTGTTCAGCGGCTGGCTGTTTTTGTGCTCCTCCGGCGCGCAGCTCACCGACTTTAAACAGCAGTTCTGGTCCAACTTCCTCATGTCTGCCTGCGTGATGCTGCTGTGCGCCAGCGTGCTGACCCGCCTGCTGATGCGTCAGCTCACCGACCCGCTGCAAAAGGTCACCGATGCCGCCCAGCGCTTTGGCGGCGGCGACCTCTCTGTCCGCGTGGAGGGCGTGGAGGGTGATGGCGAGGTGGCAGACCTTGCCCGCACCTTCAACCAGATGGCGGAGAACATCCAGTCCAACGATAACTCCCGGGGTCAGTTCATGGGCAACATCGCCCACGAGCTGCGCACCCCCATGACCACCATCAAGGGCTTTGTGGACGGCATTCTGGACGGCACCATCCCGCCCGAGATGCAGAACCACTACCTGCAGCTGGTCAGCGAGGAGACCGGCCGTCTGGCACGGCTCATCCAGAATATGCTGGATCTCTCCAAGCTGGAAAGCGGCGAGTATCAGGTGAACGCCCGGATGTTCAATATCTGGGAGACCCTGACCGGCGTGGCGCTTGCCGCAGAGCAGCGCATCAACGATGGCATGATCGAGCTGGAAGGCCTGACCATGGATGAAAAGGTGCTGGTCTACGCCGACCCCGACCTGATCCATCAGGTGGCGTATAATTTGCTGGACAACGCCATCAAGTTTACCCCGGCGGGCGGCACCATCCGCTTCAGCGTGGAAAAGCTGGGCCCCGAGGCCGAGATCTCCATCTGGAATTCCGGGCAGGGCATCAGCCCGGAGGCGCTGCCCTATGTGTTCGAGCGGTTCTACAAGGAGGATCGTTCCCGCGGTCTGCACGCCCGCGGCTCCGGTTTGGGACTGAACATCTGCAAGGTGCTGGTCAATCTGGCCGGCGGGCAGATCCGCGTGGAGAGTCAGCAGGGCGAGTGGTGCCGCTTTGTGTTCACCCTGCCCACCTGTTCCCCCAATCCTGGCGGCATGAAGCGCCTGCCGGACGCCGTCGGGCAGCCCGGCGCGGTGGAGGACCCCGCCAGCATGAAGCCGGTAGAATAAGACCCCGCAGCCAGACTGCCCCGCCCGGGCGGGGCAGTCTGG
>ENA-OOYV01001696-OOYV01001696.1-human-gut-metagenome-genome-assembly--contig:-NODE-1696-length-12451-cov-1.479510_pt1 | contig 12451 bp, 9 predicted proteins | sample MGYA00241704_ERZ501380 | MGnify/ENA primary metagenome ERZ501380 (study PRJEB25962, sample SAMEA2042984) | human gut metagenome | biome: human gut; feature: human-associated habitat; material: faeces...
GCAACAATTGGCAGTTTTCCCTTTTCACCGGGAAGGCTTCTGATTGCTGCAGTTGCCTGATAACCATTCAGAACAGGCATTTGAATATCCATAAAAATAATATCATAATAATGTGGCTCTAAGGATAGGATTCTGTCTATTGCTTCTTTTCCGTTAGAAGCATATTCGACTTTTAATCCAGCCATTCCAAGAATTTCAATAGCTATTTCGCAATTAAGGATGTTATCTTCAACAAGCAAAGCCCTTTTAGATGAATAATCTTTTTTAGAAAATTTTATAAGTGAATTTGCATTATTTTCATTGCAATAATTTTGAGGATTACTAAAAATATTTTCATCATTAGCAAATTTCAAGAATATAGTTACTGTAAATTTTGAGCCTTTGCCCTTTTTGCTTTCTACTTCAATATCGCCATTCATCATACGAGCAATATTTCTTGCGATAGTCATTCCAAGTCCTGTTCCTTGTATCTTCCCTATATAGCTTTTCCGCTCTCGTTCAAAAGGTTCAAATATACGATTTAAAAATTCGGGTTCCATACCTACACCATTATCTTCAAATATAAATTCATAGCAGCCCATATGAGGTCTGTTCACAGCTTTTTCAGATATAATAACACTAATTTTACCACCAACTGGTGTATATTTTATTGAATTACTTATAAGATTTGTAAAAATCTGCTGAATTCTTGTTTCGTCTCCTATAACTTTATTGTGCTCTATGCTTTTTATATCAAGAGTAAGTGTATGATTTTTAGCTTCGGCTTGTGGTTTACATATATCAATAACATTATTAATAAGCTCTGTAAGCATTATTGATTCTTCATTAAGTTCGATTTTTCCAGATTCTATCTTACTCATATCAAGAATATCATTTATTAATGCCAAAAGATGTTTGCTTGATACTTTAATTTTATATAGACAATCAGCCATTTTCTCAGGATTATTCAAATATATTTCCGCAATAGCTATCATACCTATAATCGCATTCATTGGCGTACGAATATCATGGCTCATATTCGAAAGAAAATTTGATTTAGCTTGATTGGCACGATTGGTTGCTTCATATGCCTCTTTTAATGCTTGCTTAGTAGCAAGTTCATTTTTCTTTTCTTCGTCTATATACTGAGATACTAAAAGTGTATGAAGTGGCATTCCACAATTATCCACATCTACTGCAATAAAACTTATTCTTGCCCAACCGGCTTTTTTGCTATTAAGTTCCATACTTAATATGCTTTTGTTTTTCATACGCTCTCTAAGTGTATGAAGGTTTGTGAATTTTCTTACATCTTTAATAAAGTCATCACTAACACCCAAATTTAACCACATATTAATAGTTTCTTGTGCATTGCCGTTCTTTGGTATATATTCTTCAAGATAATCTACACTTATAATCTGTTCATATGTATTATTTATAAGGTCTATATAGTAATTGCAGTAATATATATCATTCATAGCTTCTATTATTGCAAGCTTTTTCTGTTCGGATTCTATGCTTTTTTGGAGTTCTTTTTTAGTATATAAAAGTTCGAGCTTCCTTCTTTCTTCCTCTTTATGTGCTGCTGTTGTGTCTGTTGCAATAACTATTGCTTCGATGTGGTTATTATACTCATTTTTAGAAAGTAAAGCTAATAATCTTATAAAAACATCTCTATTACAGTCGTAATATTCTGTTTCTATATTTGTAACTCCAATCTCAAAATTCTTAATAAGCAAATCTACTGTAAGATGTTTATTCATATTTTCATTTAGAAATTTAGGCTTTTGAATAGCGATCCAATTTTCAACCAATTTATTATAAGAAACTGGTGCAGTTAAGCCTAACTCATTTAATAGATGCCTATTATTTCTTGTGTAAATTTCAGAATTTATAATTCCTTCCGTAACATCAAATTTAAAGGAAAACTCACAGTTATTAACAAGTGCATCACGATATTGCTTTCGTTCTGTATGAAGCTTCTCGCTAAGTTCTGCAAAACGAGTTATATCAAGAACAGAGCTTAAAATAAATCTCTGTCCACTATCAAATTTTAAAAGCTTTGTGACCACGCTTATAACATTTATATCGCCTTTTGAATTTTTAGATTTAAGGGTATAGGCAACTTCATCACCACAATTTTTAAGATTTTTTATTACTTGATTTACAATACCTTTATCCTCATTTAGAATTTTTGTTTGTAAAAATTCCAAATGAGAACCCATTAAATTTTCGTCATCGCAATCAAAAATACGCTTTGCTTTATCGTTTATTATTAAAAGTCTATGCTCTGGTACTGTATATGCGACAATACCGCAATTTAAAAGACTTACTATTTGATTTTGCATTGTAATAAGTTCTTCGTTTTTTTCTTTCAATTCTTGATTTTTTTGATATTGCATAAGAGCAAATACTCCATCGGTATTAACCATGATATTTTTTAATAAATGTCCTACTTTTTTCAGTGCATGGCATTCTTCGTCTGACCAATTACTTCTATGAGCACACCAAATTCCTATTGAGTAATAATAATTTTCACTACGAATAAACGCATAATCAAGTATGCATTTCCGCTCACAATCTGTTTCTATATTATACACACACAAACTATCTTTCCCATATCTATCTAATGATGTGCCTATGAGGTTATGATTAATTGGAAATTTCCTTTTGCTCATATTATACTTAGAGTTTTTTGCATCAAAATAAGGATAGAAAAATGTATCTTTATTCATATCTGCAAAAGCTATATATGCTGAATCAACATTAAATTTTGTACTAATTGCTGTAAGCAATTCAATAAAATCGTTATTTAATGGATTTCCTTTTTCTAAAATAGCATTAAAAAATTTTTTTATATCGTTATCTATTCGTGTTTTAAAGAGTTTCATAATATACACCCAAATTCAAATTTAAATATACAATCATTATATCACAGTCGCACAAAAATTCATAGTACTAAATATAGTATTTTTGATATGCTCATTCAAAGCTTTGATTTTGTACAGATTTTATCAAATTATTATGCTATATGTCTGCATAAATCTAAAAAATATCCCGAAATAATAATTGCAAGAGCCTTTACCATATGATATAATAAATTGTTGATAGTATAACTAAGTAAAAAGAGGGATTCTGAAATGGATACAAGAGAGAATTTAAGAAACATTGCTATTATTGCCCATGTTGATCACGGTAAAACTACACTCGTTGACCAGCTTCTTCTTCAAAGTGGTGTATTCAGAGCTAACGAGGCTGTTGAAGATAGAGTTATGGACTCTAATGACCTTGAGCGTGAAAGAGGAATTACAATTCTTTCTAAAAATACTGCTGTTATGTATAATAACACTAAAATAAATATAGTTGACACCCCAGGACACGCAGACTTCGGTGGCGAGGTTGAGCGTATTCTTATGATGGTTGATGGTGTTCTCTTGCTTGTCGATGCATTTGAGGGCTGTATGCCACAAACAAGATTTGTTCTTAAAAAGGCTCTTGGTTTAGGCAAAAAACCTCTTGTTGTTGTTAATAAAATTGACAGACCTGGTGCGAGACCAGAAGAAGTCGTTGACGAAGTTCTCGACCTCTTTATTGAGCTTGGTGCTGATGAAGACCAGCTTGAATTCCCAGTCGTTTATGCATCAGGCAGAGATGGCTATGCAACACTTGACTCACATGAAAAGGGTACTGATATGAAGCCTCTCTTTGAGAAAATTATATCTGAAATTCCTGCGCCAACAGGTGAAATGAACGCACCTTTACAGATTTTGTTCTCAAACATTGACTATGATGAGTATGTTGGTAGAATCGGTATTGGCCGTGTTGAAAGAGGTAGCGTTAATGTTGGACAACAGATTGTACTTTGCAGAAATGATGGCACAACTAAAAATGCTAAGGTTACAAAGCTTTATCAGTTTGAGGGTCTTAAAAGAGTTGAAGCTCAGACAGCAGAGCTTGGCGATTTGATTGCTGTTTCAGGTATTCCTGACCTCAATATTGGTGAAACAGCTTGCTCCCCTGACTGCATCGACCCACTTCCATTTGTTAAGATTGACGAGCCAACCGTTTCTATGATGTTTATGGTTAATAACAGCCCATTTGCAGGTCGTGAAGGTAAATTTGTTACATCAAGAAATATTCGTGACAGACTCTTCAAAGAAGTCGAAACAAATGTTGCTATGCGTGTAGAAGAAACTGATTCTGCTGATACATTCAGAGTTTCCGGTCGTGGTGAACTTCATCTTTCTATCCTTATCGAACAGATGAGAAGACAAAACTATGAATTCCAGGTTTCCCGTCCAAAGGTTATTTATAAGACTATTGATGGCAAGCTTTGCGAGCCTATGGAACTTCTTATGATTGAAGTACCAGACAACTATGTTGGTGCTATTATGGAAAAGCTTGGTACTCGTAAAGCTGAACTTCTTAATATGGGTACCCGTGAATCAGGCACAACTCATCTCGAATTTAGAATCCCGTCAAGAGGTCTTATGGGTTACAGACCGGAATTCCTTACAGATACAAACGGTAATGGTATAATGAACCATATCTTTGACGGCTATGAGGAATATAAGGGTGACATTCAACAAAGAGCTCAAGGTTCTCTTATTGCTCACGAAACAGGTACTACAACAGGTTATGGCTTATTTGCTGCTCAGGATAGGGGTCGTTTGTTTGTTGGGCCTGGTGTTGATGTTTACGAGGGTATGATTGTTGGAGCAAGCCCTAAGAGCGATGATATTGTTGTTAATGTCTGTAAGAAAAAGCATATCACAAATACTCGTGCTTCTGGTTCTGATGACGCACTTAAACTTACACCACCTACAATTCTCAGCCTTGAGCAGTCACTTGAATTTATTACTGACGATGAGCTTGTAGAAGTAACGCCAAAATCTATCAGAATGCGAAAAACAATTCTCAATAAAGAGCAGAGAATGAAAAAAGCAAGCAAAGGCTGATAAACTAAATGAACTTCGTCATATTGGATTTGGAATGGAATCCGAGTTATAGCAAAAAACTTAAGGGTTTTATAAATGAAATAATTGAATTCGGTGCTATTAAGGTTAATTCGGATTTAGAGATAATTGATACTTTTTCTGCCCTTGTAAGACCTCAAATTGGTAAAAAGCTAAATGAAAAGATTACTACACTCACACATATAACTGATGAAGATGTAGAAAATGGCTGTACTTACACTCACGCATTAAGTGGTTTCAGAAAATTTCTTGGCGATTCAGTGCTGATGACTTGGGGCATTACTGATATTTATGTTCTCATGGAAAATACAAAATATTTTCTTCAAGATGATAGATTGTATTTTATAGATAACTATACAAATCTTCAGGATTATTGTGAGGATATGCTAATACAAAAGAACATAAAAAACAATGAAAAAAGTGCAGGTAAGCAAATGGGCTTAACTACAGCCACAGAACTTTTAGAAATAAGCTTAGATAATATTTCTCATCATAGAGCTTTAGACGATAGCATAATTGCCTATGAGTGCTTTAAGAATTTATATTCCTACCCTATCTTACTTTCTCATATACAAAAATTTAATGATGAGTTTTATCGTAAGCTTACATTTAAAAATACTATTCTTTGTGACCTCAATAACCCTCTTATTGATAAAAAAGAAATGTATTTTACTTGTCCTTGCGGTTATAGAGCTAAACGAAAAAAGCCCTGGAAATTTTCGTGTAAATCATTTATTGCACCTTTCGCTTGTAAACATTGCGGAAATACATTTATGGGACGAATACAATTCAAATTAAAATATGATGGTGTGCATATTATTAAGAAAATATTTAAACCTATAAATAAAGAAAATACCGATACACAAAAAGTTACTGCTGGAAAATAATTAAAACCTCCTAAGATATTCTATTGTCCATTTTTTACGGACTTGTTCAAATTCTTAGGAGGTTTTAATTTACTTTTAAGGCATAAAGTTCTATATATTTTTTATAATTTGTAATCAAATTCTGAATAATATCACCAAAATGCAATATCCTATGATTAAGGAGGTAATTTTATGGCTATAATACCTTGCAGTGATAATTGTATTTATCAAATTGATGGATATTGTCATCTCGAACTATCGTCTTTTGTTACGAACAATACAAAAGATTCTTGTATATATAAAATTTGTCCTGATAATAATTTAAATTCAAGAACAGATTGCGCCAAAGGCTTCACGAACAGTGCTGACACCAATAACATTAATATTTAAATCCTTTGAAAGTTTTATAGAATCAAGGTTATGTTTAGGTACGATACACTTTTTAAAGCCAAGCCTTGCCGCCTCTTTTACACGCTCTTTAGCGTGTGATACTGAACGAATCTCCCCGGCAAGTCCAATTTCTCCGAATGCAAGCATATCATCAGGAATAACTATATCCTTCAAGCTACTTACCAATGCCATAGAAACAGCTAAATCTGCTGCTGGCTCATCAAGTCTTAATCCACCAACAACATTTATATATGTGTCAAGATTTGCAAAATAGAATCCCGCTCTCTTTTCAAGCACAGCAAGCAAGAGTGACATTCTGTTATAATCAAAACCTGTACTCATTCTTCTTGGATTACCGAAACCCGTTGTTGTGGCTAAGCCTTGAATTTCTGCAAGAATCGGGCGAGAACCCTCCATAACACAAGCAACACAAGTTCCAGAAACATTTTTAGGTCTGCCTGAAAGCAGCATAAGCGATGGATTTTCAACTTCGGAGAGTCCCCTATCTCCCATACTAAAGACACCTATTTCGTTAGTTGAGCCATAACGATTTTTTACAGCTCTAAGAATACGATATGACATCTGCTTATCGCCCTCAAAATAGAGAACTGCATCAACAATATGTTCAAGAACCTTAGGTCCTGCTATGGCACCGTCTTTATTCACATGACCAACTATAATAACAGGAATATCAAGAGTCTTAGCTGTTCGCATAAGAATATTAGTACACTCTCTTACCTGTGTAACACTTCCAGGAGATGAACTTAGCTCTGTAAAATTCATAGTTTGTATTGAATCTATCATTACAAGGTCAGGCTTTTCCGAGCGAATATATTCAGCGGCAACTTCTACATCAGTTTCAGTCAGAACATAAAGATTATCGCTATCAACATTAAGACGCATAGCACGAAGCTTAATTTGTCTTCGTGATTCTTCACCCGAAATATATAGTATCTTTAACATTCTGCCAAGATGATTACATATTTGCAAAAGAATGGTCGATTTACCTATGCCAGGGTCACCACCAAGCAAAACAAGAGACCCCTTTACAATTCCTCCACCAAGAACTCTGTCAAGCTCTTTTGAGCCTGTAAAATATCTCTGTTCATCATCTGTTGAAATCTCATTTATCCTCAAAGGCTTAGAATATGACGAAGACATACGCTTTTCAGGCTTAACTACACCAGATTTAGTAGTTTCACGAATTTCTTCATTAAGGGTATTCCATTCTCCGCAAGATGGGCATTTTCCAAGCCATTTTGCAGTTTCATAGCCACATTCCGAGCAAACATATAAGCTTTTAACTTTTCCTGCCAAATTTATCACCTTAACTTAGTTTTTATTTTTATATTCCAATATTCCGCAATATATCGCAAAAGCCATTTTACTTTGATATTTCTCATTTGAAAGATTTTTAGCTTCTTCCTCATTTGAAATAAAACCACACTCAACAATTACTGCTGGCACAGTCGCCTTATTTAATAAGTAAATATCACTTCCGCCCTTTTTAAGCTCTCGCTTGTTTTCTGGTTGAATCAATCCAGTAATAGACTTGCGAATATTTTCTGCAAGAATTTGACTTTTATCGTTATTAGTTGAATAAAACATCTGAGCACCACTATACTTACTCTGCTCAAATTTATTTTGATGTATACTTACAAGAATATTCTTTTTATTATTATTTACGATTTTTACACGATTTTTCAAATCAGAAACTTTTCTTTCTCGAATAGTTCCTGAGGCTGTGTCATATATAGAAACATCGCTTTCACGAATCATCTTAACTTCTATTCCAGAAGCTTTGAGCATATCTCTGAGTTTCAAGGCGATTTCAAGGTTTATATCCTTTTCAAGAACAGAATTTGCCACAGCTCCGCTATCCTCACCGCCATGACCCGCATCAATAACCACGATTAGCTCTTTTTCAGAAATCTCTGCAGAAACTGCTTCATCAGCAACCTTTTCAAACGCATTGAAAACAAGGAACACAAACAAAAATATTCCTATTAAAGTTGACGAATAAATCAAATACGCTTTTAACTTTTCCAAGCCTAATCACCCCTTTGTAATATTTATGCTAAGGGGGGCTTGTATAGAAGTGCATATTTTAAATTTATTCAGTTTCTACATTATCTGTATTCTTTTCATCAAAGTGGATATTAACTCCGTTTACTTCTACTCCACCTTCTGCACGAATCATTATGTACTTTGTGCCATCTATAATCTTTGTTTCAATAAGATGACTTCTATCTGGGCTAACTTGAATTTTAACATCAGCTGTCTTTATTTCAAAATGTTTGGTGTCTACAATATTGGTTGGTGTTATCTGAGCCTCTTCGCCAAAACTTTCATCAAACTTTTCTTCAAAAGCCTCTATATGTTCAGGTGACGCACCACAAGCCTTGAATACATCTTTAATTGTACTTTTTGTAAGCACAAGTGGCTCTTCTTTTTTATACTCCTTATGTTCATCAACCATTTCAGTAAAGGTTGTGTGAACCGCTTGCATAAAATCAAAACTACAATCTTCCTCAACTGATTCAGCAATAACATTTTGAAAGGTTTCCATCTGAATAGTTGCGGGCATAGGCGGTTCAGTATGAAAAATTGCGTCTGTAAAATCATTATGACTTTCACTTGTATTTTTAGTATAGTAAAGTGCATTATAAATATTAGCACTTCTATCATCAAATGCAGGAAACATAAAGCCAAGTTCAGGAGCAGAAACTACATAATCCTGTCTTATATTTCTGAATTCATTTTCGCTTGCATAAAAACCAAGTGCAGATTTTATTTGTTTAACAGGACAAATACTGCAAAGATAATAAGCAAATATTTCATCAGATTCGTCCTCTTTGCCAAAACCATCCTTTCTGATAACAGGTATATCATATTTTTCAAAGGCGAGTAATATAAGATAATTACCATCAAACTTAATTGTCTTTATGATTTTTTCATATAACTGTTGAACTAAATCATCATTTTCAAGTTCAGTTTCACGCAAATCCATAAGTAATTTATGTTCTTCACTGTCACAAACCTGTTGAGTGGTAAATTCTATATCAATAAGATTTTTACCTATTGAACCTGAAAGAGTTCTTTTGATAATTTTAAGCAGAGATTCGCTGTCAGCCTCCGACATAAGAGAAAGCGACTGGTCAAATTCTGAAATAATCTCTCCCTTTTCATTTACATAACAACCACGAATTTTCTGTATATTACTTTTATCATGACGAAATCTTCTTCTGATTTCTGAAATTTCCTTTTCGTTCATTACACTATTCTTCCTTTTTATGTATAATAATATTATTATAACAAAAATCAGCACCGAAAAACAATAGATATACTGAATTTCATAGCTATTGATTTTTATTTGAAAGGTGATATAATTTTTATGTTCAGTTAAAATAATGAAAGGAGATATTATATGAATTTTCTTGATAATACCATATCAGAGGAAAACATAGAACAACAACTAAGTCAACTTGATAAATGGCTGCACGCCACAGGTGATTGGATACTTGCTTTTTTGCCAAAGCTTATGACTTCAATTATCATTATAGGTGTGGGCTTTTTATTGGTAAAATATATCACTAAGCTTATTATGAAAACAATGAAAAAAGGCAAGGTTGAGCCAACTGTAAAATCATTCTTAGGCTCTATGATAAGTGTTGTCTTAAAAATTCTTGTAATAATTTGTGCTTTAGGTACTCTCGGAATTGATATGACCTCTATTATAACTGTTATAGGCACTGCTACTGTTGCGATAGGTCTTGCTCTAAAAGATAGTATGGCAAATATTGCGAGTGGCGTTCTTATTATTATAAACAAGCCTTTCAAAGTTGGCGATTACCTTTCAACAGAGGGTTTAGAGGGTACTGTACATAAAATCGAAATGATGTATACCACTTTGATTTCCTTTGACGGAAAAGAAATTATACTTCCAAATTCTCGTGTAACCTCAAATAATGTAATAAATTATAATGTTGAAGGTTGTCGTAGACTTGATTTGCCATTTTCTATTTCCTATAATGATAGCATTGTTGAAGCAAGAGATGCCATTATGGAAATAATAAATTCAGATAATAGGATTCTTTCTGAACCTGAACCTCCTGTTGTAGGTGTAGATAGTCACGGCGAGAGCGGAATAAATCTTATTGTAAAGGTTTGGTGTCGTCCAGAAGATTACTGGGCATTGCGATATTATATCCCTGAAAAAGTCAAATATTCATTTGATGAGCGTAAAATTACCATTCCATATAACAGACTTGAAGTCGATATTTTAGAAAAAGGAAATGAAAAATAATGATACTTGCTATTGATATTGGAAATACAAATATAGTTCTTGGCTGCATTGAAGAAAAAATACTTTTTGTTTCACGCATTACAACAAACAAACAGGCTACACAAGACGAATACGCAATTAGTATAAATAATATTCTTAAGCTTCATAAAATAGATCCTGAAAAAATTAATGGTGCAATTATTTCAAGCGTTGTTCCAGCAATAAATAATGCGGTTTATGGTGCAGTTAAAGCTGTGACTTCTCATGAGCCTTTAGTTGTTGGTCCTGGAATAAAAACTGGTCTTAATATAAAGCTTGATAATCCTGCACAGCTTGGCAGTGATAGAGTTGTTGGTGCTGTTGCAGCTATTGCACAATATCCAAAGCCTATAATTGTCATTGATATGGGTACCGCAACTACTTTCTGCGCAATAAATGAGCTCGGTGAACATCTTGGCGGAATAATATATCCAGGAGTAAAAATTTCTCTTGATGCCCTCACTCAAATGGCATCTAATCTTTCTGGAATAAGTCTTACCAAGCCTAAAAAGGTAATTGGCTCTAATACGGCCGATAGTATGAAAAGTGGTATTCTCTATGGTAATGCCTCTATGATTGATGGTATGATTGACCGCTTTGAGGAAGAACTTGGCAAGACAAGAACAATAGTTGCAACTGGTGGTCTTTCAGAAACAATAATTCCATTCTGTAAGCACAAAATCATATTCGATAACGACTTACTTTTAAAAGGTTTGAAAATCATATATGATAAAAATGTAGAATAATAAAAAAACTTTATAAAATTATTTAAAAGAACACTTATCTACAAAAAGAGACTATCTAAATAAAGGTTGTGGTAGAAAAAGAGTTCATAGATAAAAAGTAAAAAAGTAGAGCATATAAAATCTGATGCAACTGATGATACTTGCGTACCTCTTGTAAACTATATATGTCAAATAAATTGCTTTATTTTTTTTATTTGCAGTCATTTTTTTATATTGACACTTCCTTTTTATTTTTTATAATGAAATTGTGTGTGAGTTATATCTTCTTATAAACAGGAGGATATATTATGAAGTTAATCATTGAAGAAAATGAACAAAAAATGAGCGAAAGTGCAATGCACATTTTACTTGGAGCAATGATGCAAGATAAAAGAGTCAACATCTCTTTAACTGCTGGACGCTCTCCTATCAATCTTTATAAGATGATGGTGCCTTATGTTAAAGACCAAGAAAAATTCAAAGACATTCAATACTATCTTTTATCTTGATGAAGCACCTTATCAAGATAAACCACATGGCCCAAACTGGGAAGAAATGCAAGAACTATTCTTTAAAGATGCAAATATTCCTGATGAAAGAATCCATACAACAACAATGGAAAATTGGGAAACTTATGATCAAGAAATCAGAGATGCTGGTGGTATTGATGTTATGTTGATTGGACTAGGTTGGGATGGACATTTCTGCAGCAACTGTCCAAGATGTACACCTATGGATAGTTATACTTATCCAATGGATCGTAAAACAAAAAATGCAGCTAATCCAACATATCCAGCAAGAGATCATCTACCAATCACTTTATCAATGGGGCCAAAAAGTCTAATGAGAGTGAAACATCTTGTAATGATTGTTACTGGTAAAGAAAAAGCTCAAATTTTAAAACAAGTGTTAGATTCACCAATTTCAGATGAACTACCAGCAACTGTTTTAAAATTACATCCTAACTTCACTGTTATCTGTGATAAAGATGCTGCATCTTTATTAAATATGGATGATTATAAAAGATTATAAAATCTTTATAGAAAGCTTCGGCTTTCTTTTTTTATTTCCAATATTTGGAAATAATTTCTACCTTTTGGAAAAGCAAAAGTAAATAAAGCATTCATTTGTTATAATTTTTCTATCCTGGAGGACTACTTATGAGAAAAAATAAAACAAAAAATAACAAAA
>ENA-OOYV01001707-OOYV01001707.1-human-gut-metagenome-genome-assembly--contig:-NODE-1707-length-12375-cov-1.943669_pt1 | contig 12375 bp, 9 predicted proteins | sample MGYA00241704_ERZ501380 | MGnify/ENA primary metagenome ERZ501380 (study PRJEB25962, sample SAMEA2042984) | human gut metagenome | biome: human gut; feature: human-associated habitat; material: faeces...
TCTTTGGCTGTGGAGAGGAAATTCCTATTTAGTTGCTTTTTCCGACAAAAAATGTTAATATACATGAGACAAAATATAAATTTTTCTATTATTTATGCAGGATTTTTCATATAAGATGCAAATTTTCGATAGCAGAATAATAGAAAATCATAGGAGGTATTATGAGTAGACCGACAAACAACATGTCAGAAGAACTATTCAAAGTGGATGGAAAGACATCAGTTGGTGAAACCCTTCCGCTTGCCCTGCAACATGTGGTGGCCATGATTGTAGGATGTGTTACACCGGCAATTATCGTAGCTAGTGTGGCTGGACTGTCAGAACAAGATTCTGTTATTTTAATTCAGGCAGCCCTTACGATGTCAGCAATTACAACATTGATTCAGGTATTCCCTCTCCTTCGGACAGGGAAAATTGCAATCGGTTCTGGACTTCCGGTAATCATGGGTATCAGTTTTGCCTATGTACCGACTATGCAGGCAATTGCAGGAAGATTTGATATCGCAACGATATTAGGAGCACAGATTGTTGGAGGTATCGTAGCGGTTTTCGTTGGTATTTTTATTAAGCAGATTCGTAAGTTTTTTCCACCGTTAATTACAGGTACCGTTGTATTTGCTATCGGTCTTTCATTGTATCCAACAGCAATTAATTATATGGCTGGTGGTGCGAGCAATGAAAGTTACGGTTCCTGGGAGAACTGGCTTGTAGCGATTATCACACTTTGTATCGTAACAGCATTGAATCATTATGGAAAAGGAATCTGGAAGCTGGCATCCATATTAATTGGAATTATTGCAGGATATATCATTTCATTATTTTTTGGAATGGTTGATTTTTCAGCAGTAGTAAATGCATCCTGGTTTGCGCTTCCAAAGCCAATGCACTTCGGAATCAAGTTTGAACCATCTTCCTGTGTTGCAATCGGCGTATTATTTGCCATTAATTCCATTCAGGCAATCGGAGATTTTTCCGCAACAACAACTGGCGGACTTGACCGTATGCCGACAGATGAAGAATTAAATGGAGGTATCGTAGGATATGGATTAAGTAATATTGTCTGTGCATTTTTTGGTGGACTTCCAACTGCAACATACAGCCAGAACGTAGGTATTGTAGGTTCTACGAAAGTTGTTGCAAAAAGAGTATTTGAGACTTCAGCTATTATTATTCTGATTGCAGGATTAATTCCAAAGTTTTCCTCTGTACTTACAACGATTCCGTACTGTGTACTCGGTGGAGCAACCGTTTCTGTATTTGCATCAATTGCAATGACTGGAATTAAACTCATCACAACAGCACCGATGGATTTTAGAAATACAACAGTCGTTGGATTATCAATTGCTCTTGGCATGGGTGTGACACAGGCAAATGCAGCGTTGGCAACTTTCCCTGCATGGGTAACAACTATCTTTGGAAAGTCCCCTGTTGTATTGGCAACTATTACTGCGGTATTCTTAAATCTTGTGTTACCAAAAAACAGTGATTAAAGAATAATTTATTACAGGCAAAACACGCGAACCATCAAAGAGAATATACCCTATATCTGTGACTTTAGTCGCGGCGGTTTGAATGCTCGCTTATGCGCTTATATCCAAACCTTGTTCTGAGGCCACAGATATAGGGTATATTTTCTTTGGTGGTTCTATTTGTTCCAATTTGGCAAATATGCCGTCGTCTGTAGCTTACCTAATGAATTAAATAGCAATCTCTCTCTTGACAAATCTTGAAAGATGAATATAATAGATACAGCGCAAAAAAAGTTTGATATTGAACAATTCAATGTTGAATGGTTTGATTCTAAACAATTTATACAAAGGAATAAGAAGATAAGGAGGTACCGTGAAGAGAGAAGAAATGATAGGATTTATTGTGCGCTCTTTGGACAACATGATGATGCGGAATGCAGTGGGCGATGAGAAGTCCGAGAAGAAGGGGATGATGCCGGTGATGCAAGGATGGATCATCGGTTATTTATATGACCATAAGGAAGAGGAGATTTTTCAGAGAGATATTGAGGCAGAGTTTTATATTGCCCGTTCTACGGTGACCTGTTTGGTGAAACAGATGGAGCAGAAAGGGTATATCGCAAGAGTGGCAGTAGAGAGAGATTGTCGCTTGAAGCGTCTTTGTCTTCTGGAAAAAGGAGAAAAACTTCATGAATGTTTTCTACAAAATATTGATAATGTGGAGAAAAAGGTTCGTGAGGGAATCGATGAAGAAGAATTGCAGACTTTTTTTAAGGTGGCAAAGCAGATTCGAGAGAATCTTGAACAGATGCAGTAAGGCAATGCAAAGTGCTGTGTGCATCAAGAGAATATATAATTAAAAAAGAAAGAGAAAGGACGGTGGTTTAGAATGATAAAGACTCTTGCAGGACAGGTTAAAGAGTTTAAGAAAGATTCTATTATTACACCAATTTTCATGATTTTAGAGGTGATCATGGAAATGATTATTCCTCTTTTGATGTCATCAATTATTGATGATGGCGTGGAAAAGGGAGATATTCATCATATTTATATTATTGGTATATGGATGGTTGTGGCAGCAGGCATAGGTTTGTTTGCCGGTATTATGGGAGGAAAGTACGGTGCAAGGGCATCAACAGGTTTTGCCCGTAATTTACGACAGGCAATGTTTGAAAATATTCAGACATTTTCTTTTTCTAATATTGATAAGTTCAGTACCCCAAGTTTGGTTACCCGTATGACAACAGACGTAACAAACTTACAGAACTCCTATCAGATGCTTCTTCGTATGTGTGTGCGTGCGCCATTTAGTTTAATCTGTGCAATGATTATGTCATTTTCGGTGAATGTAAAGCTCGCAAGTATTTATCTGGTTGCGGTTATTATTCTTGGTGCGCTTCTTGCAATTATTATCTGGAGGGCAATGGGATATTTTACAGCAATGTTTAAGAAGTACGACGACCTGAATGCAAGTGTGCAGGAGAATGTTTCTGCTATTCGTGTAGTAAAGGCGTATGTGCGTGAAAAATATGAAAAGAGCCGCTTTACAAAGGCAAGTGGTAATGTATATCGTATGGCGGTAAAAGCGGAGAGAATTGTTTCTTTTAACTCTCCATTAATGATGCTTACAGTATACTCCTGTATTCTTGGTATTAGCTGGCTTGGTGCAAAGATGATTGTACAGTCTGCACTTACAACAGGGGAACTCATGATGCTTCTTGCTTATTGTATGAGTATTTTAATGAACCTTATGATGCTTTCCATGGTATTTGTTATGCTTTCTATGAGTGTGGCAAGTGCAGAGCGTGTATCTGAAGTGTTAAATGAAACACCGGATATTGTGAATCCAGAGAATCCTGTTTATAAAGTAAAAGATGGAAGTATTGTCTTTGACCACGTTTCTTTCCGTTATAATAAAGAGGGCAAGAAAAATGTATTAAATGATATTGACCTTTCTATCAAAGAAGGAGAGACAATCGGTATCATTGGTGGAACTGGTAGTGCAAAGTCCAGTCTTGTTAACTTAATCAGCCGTCTGTATGATGTTTCCGAAGGACGTTTACTTGTTGGCGGAAAAGATGTAAGGGAATACGATATTGAAACACTTCGAGATGAAGTTTCTGTTGTATTACAGAAAAATGTTCTTTTCTCCGGTACAATTCTCGATAACCTCCGCTGGGGTGATGAGAATGCAACAGAGGAAGAGTGTAAGAGGGCCTGCCATCTTGCCTGTGCGGATGAATTTATTGACCGAATGCCAGATGGTTATCATACATATATCGAACAGGGTGGTTCGAATGTTTCTGGTGGGCAAAAGCAGCGTCTTTGTATTGCAAGAGCCCTTCTTAAAAAGCCAAAGATTCTGATTCTTGATGACAGTACAAGTGCCGTAGATACCGCAACCGATGCAAAGATTCGTGAAGCATTTGCAAAAGAAATTCCAGATACAACAAAATTGATCATCGCACAGAGAGTCTCCAGTATTCAGAGTGCAGACAGAATTATTGTTATGGATAACGGAGAAATTTCCGGTTTTGATACCCATGAGAATCTTATGAAATCCAATGAAATTTACAGAGATGTCTACGAATCCCAGACTAAGGGTGGCGGAGACTTTGATGAGAACGGAGGTGAATAGAGATGGCACGGATAAAGAATATGAAAAATGCTAAAAAGGTAGAGAATCCCGGAGTTTTATTAAAACGTCTTATGGGATATATTATGAAGCATTACGGGGCTGCCTTTGTTACAGTATTGATCTGTATTTTGATCAGTGTTATCTGTAACGTACAGGGAACGATGTTTATGCAGACTTTGATTGATGATTATATTGTTCCAATGCTAAAAGATGGAAGTCGTGATTTTTCCGGTCTTGCACACGCAATCACAAGAGTTGCTGGATTTTATGCGATTGGAGTAGCTGTTACACTGTTGTATTCACAGATTATGGTAAATATCACTCAGGGTACGTTACGAAGCCTGCGTGATGATTTGTTTACGCATATGCAGGACCTTCCGATTAAATATTTTGATACACATGCACATGGAGATATCATGTCCGTGTATACGAACGATATTGATACGTTGCGCCAGATGATTTCCCAGAGTATTCCACAGATTTTTAATAGTGGAATTATGGTTGTCAGTATTATCGTATGTATGCTTGTGTTAAGTGTTCCGCTTACTGTTGTCAGTCTGGCTATGGTCGGCATTATGGTTTATCTTTCTAAACGTATTGCAACTTTGAGTGGAAAATACTTCGTACAGCAACAAAAAGACCTTGGTGCGGCTAATGGTTATATCGAGGAAATGATGCAGGGACAAAAAGTTGTCAAAGTATTCTGCCATGAAGAAAAAAGTATTGAAGAATTTAAAGAATTAAATGATAAACTGTTTCATAGTGCGGATAATGCAAATAAATTTGCCAATATTGCCATGCCAGTAAATGCACAGGTTGGAAATATCAGTTATGTTATCGTTGCGATTGTTGGTGGTATTCTTGCTATCAATGGAATTGGCAGTTTTACTCTTGGTGGATTAGCAAGCTTTTTGACATTTAATAAGAGTTTAAATATGCCAATCGGTCAGGTCAGCCAACAGGTAAACTTTGTTGCAATGGCACTTGCCGGAGCACAGCGAATCTTTGAGCTTCTTGACGAAGAACCAGAAGTAGATGAAGGCTATGTAACTCTTGTCAATGCAACAGAAGATGCAGATGGAACGATTCACGAAACAGACAAACATACTGGAACCTGGGCATGGAAACATTTTCATAAAGAAGATGGAACAACAACGTATGCCAAGCTTCTTGGTGATGTAGAATTCCTCGGTGTAGACTTTGGATACGATGAGAAGAAGATTGTACTTCACGATATTAAAATGTTTGCCACACCAGGACAAAAGATTGCATTCGTTGGTTCTACCGGAGCTGGAAAGACAACTATCACTAACCTTATCAACCGTTTCTATGATATACAGGATGGAAAAATCCGTTACGACGGCATTAACATCAATAAGATAAAGAAAGCCGATTTAAGACATTCCCTCGGAATGGTGTTACAGGATACGCATTTATTTACAGCAAGCGTCAAAGACAATATCCGCTATGGTAAATTAGATGCGACCGATGAAGAGGTTATCGAAGCAGCAAAACTTGCCAACGCAGACAGCTTTATCGAACGGCTTCCACAGGGATATGACACTGTTCTTACTGGAGATGGTGCCAACTTAAGTCAGGGTCAGAGACAGCTCCTATCTATCGCAAGAGCAGCCATCGCAGACCCACCAGTATTAATCCTTGATGAAGCAACCAGTTCCATTGATACCCGTACTGAGAAAATCGTACAGGAAGGTATGGATCGACTGATGCATGGAAGAACTACCTTCGTTATCGCACATCGCCTTTCTACTATCAAAAACAGTGATTGTATTATGGTATTAGAACAGGGGCGAATCATTGAGAGAGGCTCCCATGATGATTTGATTGAAGAACAGGGAAGATACTACCAGCTTTATACAGGAAATAAGGCTTAGCTTATTTAGCATCTATTTCTTTATCACATCATAAAGCACCTTTATCGCGTCCTCCACCCCCGTTGTATTGAGATAGGAATAGTTTATGATGAAGGTATGTGCCGCAAAATCATCTGGGCTGTCGTGATAGTAGGCGGAGAGGCTGTTTAGTTTGACACCTTTTTGTAAGGATTTCTGCATGAGTTCTTCATCGGACAGTTCCGTATTGACCTTGAGCAGAAAATGTAGTCCAGAGTCTTCTTCCATGATGGTGACATAGGAAGCGAGCGGGCTGTTTTTTATGGCATCAAGAAGGCTGTCTCTTTGTTTATGATAGAAGTTTCGCATTCGGTTAATATGTTTTTCGAAGCAGCCTTCGTTAATAAAGCGCATTAGAGCGTACTGTTCAAAGTTTGAGACGGTACAGGAATAGAAACTTAACCGTTCCAGAAAGCGGTTGGCAAGTTTCGGTGGGAGTACCATGTAGCTGATTCTCATTGTTGAAGATAGACTCTTAGTAAAGGTATTAATATAGATGACTTTCTGTGTGATATCCATACTCTGTAAGGACGGGATTGGCTTTCCAGTCAGGCGGAATTCACTGTCATAGTCATCTTCAATAATGTAGCGGTCGGCAGAGGCGGCGGCCCAGCCAAGCAGTTCGTAGCGGCGGCTTATCGGGGTAACGATTCCAGTAGGAAAGTGGTGGGATGGAGAAATATGTACCACATCGGCTTCACTTTTTTCTAATTCATCGACAAGGATACCGTTATTATCCATTGGAATATAGTGATATGCCACATTGTAGCTGTTGTAGATTGCGGCAATTTTTTCGTAGCCTGGATTTTCAATGGCATATTTTTTGTCAAATCCCAGAAGCTGGATTAAAAGTCCGTATAAGTATTCGGTTCCGGCTCCAATAAAAATCTGCTCCGGCTGTACATGCATTCCACGAAATTGTTCCAGATGGGTGGCGATTGCCTGGCGAAGTCCCATAATTCCTCCGCAGGGTGGTTTCGTCATCAGTTCTGGACTGTTTGTATTAAAAGTCTCACGCATCAATTTTGCCCAGATAGAAAATGGAAAGTTTTCCGGACGTGTCTGGTTGCTGGAAAAGTCAGCAAGAAAGTCAGACTGCCCAGAGGAAAGTTTCACATTTTCTGTTGTCAGTCTGACTGGTTTTATCACATTATTTTTAAAATCAGAGACATAAAATCCCTTCTTTGGAATGGAGTAAATATATCCTTCCGATAAAAGCTGAGCATAGGCATTTTCAATCGTAATCGTACTTAGGCCGAGATTTTTTGCAAAACTTCTTTTGGAAGGGAGCTTTTCCCCGGAAACTAACTTGCCATCAACAATATCCTGACGGATACATTGATAAAGATGCATGTATAGAGATTCATTTTTTAAGTTTGTAAAAGAATAGGTTAGCATTCGAATTCTCCTTAATGTATGTAATGTGCTCTCGGTGTTTTTCTTACAATTACTTTTGTGACCGATTTTCCATCAGCTGCACCTGAAATTTATCAACATGCGTACCGCGTATGCCTCAAAAATTTTGACGCAACTGACAAAAAAATCTCATAAAATCAAAACTAAAAAGATTTCAAGAGTACATATGTATTATTGTATACATCTGACCATACTGGCTGTATGCAAATTGGCTATTTAAATATGGCTAAAGTGTACTATAATATTATACTTGTTTCTAATATTTTTACAAGGAGGATATTTTAGTATGGAAGAAAATAAAACATCGGTCCTCAGTAATGGACTGATCTGGTTTGGTGCAGGAGTTTCAATGTCAGAAATCCTGACAGGAACATATTTTGCACCACTTGGAATGAAAACTGGCCTTCTGGCTATTTTAATTGGTCACGTTATTGGATGTATTCTGTTATTTTTAGCAGGATATCTTGGAGCAAAGACAAACAATAATGCTATGGAGACCGTTGCAGTCAGCTTTGGACGAAAGGGAAACCTGCCATTTTCTATTTTAAATATTTTACAGCTTGCAGGCTGGCTTGCGATTTTAAATTATGACGGAGCTTTGGCAGCGAATGGTATTTTTTCTGCAGGAGCAGGTGTGTGGTGTGCCATCATCGGTGTGTTACTGCTTGTGTGGGTTCTGGTCGGTTTAAAACGTCTTGAAAAAATCAATATGGTTGCGATGACGGCATTATTTTTAATGACAGTCGCTTTATGTTTTGTTATCGTGACAAAGGGCAACGCAGGGGCATTTTTAAACGGCGGTAGTGTGAGTGGTGAAACCCTTTCTTTTGGTGCAGCGATTGAACTTGCCGCATCCATGCCATTGTCCTGGATTCCGGTAATCAGTGATTACACTTCAAACAGCACAAAGCCAGTAAAGGCGACGACAGTAAGCACAATTGTTTACGGACTCGTAAGCTGCTGGATGTATATTATCGGAATGTCTGCTGCAATCGGTATGGGAACTTCTGATATCGCACAGATTTCTCTTCGTGCAGGTCTTGGTGTAGTCGGACTTCTTATTATTGTTTTTTCTACCGTTACCACTAACTTTTTGGCAGCACATTCTGCAGGTGTTTCTGGTGAAGTTGTCGGGGAGAGTTTTTCTAAAAAAATCAATGGAAAATACATTTCTGTCGTTGTAGTTATCGTTGGTACGATTGCGGCAATTCTTTATCCAATGGACAATATCGAAGAATTTCTTTATCTGATTAACTCCGTGTTTGCGCCGATGATTGCAGTTATGATTGCTGATTTCTTCTTTAATAAAAAGAGAAGAGCTGTGAAAGAATGGGATTGGGCAAACCTGGCTGTATGGCTTATTGGACTTATTTTATACCGTGCATTGATGCATGTAGATATCATAATCGGTTACACACTGCCGGATATTGTAATTACTGCTGTGTTGTGCATGGTTGTACATCGGATTTTACCACAGAATCACCTTGACAAAGCCATTTAAATGTATGACAATATATCCTAAAAGAAGTACCGCTTTTGTGTAAAATGGTATTTCTTTTAGGATTTTTTATAGCAAGAAAGGCGATAAATTATGTATAACGGAAAAATGGAAACCATTTATGAATCAGAATATATGAACCTGTATGATTTACAGTACAGAGAGGGTGGCCATTACTACTGTGCCAGCCGAAGAAACAAGGATAGAATGGTTGCACTGACACCAGATGAAGAGTGTGGAACCATGCAGCCAGATGCAGTAAGCTGTTTCGTTGTTCTTAATATTAAGGGGCAGCCCAAGAAGCTTCTCTTAAACTGGGAGTATCGTTATCCGGTCGGACAGTATATGTTAAGTGTTCCGGCAGGACTCATTGATAAAGGAGACTGGAATAATCCGAATGCTCTTGTAGATACTGCCATTCGTGAGTTGAAAGAGGAGACAGGAATCGAAGTGGAGGAATCCGATGAGATCAAAGTTGTTTCTCCATGCGTATTCAGTACACCGGGTATGACAGACGAAGGGAACGCTTTAGTATACATTTCCATCAACCGTGATGAGATGCCAAAGATGAACCATGATGGGGCAGAAGGTTCAGAAGTGTTTGAGGGATTCCGTCTGGTAAGTAAAGAAGATGCCGAAGAATATCTTTGTAAAGGAAGAGACGAACATGGAATGTATTATCCATTATTTACATGGGCTGCATTGATGTTCTTTATGGGAGTATAACTATATATGATGTATGGCAACTAAAAAACAGGGGGAAGTTATATGAGAAGGATATTGTTAATTGGAAGAAGTGAAAGTGGGAAGACAACACTAAAGCAGGTTTTACGTGGGGAGAATATTACCTATAAAAAGACACAATATGTCAGCCAGTATGACTGTGTCATTGATATGCCGGGCGAATATGCGGAGAATCTGGATTTGGCGCATACGATTGATCTGTATGCTGCAGAATCCGATGTGGTAGGAATTGTGTTAAGTGCGACAGAACCCTATTCTTTATATCCTCCAAACATAACACCGCTTGGAAACCGCGACGAAGTGGGAATTGTAACCAAGATTGACCACTGGGCAGCGAATCCACAGCAGGCAGCCGAATGGCTAAAACTCACTGGGTGTAAAAAAATATTTTTTACAAGTGCCTATACTGGAGAGGGAATCGAAGAAATCTTTGAATTCCTTCGGGAAGAACATGACATTTGCCCAGTAGAAAAAGTTATGGATGCCCTTCATAAAGAAAGCTTTGGAAAGCAGGCAGAACTTCCTCACTATCACCTTCAGTAAATATATTCAAATATACTCCGAAATGAAACAAGAAGCCTTGACTTTTGTAAGTTACACGCTCTAAGAGTAGTGTACTCTTGGAGTATGTTTCAAGCACGCAATGAAGAATATTCACACACGTTTTAAAATGTCTGCTTTTGCATTGGATTTTGAGAATGTACAGAATTTCGAGAGTAGATAAATATTTAGAAGGAGAATGACTTAATGATACTTCAGATTTTACTTTTATGTGTCGGATTTGTTCTTTTAGTAAAAGGAGCAGATTTTTTTGTAGATGGTGCAGCAGGAATTGCAGGGAAGTTGGGAATCCCGCAATTGATTGTCGGCCTTACTATTGTAGCAATGGGAACAAGCCTTCCGGAAGCGGCGGTCAGCATTACTTCCGCATTAAAGGGAAGTGCCGGAATCACTATCGGTAATGTAGTAGGCAGTAATATTATGAATGTGCTTGTTATTCTAGGAATCACAGCCGTTATAACAAATGTTGCGATTCAAAAATCTACTTTGTATTGTGAGATTCCATTTATGATAGGAATTACAGCTTTAATGATTGTTTTTGGAATAACTAGACGGGCAGTCAGCTTTCCAGAAGGCGTTATATTTTGGATATTGTTTATCGCTTTCCTGGCCTATCTTTTTGTGATGTCGAAAAAGAATAAAGCGGCTGAAGAAGATGAATGCCAGATGTCCTATTTAAAATGCATTATTTTCATTATCGCTGGAGGTATTATGGTAGTCTGGGGCAGTGACCTTGTTGTAGATGCCGCATCAGAGATTGCAAGAGCCTTTGGCATGAGTGAGCGTTTCATCGGTCTTACTATTGTAGCCTTTGGAACATCACTTCCAGAACTGGTTACTTCGGTTACTGCTGCTAAAAGCGGTAATGCCGGGATTGCCATTGGAAATATCGTTGGAAGCAATATCTTTAACATTCTTTTCGTAATAGGAACAACTGCATTGATTTGCAATGTACCATTTGAAAGCAAGTTCCTGATTGACTCTGCGGTGGCAGTAGCGGCAGGTGTTATCCTATGGCTTGGAACGATACGCCATAAAGAACTTCGCAGACCATGCGGGGTTGTAATGCTTGTGGCGTATGTGGGATATTTTGCATATCTTTGCATGAATTAAACTTCTTAATTTTACACATTAGATTTTATAAGTTAGCGAGCTATCTCCAGCCAAAAACAGCTCTCAAAGAGGAAAGCCCCTATATTTGTGGCCGTTAAGCGAACATTCAATTCTCGCTTTAAGGGCGCAAATATAGGGGCTTTCCTCTTTGGGGCATCTGTTCGTTTAGGAGCATCTCTCCTGCTTGCGGCAGATCAGTGTTTCACACAATATCCCGCCGCATTACAACCCGTATCCCAATACCGGCTGCTACTACTAAACGTACTGATCTTCACTTTCCCCGCAGTCTGTGAAGCATGAAGAACCTTTCCATTTCCAAGATAAATCCCAACATGATTAGAGCCGTTCTGATGGAACACCAGGTCTCCAACTGTTGCCTGTCTGACAGAAGAAATCGAATACAGATAAGAATGCATCAATTCTAACTGTTCATAGGTTGTGTTTCCGATATATTTGCCGGAAGCACTCTTATAAGCGTCACGCATCAGACTAGAGCAATCAGCATATCCTTTCTGGTTTCTTCGAGACTGGCTGTATTTATCGCCAACTCTTCTTTTTGCGTAGGAGACTGCTTTTGTTCGGTAACTGCTAGAAGAAGCAGTAGTAGTTTTCTTGGCTGTAGTCTTTGATGATGAAGCACTTTTCCTAACATAAATTCCGTATACATAGCCTTTTTTGCCCTTGGAAGTTTGTACTTTTTTCCAGGAGCCATTTGTAGAACAAACCGTCACAGCCTGACCTGCAGATAAACTACCCTTTACACGGCTAGAAAAAGAAGGCTTTGCGCGCAGATTCACACTACTTGCTGTAATGACTGCACGGTAAGAAGTACTTTTAGAGACTGTGGCAGTAGAAGTATTTTTACTTCCAGACAGATAAGATTTGTAAATATAACCTTTTATGCCATTTACCCTGACGGCAATCCAGTTTCCACTTCTACCAGTTTTCGTTACAGATGTTCCGGCAGAAACAGATGTAAGTACTTTCGAAGAACTGTTTGGTTTTGCGCGCACATTTACACCG